>Ga0209634_1003495_pt1 | contig 10588 bp, 6 predicted proteins | sample LinPmetageLP40_FD_184043 | JGI IMG/M metagenome (GOLD analysis project Ga0209634, IMG submission 184043) | Marine viral communities from the Pacific Ocean - LP-40 (SPAdes) (version 2) | ecosystem: Environmental > Aquatic > Marine > Oceanic | place: Pacific Ocean | collected 2010-08-26 | reverse complement strand
GATCGTTTTGTTTATCACCACCCATACCATAAGAAATAACTTCACCACTTCCTAAATCTAAATTAGCAATACCTGTTTCATTGGAAAGTTCTTGTTGTCCTTCTAATAATCCTGCTACAACTGCTGCACCAGCTACATAAGGATTAAACGCTCCAGCAAGACCTAGTCCTCCTGATATAGCTCCTAAACCAGCACTAAATGATGGATCATCTATAAAGTCTGCTAAATTTGTAACAGCACTTATACCATATAATACTTGGGCAGGGCTTACTCCAATACCTAAAGCATCTTTGTTGCCCATAAATGCACCAAACTTATTAAAGATATTGCCTCCGCCATCTGTAAGAAGTTCTTCAGCAGGCAAGTCACTTGCTATTATATTTTGTGCTTGTTCTCCACCTCGTTGAATAAACTCAGTTTTACTTATGTAATTTCCTGCGTCTGGTCCTGTTAAAACTTTAGCATATTTATCCGCTCCAAGCATCATACCAGGAACTACTTGAAGTTCTGATAACAGAGCTTCAGCACCATCCAATGCTGAAGCAAAATCAATTAATTCTGTTCCAGCTTTAACTCCAGAAAAAGCAGAAGAAAGGGCGCTTTCATCTACTAATTTTGTAGCGCTTCCTAAAATATCAGATCCACCCGCACTACTTGCAAAAGAACCAAGATTTGCGCCAGAAGAAGCTACATCAAAAACATTAAACTTGTCTGTGCCAAACCTATCGGTATTAAAAATATCGTCGTCTGATGATAAAGATCTACTACCATCTTCATATACTTCTTCAGCTGATTTACCATCTTCACCATATATGCCTGTTTCATCATCTAAGCGGCTTTGGTTTATTTCTTCTAAAGTTGAAGGACTTCCTGTTTCATCCCAATTCTCAAATTCTTTTAAAGCATCATAATTATCAATAGCATTAGCGTCAGTTCCGTATAATTTTTTAGTAAATGTAGTTCCAGCAGCATCACCAGCTGTTTCAATTGCGGATCCGTCAATACCCACAAGATTACTATAGTCAGCTAAACTAAGACTTCCTAAAGCAAGACTATCAATAATATCAAAAGCATCGGTAGCATTAAAACCAGCATCTCTTAACTCTTGCATCTTTTTTATTGTGTCAGGATCGCCTTCTTCAAATCTATCAGATCCAATAGCGCCCCCTCTAATTACTCCATCTAAATTAGTAAAGTCTGATGCACCAATGACATCGCCATTCGCATCAGTAACAAGCCCTTCGTCTGGATTTAAATTATCTAAATCCTCTTTAAATTTTACTGCAATGTCTGTTTCAACTACAGGATCTACTATAGAATCTATTTTAGTAGTCATGGTATCGTTAAACTGATTTTGCAAATCTATTTGATTAGCGTCTATTATATCTTGATTGTCATTTCTAATTTTACGGTCTTTTATTCTATCAATAATAGTTTCTTTGCCTGTTAAAGCATTATAGCCTTCAGTAATTCCTAAACCAACAACGCCAGATAAAATAATATTTTTAAGTTGATCAGATGAGCTAGGTGTATTGTCTGGAAGTTCTAAATCAACGTCGCCTCCGCCGCCAGGTCTAGGTCCTCCAATAACACCATCGTTATTACCGCCTCCGTTGTTGTTGCCTTCGTTGAAGTAGGGTAACTCCTTTACATTGTTGCCTCCGTTGTTGCCGCTACCGCCACCAAAGGTTGGATCGCCTAAGTTAGGATTGCCTGAGCCTAGTCCAGGTCGCCCTACACTTCCTTGAAAGGTTTGATTAAAGGTGCCAGTGCCAGAACCACCAAAAAATTGATCAGGGTTCATAGTAACATCAAAGATATCAATTGCAGGATTTTGTACAGTTTGACCTGTCATAAAATTAGCAGCAGGACGTCTTATAAAACGTGCATTCGTAGCTGTTTGGTAAGGCCCATAACCACTTGAATATAATCCGCCAATACCTCTTGTGTTATCTGCCATTAAGCTTGTCCTCTTGTTGCTCTAAGTAATGCTTGCATAGTTGGGTTGTTACCAGCCGCTCCAAGCGCAATATCTCTTTCTACATTTCCTATATTAGCAGACATTTGCTGCGCAGGTCCATCTAAAGATATTTGTTGTGGAGTTGGTATAGTTCGTCTTGGCGCTGATACTGAAAATCTTTCCGCATCCTCGTCAATAGATGGACGTCGTGTTACTTTTTCTTCTACCTCTACTTCACTTGTTTCTGAAGGCGTAGCTAAAGATTGACCGGCTGCTTTTACAGTGTCTGTTCCTGCATTAAAACCACCTCTAATAACTCTATTTAAATTTTGAATAAAAACCTCTCTAATTGCTAATCTTGCTTTACCCATTTCTTTTACGCTTTGAGGAGGTTTAAGAGCAAATTTCATATAAGGTTTAGATTGTATTGTTCTACTTAAAACAAAAGCTCTTGCTAACTTTGTTAAACCATTCCATGCTTGTCTTCTATTTCCCCCTAAAAAACCACCAGCAACATTTGTTCCAGCTGTTGCAGCTTGTAGACCAACTGATCTAACCTTATCTCCTCCAGCCTTTGAAGACGCTAAGTCAGCTATTTCTCCAAACCTTTTTAAAGCTTCGCTAAAAGTTTTTACTTCTCTTCCACCTATAACTGTAGGCTTAAAATTACCAAACAACACATCAATTTCATCTGCTCCTAAACCAGCCACTCTACCTTCTGAGTCTAATAATTGAGCTAGTTTTTTAGGATTTAAAACATCTAAAACATCGTCAACTCCAGCGCCTCCGCCAGCGTTTTGAATAAGGTCTGCAAGAACTAAATCAGAAGCATCATTTCTAAATTTTATAGCTTCTTGTTTAGTAGGACCTTCGTCTAATTTGCTTATGTAATTATCAACATCTTTAAAATATTGAACTTTTTTACCTGGGCTTGCTCCCATAATTTTACGAAGACCTTGAGTTCCTGACTCTTCTGCTGATATTTCAGCAACGTCTCCAGACAAACTTCCAGCTATTTCGTCAGTAAATTGTTTAGCTTCTTTTAATTTAGCAATAACATCCTTAATATCCCTACTGCCTGTGTTAGGAGTAGATTTTCTAGCAGCAATTTCACTTAAATTTATAGAAATATCATCTATATTTTCTTCTCCAATATTTCTACCTAATTGTGAAATAGTTTCTATAAGATCATCACCTTGACCTTCAGGAAAAATCATATCAAAAAAACTTTTGTTTTCAAAAGCAGGATCGACAAATCCTCCAGCTGCCGCTCCCTCTTTTGTTCCTTTTGCTACTTTTGGTTTATTTTTAGCTTTATTTATAATTTGACCAAACTTTTTAATGTTTAAACCTTTTTCGTCTGTGGATTTTTCTATAGCATCTTGCAGAAATTTTTTCTGAAACATTTCTATAGATCTGTCTTCTAGTTCAGGAAGAGTAATTTCTAAAGAATCACTAAATGCTTGAGCGTTTTCCGCTCTTGTATTTTTTCTTTCAATAATATTTTTTATAGCTCTTTCTTTAACATCTACCGGCTGACCAGCAATAATTTTTTCTTCAACTTCTCTTATTAAAGTGTCCCCATCTTTACCTACAGTTTGTGCAATGCTTTCAATTGTTGATCTTTCTCCTTTTGAAAATACAGATCTACCTGTAACTTCTCCAGCTTCATTTAAAATATCAAAACCTGCATCTTTGTTTATTTTAATAGTAGAGTCTGCCTGACCTAAAGCAGTTTTTGCCTTTCTTACAGCTGATAAAAATTTAGCCATTTGAGTAGGGTCTTCTATTAAACTTTGAGCTTGTTTTAAAGCAGTTGCATCTCCATTAACAACTGCCCTTACCATTGATCTTATAGAAGCATCATCCTGATGTTCCATAAAATTTTTATAAATAACTTGAGCTTCATCTAAGTCATCTATACTTTTTGTCATAATATCTAAAGCTTCTGCCATAGCTTTTGTTTCTGGTGCTGTAGGATTTTTTGCCATAGAATTTCTTGCATTTCTAATTCGTGCAGCACTATCAGCAATATCATTGTCTAAAGCACCTCTTAATTTTCCTAAAGAAAATGTAGATGCTTCACCTGCTAAAACTCTTTCTGCGTCAAAACTATTTACAAAAGTTCTAACTGCATTAACTTGCCTTAAACTTAATGCTTCTAAAGGTGCCTCTTCATTAAGAATAGCCTTAACTATTCCTGATCCATCTCCTTCTATTTTACTGATATCTAGTTTTAATTCGTCTATATGATCTTTTAAAAATCTTTTAAATTCTGTAGGTTTAATAAATTTAGGACCTCTTGGCCCTCCTCCTGGAGCAATGTTCTGAATGTTTAATTCATCTAAAGTAAGACCAGATTGTTTTAAGGCTTTAGAAAATTTCTGTTGATCACCTTTTTTCATTATATCTAATAATTTAGCATTAGCTGCACCCATATCTAAATCGATGGCTTCGTAAGTATCATCCATAGTTTTGTGAAAAGATCTTTGTATATCGCTTAAATCTTTTGCTGCTTGCGCAGGGTCTAATCCTTCGTTACCTACTTTTAATAAAATATTGTCGTAGGCTTGTGTTAAAACATCTTCAACTTCCTTTTGAGCTGCTTTTGTTATTTCTTTTCCAAGTTTTAGTTCTCCAGCTTGAAACTCTTTTATTACTTTTGCAAGTTCATTAGCGTCAACAACGTCCGCACCATTAAAAAGTTCTTCTTGTATTTGTTGTCTTAATAATTGTGCATTTTCATCCAATCTTCCTGGCATAATAGTTTCAAATAATCTTACATTAATTCCTGTTATGGGCCTATCTGCTAAACCTTCACCAGTAATATCTAATTTATAACCATCATCAACTAATGCTTGTAACTCTGCAGCTGTTTTTTTACCTGCATCACTTGTAGCTCTTCCAAGGAACACATCTTCAGCAAACCCTAATTTATTAGTTTTACCAACTCCGCCGGCTCCCTTAATAAGTCTTCTTGCTGTGTTTAAACCAGCACCTACAACAAACTCTCCCGCAGATGCTAAAACTGCTTCCGTGAGCGCTCTTGATGCAACAGATTTTGCGTCTTCATCAGCAACGCCACGCGCTGCTTGCTGTGCTTCATCAGCTAAACTTCCAATACCTGCTCCTAAACCAGCTAAACCTGAAGCTGCTAGAAGTGGTGCTGAAACTGGCGCTAAGCCTATAGCTGCTACTGTTCCTAATACAGCTCCTGCTAACGGAAGACCTGCTTCACCAATAAAATCAGTAACGTCGGTCCAGCTTAATCCTTCTTCATCAATAGCTATTTTACCTTCACCGGTGTTACCTAGTTTTTGTCTTCCTTGAGTTGTTAATATAAATCTTCCACCCTTATCGGTATCCCAAAACTCTCCACGAGGGCCAAGTTTTTTATCCAGATATAACTCTCTTTCTCTATCATTGTTTAAATTAGAAAATGCTAAACGAAATCCTTGATTTTTTATCCCACTAGAGTAGTCAACATCTTTATCATACGCTTCTCTGTCAGGAGACATTGATATAAAAGAATCCTGATATTCTTCAGGTTCTGATGAAGAACCAAAGCTTGATTGTGATTTTGATGATTCTAAAAAAGAATCAGCGTTAGATGTGTTGTTGCTAATGTATTGTCTAATTGCTAAAGATTCTTCTTGAGTTGGCTCTTCACCTTCAATCATAAATTCACGAGATCCTTGACCTGGTATTTTAACTTGAATTTGCCCCATTTACTTACTCATATTGTCCGGTTTTTTTATTAAGAACTAAAGGTTTTTGAGTATCTTCTTTCCTCCCTAAAACATTTACTTGATAATCTTTTAACGCAGCATCTATTGAAGGATGTTCTGATGCAGCGTTTCTAATAAATCTATCATGTTCAGCTACAGTTCCTTTTAACTTATCTTTAACTTGATTTAATTTAATTTGTAATTCAGCTAAAGTTGTAAATGCACCAGGCTCACCAAGAGCTTCAGCTACCATTCTTCTTTCATTATCAGATATTGTTTTACCGCCTTCTCCTAATAAATCTCTAGCATATTGTAATCGAAGAAATTCAACAACAGCTTTTTGACTAGTTTGTTGACCGGCAGGTAAGCCAGAGCCAAATAGACCTGACGCTTTTTCTAAGAATCTTTTTATTGTGGCTGGAGTACCAGTTGCTCCATCTGAGTTTTTAATTAACCAATCAATTTTTCCTATTCCATCTTGAGCAGATTTTAGCCCTCTATAGACTTCATTAACTACCATAGAAGCGGATCCTTCTGCTGGTAAAGATTCTCTTGATCCAGGAGTTTTACTTACATATTTTTGTAGGACTAAATCACTTTCTCCCAGAGGACCTAGTTTAAAATCAGTTAACGCTCCATATTTAGGAGCTGCTGCTAATTCCATTCTTTTCTTAGCAAGTGCGCCACCTATTGTTCTATTATCAGCATCTATTTTTTGTTGTACTGCCTCGGCGGCGGCCGCTCCGCGAGCCTCCGCTACACCAAATCCACCAACCTGTCCTGGTGCAATTTGCCCATACATTGAAGAAACTTGTCCTGCTCTTTCAGCTTCAGGAGAATAAGAACCTTCATCTCTTATAGCTATTTCATCAGCAAATAACTGAAAATCTGTTTTTTCTTTAGCTGGTTGTTCAGGTGGTGTTGTATTTTCTTCAGTAGTTTTATTATCTTCAGATTCTGTTGATACTTTTTTAGGATCCTCACTACCTTCTCTTGATTCTGCAATATTTTTTTGAATTTCTACTAAGTTAGTAGAGCCAAACAATTCAGCATCTTCTGCTGTGACTTTGTCAGACTCTAAATATTTTGTTAAATCATTTAAGTTTCCATCAAACTTTTCCATAACAGCTTTATATCTTTCAGGATTTGCTTGGAAATAACGAGCTAAATCTCTACTTTCTCCACCTAAAGTATTACGCCCTAGTCCTAATATACCTAATGAAGAAAAGTCTGCAACCGTCTTATCGGAAGCAGCTCCTCTTGCGTTTATACCTCTTCTAGGTAATGTAGTAACTAAATTTTCTATTAAATCCATATTGTAAAAATCATCAGGTCTATTTCTTTTTGGGGAAGGTTTAACAAAAATTGGTCTGTCTAATTCATCAAACTTTATTATTTCTTCTTCTATAATATTTCCAGAAGGTCTTACTTTGCTTGTTCCAACGCGTCCACCTGTATTAAAACCTTGAACAGGTCCGCCTTTAGAGAAACTAAATCTCATTCCAGCCCTTACACCATCTCCAAGTCTTTTGTCACCTGTAAAAGCGGAACCGTAAAGAATGCCGTCTTCATAATCAAGAGATTTTCTACCAGACTCACTTCCTGAAAGTAAGTAATTTCCTCGCTTATAACTTGCGCTATTGTTTCCTGATTCTTTGTCTTTTAAAAGCTCAAGAATACCTTTCCCAACATTAGCTCTTGCACTTATAGAATTTCCATTAGCAGACAAAGATCCAGAAAATGGACCATAATCTAAATCTTGTTTTAAGTTCCTTCCTTTTCTTTTCATGTTTTGAATTTTATTAACTTGTTCTTTTATATCTCCTATACCAGTCCCAGAACTTATTTTGTCATAATACTGATTCTGCATTAGCCTTCTTAAATCATCTATATTTCTATCTGATCTTCTGTTGTCATTATAATAAGTACTTGGGCTTTCTTCTGAACCAAGATCTGCATAACCTTGCTCAAAAAAATCTGTCATCGTTGGTCTTGATACAGAACCGCCAGAATTCATCATCATAGTTCTATTTTTCCAATTTGACATTATACAGAACCTCCGCCAAATGGTCCTATTCCGGCAATACCTGATCCAAAGCCATAACTATCACCTTGATTTGGTAAGGGTGTATTAATTGAATAAGTGTTGTTTGGTAGGCTTCCGGTTGTACCAGCCATATATCCTAATAATTGAAAAGGTAGGGATTGTTCTGCATAGAGATTAGATTGTCGTGTATCTAATAAACTTTGATTGTAATCTCTTAATGACTGACCATAGGTTCTTGCTTGACTTAAATCGCTTCCGTACATATTTTGAGCAGCTTGACCTAAACCTGTAAAGTTTCCTGCCAAACTACTTAATCCAGTTCCTACTTGCCCATATCCTCCAGCTGTATTTGTAACTTGTTGTGCCATATTTGCGTATGTACTACCAATGCCGGCAATGCCTTGAGCAGCTACTTGATCAGCTTGACGTTGGTTTTGAAAATTAGTGTTGTATAAATTAGATAAAGAATTGGCTAAAGCTTCTGTTGTATTGTCTTGTATGTTAGCTCTTTCTAAACCATAACGAGAGCCGCCTAGTGCGTTAGATCCAGCGGCTCCTCTTTCTAAATTAACTAACTGAGTAGCTTCTTGCTCTCTTAATCTTTCTGTTAACCTATCAGCAACCTGTTCTGTAAAAGGATTTCTATCTGTCATTCCTTGATAGATAGGTAAAGTGCTTTGCACTAAATCCATTCCTTCACGTGTTCCTAAAATACCTTCAGTTATAAAAGGTGTTTGTTCTCTTTGTAATGCTCCAGCTTCACCGTATAAATTTCTTGCGTCTTGCAAATAAGGTTGAAATTGTCCTATACCTGCGCCTGCGGCTTGGTAAGCTGACTCTTCTAAACCTGTTAAGGGAGCTATATTTCTAGTAACAGCGTCTTGACTAAACGGACGACCTATATATTCCATTTCAGGCATTGGATTGCCTAAAGAATCTTTTCGTGTTGTGCTGTAAATAATATTACCAGATTCATCTAATTTAGGCTGTGTACCACTTACTAAATTCATAGACTCCTGAACAAGAAAATTTAATAACTCCCTTTTAATAGGGTCCATGTAAGACTGAGTTGATTGACCTATCTCTGCCATTACATTCTCCTTTCAAGGTTGTTCATCAGATCATACATTTTTCGTGTACCTTTTTGCCTTGAACCATTACCCATATTTCTGACAGCTTCAGCAGTCATAACAAATTCACCATCTGATAGTCGTGCTGGTATTGAATCACTTGTTCCTGTTCCTGGACCATTAGCAGCACCACCAGATTGTAAATCAGCTATACCTCCAGAAGCATATCGTCTTGGTCGCATAGTTCTAGAAAATCCAGCCCTTGATGGATTTAAAGTTTCTTGTCTAAATTGATTTCTTAATCTTTTATCTCTATCTTCAGCTTCTTGCTGAAAATCTCTTTTTTTATAATAGTCAGGATCCATTGCTTCTAAAAATAATTGTCCAAATTTTTGTTGAGGGTAACTTTTTAATCTATCAGCAAAAAAACCTATACCTTCTCCAAAGCCTGGTGCTTTTTTAGCAGCTTCTTGTAAAGTAGTTGATGTTCCTTTATCATAAAGGATTCTTTTTCCAGTTTCCGGGTCAACTAAAATGGATTTTCCAGATGGAAGTATTTGTTCAGTATAGTCAGTACCCATTTGACCTTTTACAGTTGCAATACCTTGTGACTCAGGACTACTAAATAAACCAGAAGGATCATAATTGATAACTTCTGCTACTTCATCACCTCCAGACACTGGCACCATATCATCTGGGTTAAAAGATGCGTTCATAGCTGTTCCATAAGGACTTTCATAAGGAATACCTGGGGTCATATTGCCGTAATTCTGTCCTGGCATTGATCCTAAAGGACGTTTATTTAAATTGTTATTTTTTTGATAATCTTCAAAAGTAAATCCATTTTTTCCAAATAATTCCATGTATCTATCAAAATCTTGATTATTTAAATTTCCACTTGTAAAATTATCTATATATTTTTGTTGTTCTGCCGGATTTAATGCAGAAAATTTTGCACCTAAAGATTTAGCTGTTTCTTTACCTTTATCTACGCCTCCAATAGTTCTTCCTAAATTAGTCATTAAAAAGTTTCTTGCAAAATCATCGCTGTTGCCGCCAAACAAAGACATAACACCAGCCGTTCCTAAAGATTTAGCAAGATTTTCAGGGCTTATAAATTCTTTTCCATATGTTCCTACTTCTTTAAGTAAATCTGTAATCCAGCTCATGAAATCCTCACGTTATCTGCAATAATGATACAATAACATCTAGCGCAGTGCCTGTACCAGCATTAATTATTAATTTATCACCTGCTTCCAGGTTGATAACTTCTCCGTTCTGAAGAACTCTTTCTTGCGTTGTTGCAGCAACTGAAGTCGTATCCCATATGCCTGTTACGGCTGCCGAGCTATCAAAAACACTTACAGTAGAATTAACAGAACCAGCAGTGGTATTATATATATTTACTACTTTAATGATAGCTTGTCCACCGATTGGACAAACATAAATATCTGTATTACCAGAACTTAAACCATTTTTAACAATATTTAAGTAAGCACTAGCCATTAACCAATAAACCAAGAAAAACTTTCAGATGATTCTCTTCCTTCTGATGGTGTCTGTATACTGTTAAAAATTCTTTGAATATCACCAATAAGTCTACGAAAGTAAGATTGTTCGTAAGCATTTCCAGGTAATGATAAAGTAGTTTTTGTAAGGACTTGATCAGGTACTTGTGTCATCTTCTTCCATCCGCTCTCATATCTAAGCGTACTCCACCAAGACGCCATTGTTGTCCTAATGCATTTGTTTCAAACTTAAAGATAGCTTGCCTACTCCTTAT
>Ga0209634_1003491_pt1 | contig 10596 bp, 16 predicted proteins | sample LinPmetageLP40_FD_184043 | JGI IMG/M metagenome (GOLD analysis project Ga0209634, IMG submission 184043) | Marine viral communities from the Pacific Ocean - LP-40 (SPAdes) (version 2) | ecosystem: Environmental > Aquatic > Marine > Oceanic | place: Pacific Ocean | collected 2010-08-26 | reverse complement strand
AAAGTCCCTCTAGATAAGATAAGATTAGATAAGAATATAAAACACTTGTCAGTTGTTACTGACGGATTCGATCACTGGTGGAATTTATACCCAAGCTCAAGACGAGTTAACAAAAAAGGTTGTTTATTAAAATTCAAATCTAAGTGTAAAAATTTATCAGATGAGGAAATAATAAACTTTGTAAATTTAATCTCAGATGATATTGACAAAAAATTAAAACAACTAGACGATGTTAAATTCATGACAACAACAACAACATATTTAAACCAAGAGAGATACAACGATGAATCATGAAGAAAGCTTACTTGCTGAACAAGCCGTTATCGGTGGACTAATGAAACTTAGCTCACCAGAATCTAATCTAGTCATAAAAACTATGGGCAGTTTAAAACCGTCTAGTTTTTACAAAAGATTTCACCAGCAAATTTTTACAGCAATCAAAACACTTTTTATTCGTAACGAAAATATTGATTTACTTGTCGTACAAGAAGAATGCAAGCGACAAGGTATTGACGATAATAACTTGTTTGTCTACCTTGCTGAAGTTATGCGTAGTACACCGAGCGCTGAAAACATCACAGCTTACACAAAAATCGTTAGAGATTTTTCAGTCGAACGTTACGCACTAACAAAATTACAGGACTTAGTTGGTAGCTTTACTGATAAATCCCAAGGTGACGTATATCAGCGTATAGGACTCTTAGAAAGCACTTTAAATGAAATTGGTACAATGGCATTAAGAGGTGATAAAAGTGGCTTAAAACATATCTCAGAGAGTCTGGGGCTATGGTTAGATAACATAGAGCAAGTTGCAAACGATGGGTTTGATAAAAACGCTTTTACAACGGGTGTTGAATCTCTTGATGATGTGCTGGGTGAAAAAGGAATGAGGAGAGGATCTTTAGTGGGTGTTGGTGCTCGTCCAAAAATGGGTAAATCAGCATTTATGATGTTACTAGCTAATCATTTTGCGTTAGATTTAAAAGAGGCTGTAGCTGTTTTTTCGATGGAAATGCCAAGTGTCGAGATATGCGAAAGAGCTTTAACTAATCGAGCTACAATCAACCCTAGCGAGTTTTATCGCACGTCTAGCAATGAAGTTGCTGGTCGTAGAGATATGGCTTTAAGCGAGCTTATATCTAGTAATATGTTTATTGATGATGGTTCAGCGTTGTCAATTTCTCACATTGAAAGAGAATCACGAAAAATCAGAAAAGAAAAGGGTTCCATTGGTTTGATTTGTGTTGATTACTTAACGTTGATGGAGGCTGAAAAGGCAGATAGAAATGATTTAGCATACGGAGTTATTACTAAAAAATTAAAGAATTTAGCTAAAGAATTAAATTGTGTTGTATTACTGCTAACTCAATTAAATCGAGGTTTAGAGCAAAGACCAGATAAGCGACCTATGCCGAGCGATAGCCGCGACACCGGACAGATAGAACAAGACGTTGACTTGTGGCTAGGTCTATACAAAGAGTCTGTTTATGATGAAACGGTGTGTGATCAAGGTTTAACTGAGGTTATAGTAAGATTAAATCGTCATGGTGGCACTGGTACTGGATTCGTAGAAATGCGCCAAGGTTTTCATGTTCCGTTAACAATGTTAGATGGTGCTAAAATGTTAAATAATAGACAGCAAAATAAACTTGATGAACAGCAAGAGCAACACAGTAAAAGGAGTTTTAGACGATGAAAAAAAGAAATAAAAAATACAATCAAGTCGAATCTGTACGTAAAAATAATCTCAGGTATTTAAAAAACTACGCTTTGACTTTTTTTGCTGCTGACAATAAACCAGAGCAAGATGTGACAATGACAACTCTAAACGGTGACAAAGCCACTGTAACGCCTGTTATTGCCGATGCTATAACTAGATTTCCTTATCAGTGGTCAATTATGATAAGCGTGTTTTGTATTGAAAAGGGCGTTAATACTTGTAAGATGGAATTAATCAAATTTACTGAGCGTTATTATCAGAAAGATTTGATCGAATATTTAAACGACAAACACCAAGCGTTTATTAAAAAACAGCGTGATAAAAACGTAAATATTACGGGTGCTGGTTGGATTGCTTCACCAAATGGGCGTGATATTTCAGAAGATGAAGCAGGGAATATATTTGTAAAACTTGGAGCTTTTTAGCTTTTCTTAGTCTCATTATTTCTAGTGATTAAGTAGCTACCAAAAAAGAAAGTAATTACAGCACCAGTGCCGCCAATCATAACCGCACTGGTCGCTAGTTTAAAATAAAACTCTGCTAAATCCATTCGCCAAGGTGCGCAAATACAACACATTAAAATGATACCTAGCTGCGCCTTAATCCATAGTTTAGCTATTTCTCGCCTAGCCTTGCTACGCTCTGAGTTTTCACCCATAGACGCTACAGCATAGTTAACTACTGCCTTGCGTAGCTCTTTGTTATCCTCGCTTTTTTCTTGCTCTGTATAGCTAAGATTATCTATCCAGCCACCAGCTTTAACAAGCAAACCTGAGTCTTTATCTAAAACATTATCGACTACTTTATCTGACCACGAAAACGGATTCCAAAAAGCCATAAATTACCCCTAAAATTTAATTATAACTTTTTTTGATTTTATTTAAAATAAAGTTTGACCTATGCGACAAGTTGACGTAAGATTATCTCAAGTCAACGAAATACTAAAAACAAGGATAGAAAAAATGACTATATTGTATAAACAAGTAATGTTAGCTGCGAATGATTATTGTGAAGCTCAAGACGTAAAAAGTGATTATGTTGTGCTTTGCAGATACAAATTATTATTAAAACTTATTGAAGAGTATAACGCCACTTGTCACGCCTGCAATAATAGCGCCCCTTTAATTTTTGATGGTGAAGTGGGTGAAGCTTTTTCGTTAACACATGGAAAATTGGTGGGTAGAATATGAAAATCGAGATAAGCAAAAAATCAAATACAAGACCTTATGCGGTTTTTATTGATGATATAGACTTTGGAGATTTTGACAATCTAAATTTAGGAAAATTTTCTTACTTCCCTAAAAAACAAGACCGATTAACTGGCGAGCATTATATTGCGATTGGTCGCGAATTAATCCGTATTAACAAACATAGAATTTAACAAGCGCATAGCGCCCACAACAACAAGGACAGAAAAAATGTTAACTAAAAACGAAATACTAAAAATTGAAATTGAACAGGAAAAGCAATACAAAGTCCGTAAAAATGCCGCAAAAATTGCGCGTAAATTCAATAATTTTCAACTAGCTAGTAAAATTATAAACGGTGATAGATTAACAAAAAATGAGGTAAGCACTGTTTTTAATTTGGCAAAATCTGTTTTGCCAATTCCACAAATAAAATCAAAGTTTGTTTACTGGTCACTTATTAACGAATTAAATTTTCGACACTTTAACCAGTTCGGACAAGAGCTAAAATAACAAAATCAAAACGGGCGCATAGCGCCCACAACGAGGAATGGAAAATGAGTTTTTTAGAGTTACAAAAGCAAGCAGGATTAAACAATATTGATACGGCTAGTTATCTAGGTGTATCACTTAGGACTATTCAGCGATGGGTTAAGGGTGATACAACAGCGCATAAATCAGCTATTTCTTTGCTTAAATTTTATATTGATGAAAAGGCTAAATGATGGATTATAGAACAAAAGAAGAAATAAGAATTGTTAAAGTGGCGCTAGTTATATTAACGCTTGAGTTAGTTTATTTGGTGTTTTTCGCATGAGATTAAAAGACGTAAAAATTATTTACAATACGGGCGTTGAGTCATACGGCTATCAAGGGTTAGAAAATTCAACAGGTGGCAAAAGGCTTTGTAGAAAATTAAAAGCAGATTGTATAGCTATGATGAGAAAGGGTATGCGTAACTTTGAGGTGTGTAATGAGATGAATGTGAAGCCAGTTACAATGTCAAAATGGAGAAAGGAAGTATGATCACGTATGAGAATGCAGAAAGTGCCTTGCAGTATCTAGTTAATACTGATGATGAATACGCTAGAGCCAAAACCTTGTATGATGCTTTGCACGAACAACGTAAAACAGTTGAGGCGATAGAGTACAATTTATTGAAAACGGGCAGTGCTGCTGATAAAAAACAGTTAGCTATTGGTAGTAATGAATACTCAAAACATTTAATAGCTTTACATGATGCTCATATCGAGTATGAGACACTAAAAGCCAAAAGATTAACTAACCAGTCAATTATTGAGATGTGGCGGTCTGTAAACTCTGCTAGAAAGCAGGGTAATATATGATATTGATCAAAGGTAAAAAGCGTTGCGAGTGTAAAACTTGTGGCGCTTTAATTTGCAGCAATGATTATAAATACAAAGCAAGTGAGGGCTATTATTGTTTTTATCATGGCAGAGTAGCTAGTTTACATAATGGCTTTATGAAGTGGTTAAAAGGTGCTTTAAATGCCGAAGTGTAAAGTGTGTAAAACTAAATTTGAGCCTAGATTCTTTTTACAGAAAACTTGTGTTAATCCGTCTTGCTTGGCTGAGTGGATAAAACTAGAGCGAGAAAAAAAGCAAAAAGTTGCGGATGCTAAAACCAAGCAAAGGTTAAAAACTAAATCCGAATACAACAAAGAGGCTCAAGTAGCCATAAATAAATACGTCAGGATTAGAGATAGTAAAAAACTCTGTGTAAGCTGTGATAGTGTTTTGTCTGTTGAGTATGGTGGTACTACTGATTGTGGTCATTATCGCTCTAGAGGGTCGGCTAGTCACCTTAGATTTAATTTATTTAATATGGCTGCTCAGTGCTCAAGGTGTAACAGGTATTTATCAGGAAATGTTGTCGAGTACAGAAAAGAGCTAATAAAAAGAATAGGATTAGATCGAGTGGAAAAAATAGAGCAAGATAATCAACCGCGAAATTTTACGATTGAATACCTTGCTCGGATTAAGCAGATTTTTAATAAAAAAGCTCGTTTTTATGAGAAGAAATTTAGATAATTAATTTCCTATCATTTCTAGCTTAAAAGATACAAATCTTGTCTTATTTGTCGCTGTATTTAAGTCTACTCTAGTGGGTACATCTGTTGAGATAGTACCCATTGTGCAAGCCTGTATTTGAATCCATCCCACATTATTTACACCACCAGCATACCACGTATATACTTCGTCATCATTACCATCAAAAGATGGCGTTAACGATATGTTAGGTCTAAATTGTATGTCAAACTGTGTTGTTTCTGTGTCTGAAAAATCAAAAGGTAGTTCAGGCTCTAAAAGCCAAGTTTGATTACCAGCAATCCATCTAATAGTACCAACATTATAATTAATAAAATCTTCTCTTAATATACAACCGCCTCCATCTGGAAACTCAAGCGTTCCCATCATTACGACATTGCCTCCTGTTCTATGTAGTGTAGGCTCAAAAAAGTCTGCGCTACCCTCAATAGAGCCATATACCCCCAAACCAAAAAATACGCGACTAGGTGAGGCTGTTGTAGGAATAGTTAAAGATACTGTGTATTGCGTAGTGTCATCACACTTTATTTCAACAGAGTCAGCTAATGTTGTGTTTAAATCATCTATAAATAGCCGCGCGTAACCAGCAAAACCATCTTCTGATTTGTTTCTAGCAAAGCAGCTAAAAGTTACTGTTTCACCGGGCATTACTACCGTATAATATTTTTTATAAGCTCTATTTAAACCAGTTGATGCAGAACAGTTCAACACTCTGCCGCCCTCGCTTGTGGATATAATTCCATCACCTTGCAAGACGTCAAACCAGTTTCCGTTATCAAAATCTTTAGTAAGTGACATTTTGTTGACCTCTTGTTAATAATGGGTGGTTAGGGTTATCTACAATAAGCCTTGGTACGTTAACAGCTAAAGTCTCTTGTATGTCTTTTTCGTATTGAATACCCCAAGCTGCGACACCAACCCCAGCATCATAGGCTTTTTGTTGTACCGCTGGAAATTGGATCATAATTTGATCTACAATTAAAACATCAGCTAATTTTAGCTTTTGAAGCTTATCAAAATCTATATCTTCTTGTGATGAGTTTAAATTAGTTGTAAGCCAACCAACAGATATTTTTTTATTTCTGTTCCTGACCTCAACAACATCATCAACTCTAAACGATGATATATTTGTCATACTTTCCCAATCATACAAAACAATAACATCTAATAATAATTGAATATCTTCAATTTGCCTATAATCTTTAATTTCAATATAAACACGCTTATTAAACCTAGCTGCAACCTCAAAAAAATCTTCTACTTTAGATATGCGTATTTTATCAGCCCAAAACCCAGTACCTAACTCTGAAAATGTTAAGTTTCTAACATAATCAAAAGTATTGTTTTTTATAGCACCTGTGCCGCTGGTATCTTCATCTAGAGTTAAATCATGATAAAGGACTCCAAAGCCATCGCTAGTTATCTGCCAGTCAGTCTCAAAAGCATCACAAGGGTATTTTGATGCAGCACTATAGTTTGATATAGTGTTTTGTACGCCTAAATCATTAAAGCCCCTATGTGCAATAATTTCTATTGGCTGTGCTTTAAAGTCTCGCTTAAACCCATCTTTAAGAACCGCCCATAACGTAACGCCAGCATCAGCGCCATCACCGTTAACTGGTATGTAGTTTTCATAGTTTCGCCTAAAATTTGGTGACGTATTCGTTACTTGATATGTAGCACCCATACCATCATTTAATACAGTCCTGCCATTAACGCGTATAAAATCACCATTTTTTAGGTAGTCGTAAGGTAAATTATTTACAAAGTCGTAGCATGTATCAAACTCGTATGGATTACCTTGTGTTCCTTTTGTGTTAACATTGGAGTTTTGCGCTATTCGCCTTGCGTTGGTTGTGTCGTTAGCGTCAGCAAGTGCGGCACTAGGGAATAGGTACGCATCATAAGCTTGATTAACATGCGGTATAAATAACTGGGTACCGTCCGTTGTCGGAAATCCATCATTATCTAACTGACATTTAGCTAACAAGGTTGCTCCTGTGCTGTCTGTAGCCATACTAATGGGCGTTGTTGTGTTAGGTATGTAAAACTTTAAATAATACCCTGTTTGCTCGTCGTATTGCGGTATGATTGCCGCTATTGGTGCGTATGCCATTATTTACCTCTTTGTGTCGATTCGCGTAATAGTAAGCGTGTGGCTTTCATTTTTTGATCAAAGTCTTTCTTGCCCATCTCTCTAAACCTGTCTAAAACAAATTTACCTGTCTCAGCCACAACACCTGTTGCGCTACCCGTTGCCGCCTCTATTCCAGCCTGCGCTACCCTAGACTGTAGCCCGAATGGTGCTTGCGCGCTTTCAACATTAAATATTTTTTCTAAGTCGGACAAAAAAGCAACCTGTCTTTTTATATCGTCTTTCGGTCTGTATTTTTTTGGTATAACTTTTTTTATCGTACTATCTAGGCTACTTATTAAGTCGTAAACCTGCTCTTTGCTAGCTAAGTTTGTGCCTATTCTTTTTGATAGACTAGCTAATTTTGATGATGCTAAATCATCACCTATCATTATTTGATTACCTAGCATTTTATCAGCTTTTTTTAGTGTATCTATAACATTGGAATATCTTTCGTTTGCTTTTTTATATGCAGGGTTTGCCTCTCTCATATTTTCATTTAAAGCGCTTGAAAGGTTTTTTACAGCGCTTTCAATTTCTTTGCTTACCTTGGTTGTACCTACTGCTTGTGAGTCATAACTTACCGCCTCGCTTAACTGGCGTTTAAGCCTGTGTGATTCTTTAGCTGTTATAGTACCCTTGTTTAACTTGTTTAAAATAATATTAATTTTTTGCTCTGTCATTACTTCATTTAAGTTAATTATTGACTCGCTTAAATCTACTGATAACTTTCCTTTGTTATCGTTAACGGGTATTCCTGCCTCGATTAATTCATCTATAAAGCTAGATAATGGCTTTTGTGTTCCTATGCTTGTGCTGCCAAAATCACCCTTAATAACTTCACCAATTTGTTTACTGGCTCTTTTTTTAACAGTGTCTAGCTTTTCTATTCTATTAGCTAAGGAATCACCAATTCTGTTAACTGGTCTATTCTCCATGATTTTAACTGGATCACCGCTTTTATAATTATCACGTACATCATCCAGCATTTTGCTTGCTTGGCTTTTTGTTGATGGATTCATTAATTCAAAATTTATAGCTGCACTGTATGCCGCCTCGTCATTACCCATTAATTTTATAGCTGTCTTTGTCTTTGGATTTGTTATTAGTGTTCCGTCAGCGTCTAATGTTTTCGCAATGTTACCAGTATTAATATTTCCTGCCGCTATTTCATCAGCCAACACTCTTTTTGTGGCGCTTGCGTTTTGTGCCACTCTTTTTACTGCGCCTCTTGTTTTGCTTGCTACTCTAGCGCTTGTGCTTAATGCTTTTGATGTTGGCATTGTTACAATCTGTGGTGCCCCCATAACAACAGGTGGTAAAGCTGCTAATGGCTCCGCTATTTCTTTTATAAGCTGTTTTCCTGCCTCAGTTTTAGGTGTAAACGTAAACGCTGCCGCTGTATCTTCTGCTAACTTGTAACCTTGATTCTCATCTAATATGCCAGTCAATTCACCAAATGCACCACCTAATGAGCCAGCCGCAAATCCTAAAGCGCCCGTTGTCGCTCCTGTTGCTAAAGTGCCAGTAGCTTCAAGACCACCAATAAATTGCTCTTTTGCTGTAAATTCTTGCGCTTGCGCTTGGTTAAATTCACCGCCTTGCTGCCCCATAGCTTCATCAGTTGGAACAAAATCACCTGTAAAAACCGTTTGTCCTTGCTGTGGCTGTTGTGGTTGCTGTTGGCTTAATTCTTTTATTTTGTTAGCAAAAAATATAGCCGCTTTTTTATCGCCTTTTCTATCTGCTTTAATTAGTGCGTTTTTGTACGCTTCAATATCAGCCATGATTAAAGTCCATAGTCGCTAAGAATGTCTAATTCTGATCTTTCGTCCATAGTTGCGTTTTTCTCTAGGTACTCGGCAACAGTTGTTTTTCCTTTACCTAACTCGACCGCCATTTTTGTCAACTCTCTACTTAATTTTTTCTTTGCCGTTATTCTTTCGTTAAGCCAAGACTTTAATGCTTTTGGTTTTAAGTTCGATGGTACTGCTGTGTCCATTGCTAGCCTTAATTCACCCTCAGATAATGCACCAAAAGTAGTAGCTGCTATAACATCTAAACCCATTCTTTGCGCTGCATTTTCTAGTTGGATCGTTGACTCCCTAAACGATGGTAAGTACTTGCTAAAAAAGCCACTACTTGCATTGTTATCAATAGCTTTTATAGCCTCATTCATTGTGGTTATTGTCTGTCTATTACCTCTTAGTTGATCAAAAGCATCACCTGAAACTTTAGAGGCTTGTTCTAATAACCCTTTCCTTAGTTCAGCCTGTTGCTTTTGCTCTGGCGTTAATTGTGTCGCGCCTTGAACAGTAACTAGTTCGCTTGTGTTATCGTTAGGATTGTAAACAGGTATACCCACGCTACCATCTGATAAAGTTAAAGGAGCGTAAGACTTTCTGCTTGCTTGTTGCTGATTGCCTTGTAAGCTTGTATTAACCTCTGCTTGTAGCTCTTGCATTCCTGTAGGCGTTAAAAGTTGCTGCAAGTCTTGCGTTATACCTTGTACTACCTCTGGTATTTTATTGTACTGCTGCGCTTTACTTTGTATAAACTGAGCCACAACTTCTTGATTGCCAGTTGCTAAAGCTTGATTTAAGCCTTGTGCGTAATCAGCACCGATAACTTGCATCTGCTGTATATTTTGCGCTTCAATATTTAAAGGATCGTTAGCTTGTGTTTGTTGCTGACTCAGCATATCAATGTTCATCTGTGCCGCTTGCTGCTTTAAAGGTGCTAGTTGCCTATTCTGCTGTAAGTTATCGTAACCTTGTACGTTACGCAATGCTTGACCAAAGCGTTCACCTACGTTGATTGTAGGCGCTGGTGTGAGTGATATTCTAGGATCTATAGCCATTGTTAATCCTTATATAAATTGTTCATGTCAAAACCGCCAGAGCCAAAACCGCCACCCCTACCGTACAGATCAATAGCACCTACGCCAATGTCCATAATATTACCCATAGCGCCCGTTCTAGCGTTTTGCGCGCCTACAACACCAGCCGCTTTAGCTGCCGCCCCACCTGTTAGTAAGTTAGTAACTTGCTGCGCTGTACCCATGTCGATATTAGCCATATTGCCAGCCATGCCGCCACCATATCTTATTAAGTCAAATATGCTTTGTTTCTGCTGATTGATTAACGGTTGAGCCGCCATGACGCCAGCGTTTTGTAATCCCACAAGAGTATCACCAGCGCTTAAACGTCCTCTACTAGCTGCCGACTGGTTCAAGTCCTCAGTCATCATATTTCGTGACAACTCGAACAATGGGTTATTCTTTGCGAATTCCATTCGAGCGTTTGGATCTGTCAAGAAGTTTGCTTGTGCTAACCCCTGCTGACCTAGTTGCTCGTATGGCGATAGATAGCCTAATGCCCTTTCACCTGCTGGTCTTATTTCATTTGCAATAGCTGAAAGCGCTTGATCTTGCTGTATCTGCCCTGCCTTGTTTCTTGCTTTTGCATCTTCACTACCTGTAAAAAC
>Ga0209634_1003490_pt1 | contig 10598 bp, 4 predicted proteins | sample LinPmetageLP40_FD_184043 | JGI IMG/M metagenome (GOLD analysis project Ga0209634, IMG submission 184043) | Marine viral communities from the Pacific Ocean - LP-40 (SPAdes) (version 2) | ecosystem: Environmental > Aquatic > Marine > Oceanic | place: Pacific Ocean | collected 2010-08-26 | reverse complement strand
TGATTGGCTTGGCCACTTTTAAACTGGTTTATCACTATTTTGACTTCAAAAAAATTTAAAGATACCAAAAAAAAGAATCTTCGTTCGATACAGGTTACGGCTAAGAATCCTTTCATGGGAAAGGGGAGTCTATAGATCACCGGTAAGGTAGTTGAGAAATTTGATTTTTTGAGCATCGAGGTGACACGTATATACCCGAGACTTTATATTGATCCTCGCTACTATGACTCAAACACACCAAGAAGAGATAGTTATAATGGAGAGCACAAAAGAATACAGTTTGATTGAGTATTGACTGATCATAAAACCACATCAATAAGAAATGATCATACTATTTAACATAATGTAAATTATATAACAACTATAGTCATTTGCTGGATACGGACAATTGCGGTTATATGATTATATAATAACATTATGTCTGCGCTACGTTACTCTTCGCTTGCCCTCGCCAAGGTGCTCGGGTAAATAGACCGCTCAAAAATCAACCCTCCTGTGTGAAGAAAATTCAGTTCAGCGACTGTTATATAATTAGTCGTTATGCAAAATAGCCGCTCGGCCAGCGCGCTATGTCTACCGCACGGCTTGCCCTGCCCAAACGGCTATTAATAGTTTTGCCAACCCGCTGTCACGCTCTGGCGTGATGACCAGCCCAAACCAAGAGATTTATAGGCAAAGTGAATTACTATAATTTCATTATTCGGACGATTGTCCAGTTCGTTTTCAAATATGGGATTCTAAGCACTTAGGATTTGCCTCTAAAACACATGGTTGCCAACGCTTTGTTTAGCACAGCATTTCATCTTGACTGTTGATGTTTATGTAGTTCTGTGGTAAAGAAGCTCTTAACCAATTATGAATGGCTCACAGGGCTTGTATAATCTAATGGTGTTGCTCACGCTACAGGCTGGCCTCTCGCTAAAATGATCTAACAGATCATTTCTTTACGCTCAATCCCACTCAAGCCGCTGGGCTTTTACTTTTTTCATTGATAAAAAAGTAAACAAAAAATCTAGACAGAATAATGCTTCCACCCACATGCTCACGCTCACCCCGCTATTCTGCCTTGCCAACGCTCAACATTCTATTTAACATAATGTTATTCACGTTTCCAAAACCTACAGCCATTTATCAGATTCAGCGAATTCCTTGATTGCATTGTTACGCTTAGTTAGCAGATTTACCATATATCGTTTCAATACAATGTAGTCTACCAACTTACCAATAATGCCAAACGGTGATTTATAATCAAACCGATCAGTCATCAACGTTCCATTTTCAATTGCCTTAAAATGATGTTCATGTCTAAAAGCTTTAAATGCTCCATTTATCATTTCATCAACAAAGAAAATTGGACTTTCAAATTCTGTGATTTTAGTGCTTAATGTTTGAGTAATTCCAAAATGTACAGCTCTCCAAGTGACAGACTCATTTAGATTGATGAGTCCTGAAGTCACTCCATCAATGGCTTCTTCATTTGTTTGCTTCGTAGAAATTTTGTGCAGATCAATACTCCTTGATAAATCGAAACACCGTTCAATTGGAGCATCAATTTTTGTATTTAGAACAATGATTGGCATTAAAGTTTGTCTATTTGTTTTTCAAAACTGTACTCTTGAAGTTTCTCAATTGTATTCTTATTCAAACTTATTCCATACTCAGGATTCTTGACAGCTGAATCTGTGAACAGTTGATTTGGTTCATTCCAAACTGAACTAGGAAATAGATACTTAGTTGGTTTTTGACCATCTATAAACAGGGCTAAGCCAATCCAAAGATCATCTCTTAAACCTCTTTCAAGATCAGATTTTGAGATAAATGCATAGTTTGTTTTCTCAATATTGATTTGACGACACAGAATATCGTATTCTTGCTCCCCTACTCTAGTATGTATCTTGAAATGCGCTCCTTTATGTTTTAAATAGCTTTGAATAACATTATGATTTTCAGAAAGTAAGAAAGCTGACTTCATGACGGTCTCTGCCAGTTGATCTAGCTTTGAAAGTGGGCGGAGTTGAGACCAGTTATTAATCATTTGCTACAGATGAAATCAATCTGCATAATGAGCTGATCTCTGGAACATCACTTTCAATACCCTTCTGCATTATTTCCTTAATAACATTTCGGTCTAATCTCTTAAAAATTAAATCACTGTGGATGAATAAATCTCTTCCTTTAAACTGTATGTTACCTCCTGATTCTGAAGTATAATTTCTATTTCCATCTTGTACAAAAACGTTTCTAAGACCAATTAAAAAACCTCTTTGGGTTTCTTCAGTTGATTTTCCTTCTAAATACAGAAGCATCAGGGATAACTGCCAAGCCATTAACTCCAGCTCACTTTCCTGTCTTTCAAAGCCAGAACTAAGTACTGCTTTGAGGCACTTTTTTAATGGGACGATCAAATATTTTTGGGCTTCAAGATTTGTTATGTTTAAAAAGAATTCATTTATCTGATAAACAAGACTGAGATTTAATCTGTATGGTACTTCAAATAAGGCTTCTATTAGTTTAATTAACAGGATCGAATCGAAATCCGCTTTTAAATAAAAAAGCTCATTAAAGACATCAATTATGTCTCTTGCCTTATTCTCAGAACTAATTTCGTCAATTAATACCTTAATATATTCATCTTTATTTTTCTCATCAGAAATGGTGATTTCTTTAATTCTAAATAGAATGGCTTTATGGTATTGCGTTGTTGCTCTAGCATAATGCTTGCTGCTTCCAATATCTTCCCCCTTTAAAAAATCTTTCAAAACTAAGTCGTTATTTCTAGCAAAAGCGATCACCATCGCAAAATAGCTAGCTAGATTACCCTGTGAGGAAAGTTTTATCACTTCTTGGCTAGTTAAGAGTCCTTCTAATAAAATGTCCTCTATGGCATCAACCATAGCCTTTGGTATATCTTCTCCGTCAGTAAGTATTTTGGAGAGGTAATCCACTTTAATGGGAATATAAGGAGCTATTGAATTAGTAGCGAAAAGAGAAATATGTTCAACATTTGCTCTATCTGGAGAATATTCAACTGGGACTTTTCCTAATCTGTACAATAAGGAACATGCAATTTCATCTTGAGAGATTCTGTACTTTAGAAGAATATTTTCAATATCTCCTAGAGATGAATTTGCAAATTCATGTGCTATTAAGGCAAAATAGGGAACAATAAAATTGTATTGAGTATCTTCGGAAAAGGTGGGATATTCCAGTAATTCTTTTGCGGCTCGCCCTATATCCAATTTCAAACTTTTGTCATTTTCTGCTAAATCGATAAGCAGTGGATATATGTTATCCAGTCTATGATGATCCATGTGAGGTCTAGCATTTATCAGGGCAATGAAAAACCCTTTCCAATCTGCTTCTTCTTTAAGAGCTTCATAAAATCTCAGAAGTAAGATATTTTTATTGTTTGAGTGTTTTTCAAACTTATTTCCATAAGCTTTCAACTCAATAATGAAACCTGTATCATCAAATAGATGAATCTGTTTTTTGTAAAAATCAATAAGAGCATGCTCTGAGTATTGAATGTGTAATAGCCAACAAATTGCCTTTTCTTTTATATCAAGTTTCGCTTCATGATGATAGATAAGGTGTGATGCAGTTCTCTCCTTAACTTCGTTGTTTTTAGAGTTAAGTTGATTTTTTAGATCGTCATAAAATCTGTTTTGAGCAACTACTCTTTGAATTCCATCATCTGTGAAAGTGGCACTCCAATCCAAAAAACTTGAAGTCCCAAGCAATCCTATGATCATCTCATTTATTAAAGTTTTAGTAAGCCTGTATTCGTTATTGTGAAAAAGTAATTTTATGGCAAACACTCTTGAAACTTTAGTTAAATCATCAAGCAAGAAATAGATGTGATCTAACATAGGTTTACTATAATTCAGTTTCATACAGAACCTTAGCCATTCCTGATTATCTGATATTCTTTTGAAAGATGATCTTATAATTATTTCTAAAGCCTCTTTTTCCCTTTCTGGATAACAAGCTAATAAAATTGAAGCTGATTTGTACTTAATGGTGTTATCAAGGTGTTTAAGCATATTCTTCAACGCATCGTAATAAGCTGTCTTGTTTAGAACCTTGATAAACCGATAACGAATTTCTGGATATCTGGACAAGAAATATTTACCTACATTTCTCACAACATGAAGAAACTCATTAACATATACCTCATCAGTTGCTTCCAAAGTTGTCAAGAAGTATTTAACGTATATTTCAGGGATTCCTAAATTTCTATGTGAATTTGGAATATGATTTAAAATAAAAGCTTGCCTATTTTCACTATGGGAGAGAATTACATCATTTAGAATTTCTTCTCTTTTGGCATCTTTGTAATCAAACCAAGAAGTTCTGTGCATGATCGGCCAAGCAATCAATGTTGTATTTCGCTCATTATCATTCCTATAAAGAACAATGGCAGCCGCATCGGATATTGAATCTTGATTTAAAGCTGTGAATCTTAAATAGCTAATAAGATTCGTATGATCTAATCTCTTGTTAATCACTGCTTGTATTTCTGCATCTCCATTTGCAATTAGACGAATACAATGGTTGAGTAATATTTTGGGAATTGGACCTTCATTCAATTGAAGCCAGAGTCTTAGAGCATTTTTATGTTCATAATCTTTATGTCTACAAGCTATTTCTAGTCCATTTAAAACATCCTGTTGATTTCCAATAGACCACTCTTTACTTAATAACTCTTCTGCCTTGCTAGCAATCGGAAAACTATTTAATGCGTCAGCTAGTAATACACATCGCTGTTTTGATTCAAATTTTTCCGGTAAAGCCACTGCAATGGCTGGTAGCAATTTATGACAAGAAAATGTTTTAACCGCGATATGATACTGTATTATTGAACCTAAAGTCTCCTGTTCAAAGTCCGATAATTGATATTGAGATCTAATAAAATAGTAGCGCAGTATCCTTACACCAGTGCGATCATGCCCACCAGTTTCTGCAGGATGCCGTGGGTCTAGGTAATTTTCAAAGAGCCATTCAAAACCCTCTTGTCCAATGTCTTGAATAATGTATGCGTATGCATGTGGAACTATTGAATCAGACTCCCCCCATAGTTTTAGTGGTCTAAAACCAAGGCATTTTATTTTCTCAACGAACAGTTTATTTAGTCCCCTTATCTGTGCTTCAGCAAGGAAAACTGCAGTAGCAGGTGTATTATCCTCAGTGACGAGTAATTCGTCAAGGATTTCAGAAAAAAAACTTATCATTTTTTGACTTTCACCCTTTATTCTAGCAACCGCTGCCGAGTAGGATATTTCTCTCCATTCATTAATTCGTTCTTGCTTGAAATCAAATTTTTCATCTCTATATGTTTGATTGAAGAGGTATATACCTACAATTAATTGATGCAATTGATGTGATTGAAAGGCATATTCATTCCCAATTTTTTGCAGAAAATTACTCTTAAAAAACTTAATTGCTTCATGCACAACCTTGTTTCGATTGTTTGTGTTTTTTGGCACAAGTCTTTCAGAATCTATTATTCGAAACAGGTTATCTTCATTAATTCTCCCATTATGAGAATGATATAATTTGTAGCCAATTTCAGATATAAAAGGTTCTCGCTGTAGAGCATTTGGAAAGGCTTCTAAAAAGGATTTGAGGTTCTCTTTTTGATCTTCTTCGTGCCAATTCAATCGATTTCTAACTACTTCATAAAGTATATCTCCTAGGGTTTTTGATTCTATATTCTCATCTAAAAAATCTCTAATCAAACAGGCAATGAGTGGCGTTGTTGTAATGGCAAGTAATTCATGTTTCTTACTTAATATTTTAAACCTTTTACTTGAATCAACTTCAGCTTCAATTTTATTCATCCCAACTGCAATGGCCTCATTTGTAAGGATTTGTCCTAATTCTACTTCAGTGAGATCAAGGGTCGTCAAACAATTCCATTCATTAAAGTTTACGAGTTCTTGAAGTTCAATAGGCCTACCAGAAGCTATTACTCTAAGGTTTGAAATAGAACTGGAAATGTTTAATAAGTGACGCAGTAATTTAGTCGCCTCATCTGTATCAAATTCGTCTAGCCCATCAATAATTAAGGTAAGTTCATTTTTTGCCAAAAGGATGGTATCCAAATCAAAAGACTTGTCCTCAATATTGATTTCATTATTCACAAATTCATTTACAAGTATTTTAAAGGATTGAAGGTCTCCTGTAATCTTACCTTTTAAGAAAGTTGATGGTATAAATACAGGAAGTATATCATTTCGAATCTCTTGCAAATAATAATGAGCAAGTAAAGTACTTTTCCCACTGCCTATTTCACCAAACAGGAATGTTGGAGCAGTCTCATTAATAAGATCTCCTAATTCTTTTATTATTACCTCCAGGTATTTCGCTTTTTCAGGGTCAGCCTGCTCAAGATCAACTCTTTTTATTTTTACCTCTCGGTTGTGCCTTGCCACTTTCCTTATGAGTAGCTCAGGAAATGACTTGTTTTTTACATTAGAAAAATATTTTGCTTTGAGGTACGTCTTTAACCAGTGTTTTGTTTTTCTTTTAAATTCTGTAAGATCAATACTTAGGTATTTATAAGTCCTAACATCAATTTCATTTCTTGAGGAGATTTTAAGAAATATATTTTCAACAATTTCTTTATTTAAGAACTTTAAGATTACATCTGCTTCGTCTTGTTTTTTTTCAAGTGCCAACATTAAGGCTGCATAAACAAAATTAGCTTGATACGCTTCGGTTAAATTCACTGCGAATTCTGATTCTGTGATCTTCTGTATTACATCGAATTCATAGTTTTTCTCATTATCCTGCTCAAAAAACCAAGAAATTGAATCAAAGAAGTTTGTTAATGACTGGTTGTCTAATTGAGAACTAACATCCTTGGAATATTGAATATTGTATTCATCAACTAAATACTTTTTAACAGAATCAATTAAGGATTTCTCAGCATACTTTTTATTCAGTAGAAGTGTAATGATACTCTCGCTCGGAAGGGATATATCAAGTTTTTTAGTTCTTGAGGTTGTATTCTCTTTAGCAATTCTATTAGTAGAGTAAAAGCCAAATTTCAGGTTATTACTCTTTTCTTTATTTAACCATATTTCGAGAAAGTAAACAAGCGTATTCAGAATTTGATGAGAATTAAATGAAAAAGTACTTACACCCTTATAATTCTTTTGTTCTTCTACATATCCCTTTTTTTCACTTTGCAAAAACACATCACCTTGATGTTCAATTGCTACATGTACATGAGTACTAGGATTTGATTTTACTTCATCAAAAAATAAGGCCAAAGCTCTTTGTTTCTGAAGGGTAAATCCCTTGGTTTTATCACCTGCCTCTCTCTTTTTTTCGCTCATTAGTTAGTAAATCTATTACACCTCATCAAGTATATCTGATATCTCATAAAGATCCTTCAAACTTGGTTGACTTTTGTTCTGTACAATGAGTTAGTCAATTTTCAGCTTTAGTCCAGCCATGTTTGTTTGATCCCATTTTCTTCCAATATTGTTTTTATGGGATTCATTGGATCTTAAAATGATACAAGTGAAATATAACTATATTGCTATATTTATTTTAAAAAATGAGATTTTATTTCTTGGTAGAAAAGTGAAACATTATTTGATAATTGCACACATTTGCCTTTTCCCACTAGCCTTCCCTTCTGTTAATAATGTCAAAAGAGTGCTATACTCTTTAAATATAAAATTTAATGCTAATCTGTTTTCATTCTAATTTGAGAACTGATCACTTTTCTAATTCCATATGTGGGTCGCCATAGAGATGTAAGCAACACCAAGCTGAAAGAGTTGGATAAACTTCATGTACCGCCAAGTTCGCTACATGCACTACATGTATGATTGAACTACCATGTTCAATTGAGTTAAGAAATACAGGAAGCCAAATTGGAGGTATATTTATATGGAGAGCCCAAAACGGTGCAATTACTGAAGAGTAGCCCTTAGCAATGTATCTTTTTACAATTGATGATATGCTGTTTTCAAAAGGAGTTGAAGTTACTGAACCTGAATGGCATACAAAGAAAATCAAAACCTTACCCTTATCAAGGTACTTATCCAAATTTAGACGAGGGGTGTTATCAGGAAAAATTACCTGTTTTAAAGCGATGTCATCAGAACCATGGGCACAAATGATATTTAAATCAGTATTTATCGGACTTTTGGGTTCAACACGTTGAAGAATGTTGAAGTTATTCTCTTTGAGCGAATCTTCCAGTTTTCCAAATAATTGATTCAGTGTAAAATCTCCTCCTTCAGTAGGTAGCCAAATTGATTTCGGAAAATCCTTGGCTATTTTAACCTGGTTAGAGTATTTGATATACCATTCTGTTGAAAGAATATTGGCAATAGGATGTATTAAATGCAGCAGATCACCTTCATAATTTAAAAGAAGATTGTGAGGGAAACCAGCTAAGTCCATATCCATTATTATGAATAAAGGAGAGGATTCTTTGTTTAAGTCAATCCTAAAGAAATTGAAGCTTTCTTGATACTTTTTTGATTGATCTAAATGTTCTTCGGGTAATACCATCCTCACATCATATTTAGTTTTGATTGTATCATCAAACGAGAATTTAGAAAAGAATCCGGAATGCACTAAAGCATTAAAACCTTTTATATCCCAATCGGGTAATTGGAAATATTGAAAACTTCCTCCTTTGTATCCAAAATGATAGCATCTACTTTCAGTGCTAATTATCCATACAAAAGCATTATCTCCCCGAGCATCTAAATTTTTTACAGTGTCCTTTTCAGAGCCATATATCTTCTCAAATGACTCAACTGACGTGTCAGGAATATTTAGTTGAGCAGTTTCTTGGCGATCTTTCTCTATGAAGATGAAGCTAAAGTCAGACTTAACCATCATTGCTAGAAGTAGGGCTTCATGATCATTTTGGGAAACAGCCTGATCGATCATCCTATTCGCAATTATAATTGCCATGTTATTGTCGTTGACAATGTCAGATGGATTTCGGGTCTCATTAAGTTTCACAAGTGATTCTCGCATCATTGGTTTTAACTTAGAAACGTCTCCTTCAATTATTGCTTTCTGATCTGCCACCGAATCTGGGGGAACAATCATTTCAAATGTTGATAAATAATGTCCTAGTCCTGTCGAACTAAAATCTGCCTCTGTATAAATTCTTCTTACATTGTATAAAGTCAATAGCCATGGCAGAGCATCATGAATTCCAGTTTGATAGATTTCTTCTCTGTTTTCATTAAGAAAATCTAGTATCATTGCAGGTAGATTTTGGTTATTTAATGAAAGTAAACTAGTAAAATAGGAATGTGCTATTGACCTCTTTTCATAGGCATCAAAGGATAGGTGATTCGGAATAGATTCATAGATACGCTGAACCCAAGGGTGAAGTGATATATTCCTGAAGTACTTGATTCCTTGCCATATTATTTCCTTAACATATTTTGAGCTTAATGGCGTTCTTGAATCTAAAGCAAGGGATAGCGATAGATTAGCATAAAGTAAACCAGGTACCGCAGAGGAATTGTTGGAATAACATCTAAATGAATTAAAATATCCTAAATGAGGATTTTTGTCAATATATGAACTTAAGATAAGCTCCTCGGCTACATCCCTTGACTGCTGATGAAATTGAGAGGAACTAAAACGATCCAAGACCATTGCGCTTAATATGTAGAACGAATTATGGTCATTCTGATCATTCAATAAATTCCTTGCCACTGCTAATTGTAGCATTACGTTTTGGGTGCGATCATAATCCCAACTAAGTGTTTCTGCAGAATCTTGAAGAAAATCTACTATTACAGAAATGAATCCCAGTTTGTCATCATTAGTTAAGTTCGACTTATTAAAGTTGAAATCTGAAATCCTTGTTTGTGCACCTTCCGAAAGTGATTGCTCAAAAGCTGATAAGAATTTCTTAACAATGTCATCCTCATATTTAGATTTTAGGATGGAGTCATCAATTTCAATTAAACCCTTTTTCTCTATGAGTTGATTGAATAAAAAGAAAAATGAATCAACCAAAACTACAATGGAAGTAGTTCGATTTTGCTCTAATAACCCAAGAACTTTAGGGATATACTTTCTATAGGTTGTATAATCCTTTGTTATTGCTTGTGAAACTTTAAGAAATAGCGAAATCAAAACTGATCTTGACACTTCTTTTACATCATGATGTACCAAAGTAAGTTGATCATGAAGTTCTGTAATGAGTTTATCAACATCTTTGCTATTATTACTCATAATAAGTAAGGATTATTTTACGGATACCTCTATTTAATTGTAGTAAGTTAATAATTGTTACTATTATACCGCACACATTTGCCATTTCCCGCAATCCTTCCCTGCTGCCATAAATGTCAAAAGAGTGCTCTACTCCTGCTAAGTATAATATGAAGTGCTTAGAAGTAAAAAGAAAGGCCTTCTCTAAAACTATTAATCCCCCGCTCAAAATCCGAAGCTAAGTAACATAACGCGATGCCATTATATAACATTCAATACCGTGTAGAAGGTTGCCATTAGGCAAGCTTTAGGTATTGGAAGGCTTGCAGGGCTGCTTAGTCTAATGATTATATAATAACATTATGTCTGCGCTACGTTACTCTTCG
>Ga0209634_1003489_pt1 | contig 10601 bp, 8 predicted proteins | sample LinPmetageLP40_FD_184043 | JGI IMG/M metagenome (GOLD analysis project Ga0209634, IMG submission 184043) | Marine viral communities from the Pacific Ocean - LP-40 (SPAdes) (version 2) | ecosystem: Environmental > Aquatic > Marine > Oceanic | place: Pacific Ocean | collected 2010-08-26 | reverse complement strand
AAAATGAATTATGTTATTATTAAAAAAATTACTGGTGATATAGAACCAACTTATCAACAAAATTATGTAAAAAATAATGCGGAGTATATCAAAGCACAACGTAAAATCTGGTATAAAAATAATAAAGACAAAATTACAGAATATAATAAAACATATCAGGCTGAAAATAGAGATAAGATTAATGAAAAATTTAATTGTGTTTGTGGCGGGAAATTCACACCAGCTCATCGAGCGAGACACTTCAAATCTAAAATTCATTTAAATTATTTATATAGTATCACACTTTAATATAATCTTGTTGGGTAGAGCTTGAGTGCATCATAGAATTAGCCAACTTTGTTTCATCTGTATCTTTTGTAAGTTTTACATTTTCAGAAATATAAATATGTCTGATTAGGTTTAACGTTACTTTTTTATTTTTCGAATATCTACCGAATGAACTAGTTAATAATTTACTCAATCCGTTTGCGGTCAATGGTGTGCCCCTACTGTTCAAAAGGAATGAGGAGGTACCTTTATAAAATTTCAAATACAGATTTAATATACTATTTAAGCTTGATGGTATCTGAAGTATTTGTTTTCCGTATGATTTACTTGATTTATATTCATTAATAATAAAATATTTTTTATTTCTGGATTTGTTAACCAAATAATTTTGTTTGTTATCATCCTCTTTTTCAGATGTTATAATTGACATGGGAGCATAATCCAATCTTGTAGGTGGAATCAATGTAAACAACCCAACAACAACATAATTTGTTAAATAGAAGAATTCTCGTTCATTTAACTGTTCCCGCATGGTATTAATCTTTAACATGCCTTTTTTGTATTTAGATAATACTTCTATTAGCTCTACCATACTTGACCAATTTAATTCTTGTTTATCTGTCTTTTTATGCGAATCAATAATAGTTTGATATTCAGTTGAGACTTTTTCTAGTTCTCCTTTGTAATATTCTAGCAACTCAGCCGAATTCTCAAGAATCGGTAACGCAACCAGTACAGCTCCCAGATAATTTCGTTGCGTTGTTAATGCCTTCTTTTTAATAATTTCTGTAATCTTTTCCTTATCCTTTAAGAAGTCAAGTGATTCAATGTCCTTTTCATCGTTTAATTTCTTGAGTATTATCAGATATGCTCGCAAACTATTTGGTTTAATATTTGGTCGGATTTTCTCAATTTCTTCTTTAAGATTCATATATATTATATATATTTTAAATCTAACCTTTATGTTTAGATTTATAAAATTACTATATAAAAATAAATAAATATTATAATATTATTATGGATAATAATGTTATTAAGAATTATAAGAAAACCAAATACATTGAGTTAGTAATTCTCTATTTCAAATATAAGAATTTATTTGATATAGGTTATCACCCATATAAGATTTTCAAAAATAAAATTAAATATATAACAGGTATTCATAATAACAGAACCTATGTTAGAAATATATTTGAAATTTTGTTATCAAGAAATATATTTAATGTTAAATTCAATGGTAAATCACGGTCTTATATTTTCAATCCATATAATTTAAGAATTGATACTACAAATAAACAGTATATAATTGATTTTAATTAAATATATTTTTTTTAGAAATTATATATTATAATACTATATAAAATGGCGGATTATTCAACAAGTTTACGAACACAATATTTAAATCCACGGACACATCTTAAGAACAAACAAACCGAATTTAGATTTGATAAAAATACAATGTACACTTCAAGCATTAGACTTTTAAATGTTTCAGTGATTCGAGATACAGCCAACGCAAGTTACAATCGTCGAGCTGGTGTTCTATCACTATTTAAAAATGTTCGGCTGATGGACGGTAGTCGTGAACTATCATCTCTTAGGAATGGTATAGATTATTTAGCTTTTAAAAATATGAATACAACAAATGAAAAATTACATAATATGAACGATTTTTTACATAAATCAGCGTCTTCTCAAAGCTTACGAGATACTGGTGATGTTCATGCTCCTGCTGATTCTATTAATCAGATTACAATGAATATTGATACTTTTGACGAATCCAAATCAGGCTATGTAAATCTTTCATTAATTTTACCACTGCTGTCATCACTACCAGCTTTAGATACAACAATATTTCCAAATCTTAGATTAATAATTGAATATTCGGATGTTAATAAATTTGTTTCTGAAGATAAATCTGGAGTTTATACTATATCAGAACCTGTATTAGCTTGTGATGAAATTATTGGACAGAATAAAAAACAAGCAATGAAATCGGCTATGAAAGGTTCAATTTTATATTATGAAATTGAACATGATCTCTTTCAGGTTGCAACTGGAACACAACCAACTGCTACACTCGGACAAATTGTTCAGGAAACTAATAAAGTAATTACTGGATTTGATAATAAATATGTGAGTCGAGTGTTAATGGCTAAAACATATAATGATAAAACTTTAAATTATGACGGAAATGTGTGCTTGGGTGCTGGTAATTTGGTTTCTCTCGCAATGTTTAAAGATGAACTTAATGTTCGCCATAAGGGAAGTAATATGTTCAATGGGGATGCCTTAGCAAATCCTGGATTTCGTCAAATGTTGCTACAGGAAACATGGGGTGATGTTACAATTTGTCCGTTCGGTTCATTGACAATGATTGGACTTGATAATCCTATTGGAGATGCTACAAATGTTTCAGGTATGCCTAAGACTCTAACTAATTTCAGACAATCCGCCTTTGTAGGTCAATCAGATTATATCGGTTTTTCAGTTGAAGATTATGTAAAACAATTACAATTTAATTATAAACGTACAATTGTTAAGGATGATGACGCTTCTTTAAAAAATTCTGTGGCTATGGACGTACACATTTATGCTGAAGTTCGCAAACAATTATCGTTTTCTGGTAATGGGGAATATGATATTTCTTACGTTTAAATTTATAATGATATTAATTTAATTTTTTTTCTATTAGTAAATATTATGTATATAGAAGGAGATTGTCACGATATTATTAAAACTATAAAAACAGATTCTATAGATTTAATATATAATAATCCACCTTTTGGAATAACTGAAAATAAATGGGATAAACCATTACAATGGGAAAAATTATGGATAGAAATATGGAGAGTATTAAAACCTAATGGTATTGCTGTAATACACGCTTCTAAACCTTTTTCATATAAATTAATCCAAAGTCAAACACCTAAATATAATTATACATGGAAAAAAAATACTACAACTAATTTTTTTCACGCCAAGAAACAACCACTAAGACAAGTAGAGGAGATATATATATTTTATAATAAGGTAGGAACTTACAATCCCCAAATGGTTGGAGATAAAATAAATAAAAGTGGTTCAGCAGGTAATTCTACTTATTATGGTAATAGAAGTAAAAAACAAATAGTTAAAACTGTAATAGGAAATTATCCAACTGATTTTATGGATTATAAAGTTTGTGTTAGAGGAGGTAAAACTGTAAGTGATAATATGATAGATTATTTTATAAAAACATATTCCAATGAAGGGGATACAATATTGGATTTAACCACTCATAATAGTGTTGTTGGCTCAAGAGTAGAATTTTTAAATCGTAAATTTATAGGAATAGATAAAAATATTGTTAATTTATAATGATTTTAATTTAATTTTTTTTCTATTTATATATATAAATGCCGAAAAAATTAAAATATTATTTAAATTAATTTTATTTTATATTTCTATATATAAATGAGCCAAACTATTATTGAATTAAATCAAGAAGATATAAATTCATCATCTAATACTAATGGAGATTACACTGTGAATCTTCAAAAACCTTTAGTCATAAATAAAGGGGACCAAGTCGTATTAAAATCTTGTTTCGTTGATAATAGAGTAATTAATTCAAATACTATAGAATTAAAAGGAGATATTTTACCAGATGGGACTAGGGATTTAAAACAAACAATAACTATAGGATTCGGTTATTATAAAACAGATTTATTAGGCACATGGGAGGACCAGAATTCAACCAAAACAACAACTTATGAAGGGTCTTCAGTAATAAATGCTACTGATAATTTAAATATATTTACAGGTAGACCATTCCCAGCCTTTGAAAAGGTCGCTAATCCAGATGCGACTTTATTAGAAATCATTAGTTTGGATTTAATAATGAGTAATTTTCCTATTCATAGTTTTGTTAATACTTCAACAGTAGTTTTAAGGTTTCCAGATTCAACAGGAGCTTTAAAACATTTCCCTCTTACTTTTAATAATCAGTATTTACGAGATAAACGAGGTACATGGGCTAAATCAGGCAATGAGTTAATATTAAATTTAAATGAAGTATCTTTAAAACAATTAAGGAAGGAAGAAGTTATAGGATTTTCTTCTGATTTTCCTATATTAGTTAAAAATGAACCAAATTCTAATTATATTACTCCAAATACAATAAAAGGAGGTTGTGAATATAATATATTAAAAGATGTAACTACTCAAGCTCATACTACAGCAGCAGGGACTTATGATATTTATAGTAATGAAATTTCATTTACTTTAGATAGTGGATTTTATGACCCAGCGGATTTATCAGAAAAAATGACTGAGAAGATAGTTGATATTAGTTATAATGGTGAATTAGATTCTAAAAATTATGTTATTTCAAGAAACCCTTTATTAAAAACAATTCAACAAATTAGAATTGATGAAAATAAAGAATTAACATTTTTTGATATTGATAGTACTAATAATAGAAAATTTCAATACGCAACAGATACAGCTCCCCTACCTGGTAAATTAAATTATATTATAGGCACGTCACAATTTGGTTTATCTTATAATCAAGGAGAAGATAAAATGGAAATATTAAGTATTCATAATAGTTTATTTAATGGTAGATTTAATCCATTAGATGATGCTACAGAAGACATAAGAGGTCAGGCTCAAATCGGCTCTACAGCCCCAGAGGTAAGAATAGTTAGAAATAAAGCAATAGATACGGACGCTTCAAGAGCAAAAGCTACTAAATTTGTGGCTAATAAGAATAGCGGTATATTCATAACAAAATTAGAACCTTCAGAATTATGGATAGGGGAAGAATCACAATTTAAATTTAACGGAAATATTATACCGACTTATTCAAAAAAAACATTTACAACAGTTGATAGTAATAATGCTTCATCTACAGAAATAGTTTATAGCCCTGTAGAATTAATAGAGGGACAAAGTATTACAGGAGATGAAGCTGGATTAGATACGATTATTCAAAAAAAAATTAAATCTACAGTGACCGCAGGTAATTTTGTTGATGGTGGATTTCAAGCCTTTGATATTATGACCCCTATTTTACAAAATGAAAGTATCATATCAGATGTTATAGGTTCTAATACTATTATAGCTGAATCTAAAATAGGCTCAAGTATATTTAATGAAGGAGCTTATTATAAAATATCAGTAGATATGGGTTATAAAACCGAGTTATTAGGTAATAATAATAATAATACTATTTCATCAATTATTAGTAAATATTATAGTCAAAATTCATATACTTCATCTTATTCGGAAGGAAGTGTACCGTATTTACACAAAGCAAATGACCCATTATATATATCTAATATAAGAATACGAATATTGGATCCTAATAATCAATTATCAGATAATATTGGTGACCGAAATTCTGTATTTTTGGAAGTTGTTAAATCTCAATAATATTTTTTAAAATAATTATATATTAAATAATTATAATATGCCTAGAATAGTTAATAATCCACATGTTACGAATGCTCGACATTCTGGATACCATACAAGTTTATTAAATGATTCACATAGTGTTCTACAGAAAATTGCAACTAATACAGAAAATATTAATGTTAATGTTGGGGATGTTGAAGTAAATACAAATGATTTAGAAGTATTACAAACCGCTACAAATTCTAAATTAGATGTTATTGACTCTGTTTTAGATGCGATTCTTATTGATTCAGATGCTATTGATAGCAGTTTAAATACTATTGAAGCTCAAAGTGTTCTAACTGCTTCAAGATTAAATAATATTCAAAACTGGATAGGTACATCTGATGGCGCTGGTGGCGGTGATAAACTAGGAGTTATAGTAACTAATTTACTAGCTAAAAATACAGAAATTGATAATGTATTAGATGCTATTTTAGTTGATTCAGATGCTATTGATTCTTCATTAAATACTATAGAAGCAAATTCTACATTACAAGCAAGTAGATTAAATAATATTCAAAATTCTATTACTGCTGATGGTGCTGGTGGTGGAGATAAAATCGGAGTTATAAATACTAATATACTAGCAAAAAATACAGAAATTGAAACTAGTTGTAATGCTTTAATATCTGCTAATCACACAGACCTTGTAGCTTTAGAATCTAGTTTAACTTCTATGGAATCAAAACAAGATACTATTAATACTAGTATAGGAACTGGTAATACAACTTTATCAACAATGAATACAAATATAGTTTCAACAAATTCTAAATTAGATACTTTAGAAAGTTCAGCAAATAGTTTAATTTCAGCAAATCATACCGATTTAGTTGCTCTCGAGAATTCGTTAGCATCAATGGAAGGTAAACAGGATACTCAAGTGACTCATTTAAGTGAAATTGAAGGGGCTATTGAAACATTAGAAGCTTGTGTAGCAAGTAATAAAGTTAATGTTAATATTTCAAGTGGAGGTACTGATGTATCGGCTCTATCTACTCATGTCAAACAAGATACAATTATAGGTCATTTAGATGGAGTTGAAGGTAAATTAGATATTTTAGAAACAACATTAACTGAAATAGCTACAGATGGTAATAATATTCAAACATTATTATCAACATTAGATGGGGTACAAGATAATGTTCTGAGTAAATTAGGAGAAATTGAAGTTAGTGCTGATGCTTTAATATCAGCAAATCATACCGATTTAGTTGCTCTTGAGAATTCGTTAGCATCAATGGAAAGTAAACAGGATACTCAAGTGACTCATTTAAGTGAAATTGAAGGGGCTATTGAAACATTAGAAGCTTGTGTAGCAAGTAATAAAGTTAATGTTAATATTGCTTCTGGTTCAGCAACAGATGTATCGGCTCTATCAACTCACGCAAAACAAGATACAATTATAGGTCATTTAGATGGAGTGGAAGGTAAATTAGATACATTAGAAACCACATTAACAGAAATAGCTACAGATGGTAATAATATTCAAACATTATTATCTACATTAGATGGGGTCCAAGATAATGCCTTAACTAAATTAGGAGAAATTGAAACCACAAATAATGCTAATCAAGTATTAATAACCGCAACAAACGGAAAACTTGATGATATTGAAACGGCAGTACAAATTTTAGATAATATTGTTATAGCTGAAGATTCAGCTCATTCTAGTGGAGATGCTGGTATAATGGCTTTGGGAGTTCATCAAACAACTGGAACCCTTTTAGGAGCAAATAATGATTATACTCCACTATCAGTTAATGTTAATCAGCATTTACGCTCAGCTACAGAATTACAGACATTTGCTTTTACATTGCCATCAAGTGGAAGTATTGGTAATGGTAATACTGCGGAAACTGATGTATTTCAATTTCATCATAAAGTAGAATCCGCAACTTTTTTCGTAGGGGCGAATAATTCTGCCCCAGGTCAATTTTCCTTTTTATTAAAAGGTTCATTAGATGGTTCTGCATATTTTAATATTAGTAGTTCATTATATTCTCAATTTAGCTTTAATGATAATGATAAACAAAACTATTTTACAATAAAGGGTTTTAATATTAAACATGTTAAATTACTGATATCAAATAGCAGTGGTTCGACTGATACATTTAAAGTTTTCGTATGTGCTTAGAAAAACTCATAATAATTTTAATTTTTTTTATATATTATATAATTATAATGAATAAACAAACATTAATTCGGCTTACAGCAAATAGTTTAGATTCAATAGGCAAACAAGGAATTTTTGAGGGTGTATTTAATGATGGTATATTAATAGGGAAGAATTCACAAATTGCTTTACAATCATGTTCCTTATCACGAGATCAAGATTCGTTTACTGTTAATAGTGTAAATAATAAAATATCATTCCAAGTTTCTACGTCTGGAGGACTTCATGAAATTTACTTAAATAATGGTGATTATGACTCAACTACTATTTTTAGAGTATTAGAAGATATACAGGATAAGATGAATGATCAACTTAGTGTTTCAAAATCTAAAGAACATAATAGTTTAATAGATGTTAGAGTTAGTGATCAAAATCAAGTTGTTATTGATTTTAGAGTAGGTGTATCTCAACCTATAATACTTGATCCAGATACAAATGACCCAACGTTTACAGGATTACATTATAGTAAAAATGGTGGAACTAACGAGATATTATTTGCTGGAGCAGGTACAGCTAATGCTCATTTAACTGGGACCTTAAATTATTCTCCTTTAACTGGAACTCGGCAATATATTTACAGTCCTAATATATTTTCGCAAGGTGCTGGACTAATCATGACAAGACTAGACCGATTTGAAGCAAATCCAGATGGAAGTGAAAAAAGTGGTGTAGTCGTCGGATTATTAAAACCTACTGCTACTATTATGAATAAATTACAATCCGAAAATGCTAATCAGAAAATACTTCCAGAAGATTATGAATATGCTATTTGTACTAATACAGATGGAAATCCAGCAAGTCCGTATATGATTAAACATCCTGGAACAAATGGAGTATTCGTTGCTATAACAACTAGACCGCATAGACACGAAACTGCGAACCCTGCACTGAATGATATAATTTCTATTCGATTGGATAAAGGTCATATTGAAATTGCCACAGCAAGGAGTGGAACAGTTCCACTCCTTATAGTAATACAACATAGTGAAAAATATGTAAGACGAGATAGTAATGATAACACTATTGATTATATTCCATATATAGGAATATTTGGTAGTTCAAATCAAACAAGAATTGGGAATAGTACATTTGGTTATAGTCCAGATAATACAAATGGCTATCAATTAAATAACACGACGGTCGTAGGCGATACACCATATCCAAAAGCATCACAAAGACCATCAATATACAATGTAATATTTCATTCAATTGATCTAGCAAGATTCCTAGGATTTACTAGTTTAAATCAAAATCCATCTAATTTAATAATGCCATATATAACATTTAATGCTAGTAACCAGATTACTAAAATCTTTTCAACTAATACCTATTTAATAGAAATGTTAAGTGAACAACTCGATTCATACGATTCATTTGATAACGGCCGAAAAAATATATTAGCACCTATACCATTAAGTGACCATGTTGTATCAAACACAGGAATAATTCATTATGAACCCAATAGTCTAATGTATATTAATCTGAAGAATGATAAAGAAAAGCTTATAAGAAATCTGAGATGTAGAGTAATAACAAATTCGTACAATCCAATTAATATTGAAGGCATTGCTGACATTTGTGTATTAATCAGATCATAATGTGGAGCTTCGCTCCGATCGGCCGAAATAAATGCTAGATTGCCCATAAATATAGCATACTATCTCTTTAAGTAGATAAATCTAACATATAATTCTAGATTTAATGGTATTTATGAGTACTTAAAGGATAAATATTAATATTTATCCTTTAAATCATTAAAATCAAGCATTTAATATTACATTTACATTAAATCTAGCACTTAAGGCAGGATGTTAAATGACTTAAAGATATGAATGCTATATTTATGGGCAATCTAGCACTTATCGATGCCGATCGGAGCGAAGCTCTCGGAAATAATTAATTAATTAATAAAATTAATTTAAATTATATTATTATATGTTTAAATTAATTTCAATCAAACAATCTGATAAGACTGCTAAAAAATATGATGCTAAGTTTTTTAATAAAGAAACAAATAAAAATAAAATAATATCTTTTGGAGCTAAATCTTACCGAGATTTTACTCTAATGAATAATAAGAAAAGTAAATTTTATATCAATGACAATGAACAAAGAGAAAAGATTAAAAGAAATTATCAAAAGAGACATGGTAAGAATTTGTTAACTGATGCTTCGAAAACTGGTATGAGTGCTTCAGCATTATCATACTACATATTATGGACTGAACCGACTATTAATACAAGTATAGTAAAATACAAGAAACGATTTAATCTATGATTTTATAATAGACATTATATCATATAATCAATTTGTTCTACTTTGTAATTTTTTATATATATAATAAGAAATCATACAAAGTAGAACATTTTTATATTAAGCAATCTTTTTAAAATTTGAATTAAGATATATGCCTTCATCTTCAGTGTTAGTAAAATTAATAAATACAAAGTTTCGGCCCTTTGTATTATCTCTCATTATTTTCATAAACATTCTCTTATTCTCTAAGAAATTAACATCTTGTTCTATTAGTTCTAATTCTTTAGTTGAAGTACCCCCTATAAATATACCTGTTAACTGTGACCTTAAATTTGTACCCATTAATGAAAATTTTTGTGAGCTGAATATCGATGACAGGAGAATATGTCGTCCGTTCATTACAATTTTAGAAATAATACCAGTTTGACTTCCCTTCAATCCATTACTATAAGCTACATCGTCA
>Ga0209634_1003487_pt1 | contig 10604 bp, 7 predicted proteins | sample LinPmetageLP40_FD_184043 | JGI IMG/M metagenome (GOLD analysis project Ga0209634, IMG submission 184043) | Marine viral communities from the Pacific Ocean - LP-40 (SPAdes) (version 2) | ecosystem: Environmental > Aquatic > Marine > Oceanic | place: Pacific Ocean | collected 2010-08-26 | reverse complement strand
GAAAAGGAATACCCCTAAAGGTTCAAGAATATTCCCAGTTAAATCTGTAAAGGCTCTATTAGCATCCCTTGTATTCAACAGCAACTTCGTCATCACTTCGTCCCCTAGTTTTATGAGAGCGTTGATCAAGGGTGCTGCGTTAATGGTCATTTGCTGGAAGAATCCTTTTATTTTATCAGTAATAGACATAAACTTTATGCCTGTTTCTTCTGCTTTTTTTCTTGCCATCATTTCTGTATCAAATGCTTTCCGACTGTTGGAAAGTCTATCTAAATCAGCAACGTTCATCCCAGTAACCTCAGCTAAATTTTGTCTCTGGAATTTCGAGAGTTGTTTAAAATTCACACCTTGTTGCTTAAGGTTGTCCATTAGGAAGACAGCCCGCTCTTCTTCTTTCATCGCCATCAAGTCCATGCTATTAAGTGTCGTGCCAAACGTTGCATTTAGTTGACCCACCGTATCCTGTGCAGAGTCAAAGGTATCAAACTTATCTGAAAACTGCAATAATGACTCCGCACTAACACCGAACTGTCGTTCTAGTTTAGCAAATTCTAAAGCAGTTCCCACAGCCCGTGGACCTAGACGTGATAAGTTTCCTGCCAGTTCAATCGTCTGCTTGCCTAGAGCCCCTGGGTCCATCCCCATATTTTTAGCGGTGCCGGCTATGGTCAGACTAAACTCTTCGATAGCCCCAACACCCATGTCGAACTGCCCCACCAGCATATTCATTGAATCAGCCATAACGTCGGTGCCGAAGCCAAGCTGCCCCATTGTTGTCGTTAACATAATTAAGTCTTCGCTCTGATCCGTACTCAATCTCTGGAAGTCAGTAAACCCTTCGTTTAGGGTCATCAGCATTTGTTCGGCTTCTGCCGTGCCCTTACCGAAAAAGGCAAGCTCTCTACGAGCAACTGTTAGCTCCTCAACAAAGGCTCTTGAACCGCCGGTTGATCTTCTGAAAGTTTGGGCTACTTTTTCTCCCTCTAATACAGTCTGCTTGAGAAGCTCAAAGGTTGAGGATACAACACCCTTGATACCTTCATAAGCGGCTTGAGTTAGTCTAATTCTGCTGATCGCAGCGCCATGGCGTTTCTTAGCTTTTTTCTCTTCTTTATCCAGTTCAGTCGAACGACGGGTGAAGAAGTTTTCTTCTTCCGTCCTTATCTCACCCTTGAGAGCTTTCTCTTCTGCTAATAATTTTTTGTAGTCTTCCGAAGATGAGCCGTTTGCTGCTTTTTCTTCTTCCATCGCCGCAAGGGTTGCTTCTCTCTGGGCTCTCAGGGCAATTGTTTTTTCTTCAGTGATCCTTTTCTCCGCAGCAAGCCTTTCATCAACTTCTTCTTGAATTTGCTGAAGCCTAAACTCATGAAGTTTTTTTTGTTCTGCTACTGATTCTTCAAAAGTTGCCACTGTTTCTTATTCTCCCGTCCCTACTTAAGAGGCCAAGATATTCCTGTCGCTTCTTCAAATTGTTGAATGGAGCGGTTTAGTCTGGCTCTCGATTTATAAGTCATTGCACTGTCTAAACCGTACCTCCTAATGGCGTCCATATACTTTTTCTCGCCAATAAGAGTAGAGGTAAAGCGGTCTACCTGAATTCTGTTTCCGATTACCCTAACTGGTACCCTAGTGCCTTTAAACATCTTCTCTAATAGGTACTGAACCCAAGCACCAAAAACTTTCAACATGTTCTCATCTAGGTGGTCTTTATTACCACTATCTAGATCAAAAACAAAATCTTCAAAGTCAATCATATCATTCACGGGGCAACCTCCAAGTGTACGACTCTTACTAAATAGTTGGCACAGGGGAAAATAAATACAAAGAGGAGCCCTAAGACTCCCCTTTATTATTTGCTCGCTGCTTCTTTTCTCAACCTAGCTGTTTCAGCAAACTCTTTTTCTAACCTCTTTAGAAACCATCGACGGATTTTGATCGGCAGATTATAAGACTCAAAAAAGCTCCACCCACCATAATGCTTTAATAAAAATAGCTCTTCATAGACTGATTCTATATAAGAATTATTCAGGCCAAAAAAACTCCGCACTAAGCGGTATCTCCAAGTCGTCAGTGTGTCCACAATCTTCGCACACAAAGTAATCTTCTAGTACGATATCGGGATTGACTACCTTGTAAATTTTCCTTAAGTGTCTTGCATCAAGTGCCGGCATCATCTCAATCGCTTTGCCGATATCAGCACCTCTATCTGATCCATTAACACTCACTATAATCGAACGTAGTAGATCAGTTGAAAGAGTCTCTGCGAGTTTATGCTTTGCTCTCTGCTCCCTCTTTCTAGCAGCATTGGATTCATCTTCTGCTGTTAGTAGTTTAAACTCAATCATCGCCTGGCTTTTAGGCATTTGTAAAAGATAATATCCGGTTTCGGAGTTCACTGAAACTCCCACACTTTCAGGATCAGATTCTTTTAATTTTCTGATTCGAGAGATACTGTATTCAGTTTTATTAGTTACCCCGCAAGCTGGGCATGTCATGTTTACTTCATAATCATCTCCATAACCTGTTTGTCGAGCGGCGATCAGAATTGCATTGCGATCACCCACAAGAAGTCCACCTGCCTTAATCCTCTTATCAATAACCAAGCTTTCTACAAGTCTGTTTAAAGCCTTACCGCTCTTGAGCAAAGATTGAGAGGTTAGAATGTCCTCTTCTTTCGCTGTCATAAATCTGATTTCAACAGTGCCTTGCCCAGAGAGAGGGTGAGGCTCTCGGTAGTGCAAGCCCTTAGAGGGGAGCGACACCATCTCGGTTTGAGTAGCCCACTCCATTTGCGCCCCAACAGCTTGTGCTACTGGTGCTGGGCTTTGACCTTCGGACACATCAGGCATACCCATGCGATCTTCATTTCTGCTCATAAATTAAAACCTTTCCTAGTATATTAACTAGTATACTTTAACAATATTAGGTTGTTAAATTCTTTTAGATCGATTCATAGCCAGCGACGGGGTTGCCGACGCTCTTAGTAAGTTCAGCCCAATCAAAGGCAACACTGACCGTGATATCCTGAAGTCCATCATCAGCATAATCAAGTCCAGTACCGAAGGTTACTTTTTCAATCCAAGCATTCTTAAGTTCCCAGACTTCAATTTCGTTGCCGTCGGCATCAAGCTGTACGATACGAACCGCACCGCCCAAAGCGTCAATAGCAGCACCTTTACTGGTGGTTCTAATAGCTTGTGGGCTTGTGGGGTAATCGTATCCAGACTTTCTGACAATATTAAGAAGTGTTCTAGCGAGATCCGGCTCAACTGGGTCACCCATTGTGACATCGATTGGAGAATTCCAAGTAACACGCCCTGGGTATTTAAACTCATGATTCAAAAAGGTGTGAGATTGAGAAGCAATTGTAGCCTCTGGTTTAGCTGATACACTCTTAACAACCCAAACAGGAACTCCTCCAAGATAGAAAAAGAACCTATATTTTCTTTTTGGATCTGACTGGGCATCTCCCCAGAAAATTCCTTCACCTGCATTTGGCATTCTAATTTACTCCCTTAAGATATATAGTACTTTGTTGATTAATCCGCAAACGAAGCACCAGTATTTGTAATCACAAAGTCGATTGCAAAGAACTCGGCAGTCCGGGTTGGCTTCAGCAAAATCTTAGCGTAGATAATGTTTCTATCAACTAAGTCTGGAGTTGTCGTTGACTCATCCAAGATCAAACGGAAGTCCTCTAAGCCAAATCTTGACTGGACGCTCCGGAGGATTGGTTCAGCTTGCCCAATAAATCTATTCCAAGTTGATTGGGTATTCTGGTCAAACAACATCCGACTAGCAATGAAACTAATTTCTTTCTTCAAGAACACCATCAAACGGCGAACGTTGATGCGATCTAGTGCAGATCTGGTGACCTGAAGGGTTTTTTGTCCAAAGATCACAATGCCCTCTGCTGGGAACTGTGCGATTGGATTGACACCTGCGTTGTATAGTTCATCTCTTTCGTCTGAAGTCAAACGTCTTGAGACATCCAACACTGGTACGCCAGCAGCACCTTCTGACAAGCCGCCACGGGCGAAGCCTGCGGGTGCGTACCATGGTGCTCGAACTCTATCCGTGAAGGAGAAAGCGCCTAAAGCTGCCACTGAAGGTGGAGCCCAGAGAGCTTGTCCGCTGATCGTATCCTGAATACGAACCCAGGGGTAGTAAGCACAGCCATAGCTGTTATTGATTCCTCTTTCACGTAAGGTGTCAACAGCTTGCTGAATGCTAAATGAGTTACGGTCTTGATAGCTCTTAGTGTTTTCACTTTGTGCTTCATAAACTTTTTCAAGATCAATGATAGCGATCGCATCGCCTCGATCTTCGATTACGTCAAGAAGATAATCAGTTACGCCAGTAGCTGTTACGCCAGGAATAGTAGCAACGTTGAACTCAACTACCTCTGGATCCCTAGCAACGTTGATTGCTCGACGTAAACTGTGAAGCTCATAACTAGTAGCCTCAGTCGTACCAATATTTCTATTCGCAAACGCCTCTCTTTCAGAAATGTCTAGTCCGTCAAAACCACCATGCAAGCAAGTGGTAAACTGCTTATATTCCTTATCTAGGACTCGCTTGTATGAAGCGGAGATACTGACAGCAGCGACGATGTTTTGTCCATTCTCGGTTGGCACTTTGGCACCAGCCGTGAAGCTTTCGGACGCAGCACGTTTGCCACGACGGTACGCTGCTGCGTTGGTCGATCCACTTACGGGACCAACATCATCTAGCGAGAAACACCACATATGTTGTAGTGGACTAGTTGCAGAGTTCGCATCTTGTCCAACAAAACTGCGACCTTTAGCACTTGGCTCCGCACCAATGTCTAGATTGGTAGTAGGAGCCTTTGAGTCATTAAGCCCTTGGGCTCTGGCTCTAAGCAAGTCAATGACCCCCATACTAAACCTGTTATCAGAGAATGCTTTACCGGTATAAGCACCGAAGTAAATATTCTTAGGACTGTTTGGACTTCCATCAGATGAACTAACTCGAACTGGGAGACTTGGCATAACAACTGCTAATTGTTGTCCAGTTTCCGTTCCCGAAAGTACCCGTGTGTCACCGATATGACCGCCGACAACACCAAATGTCGCCTGGGGACCACCATCAACCATCACATGGCGACTGACCGCTGCGTTGTTTGAATATGATCCAAAGCTCGTTGAACCACTGATGATTGCAAAGTCTCTATACTTAACGGGACCGAAGACACCGAATGGTAGAAACTCTGGGTTTGTTACGGCACGATCGACATCCTCATCCATTGCAGCACGAATGTATCGAGACTTGTTTGGATAATTTCCATAAGATCTATTTCTGCCCTCAGAAGTTTGGTATTCCACAAACTGATCGCCGATTTGTCTAGCAATATAGTTTTTAGAGGCAGGGTTTAGGTTTAGATTATCAAATCGTTCTAAAACCACGGGTCGATTATCGTTATCTCTCAGTGACCGAACAATAACGCTGAAAGATCCATAGGGATCAAAGTCATTCGTTGGTGCAGTAAGGTTCGTAATTGAAATCTTAACTTCTCTTTGGGTGCTCTCACCGGAAGAGATCGCCTCAAGCCTAAATAGCTTCTGCATGTTCTCAGCTTTAAAGCTGGCAACGTTTGCGCCTAGATCTTGAGCGATGTACCAACCAGTTGTAGCTTTAGATGTTGCCTGACGCTGATCGCCCTGTTCCTGCTCGGTGTTCTGAGGGTTACGAAGGGGCATCACTGCACCCATCAGAGTGCCAACAGTTTGAGCAGCACCTGTAATAGCTAATTCCGAAAAATCCGACTGATTTACATGTCTTTCAAAGGTTTCCCCTAGGAAGTAATTAATGTTTGTCGTAGTTCCAGGGAACTTAGCAGTTGAAATAGCACTATTAGCTAAAGTTGGGTCTGTATTGAATACCTTACGAACGAATCTATCGCTGTTTGGATTAAAGTTGAATCTAATTTTATCAACTTCGCTACCGCCTGCGGTGATACTGGCAATAAACTCGCCGTTTGAGTCACTCTTAATCAAAGTACTACCACGAGCCTGAACTGGTCTGTTATTACCCGTTGTACCCGAAAGAATAACACGCCCACCGGCTGTATCATCATCTACACAGTAAAAGATGGCAGCCAATGTACCAGTCACTTGGTGAACATTAGCACCAGTCGTAGGACCTGAAGCTGATGGCCAAACAAATAGCCCCCAAGCACCACCGTCAGTGTCATCGCTGCCGACTGCTCCGAATTTCCAACCAGCTAATCCACCATTGCCTTCCGTAGCAGTGGGATCATTTTCACCCAAAACACGAATAACGTTTAGAGTGGAATTATTTCTTAACCAGGCTTGGGCAGCATATGCAGCGTAGGTTGGTGAGGTCATGTTACCTTCACGCCATACATCTCCACTGCGCCCACCGGGAATTGGTGCCCCGAATGTATCAACAAATTCTGCGAAAGACTCAACTCTGACAGGGGTCATAGCTGGACCTTTTAGCATTCTACCAATGACCAAAGGTCCAATTGCTCCGGGTTCTCTTGGGATCTCCGAGTTGTCGATCTCATTAATAAAGACGCCGGGAGACACAAACTTAAACTTTCTTTCAGACATTAAACTTTTCTCCTCTAAGACGAGTTACACCTAGGCGTAAGCGCCAGTGTTGTTCCTTAGTAAATAGTTGCTTGATATTGCAAACTCCCCACGGTGTTATGGTTTTCCAAATGGTTTAATTTTACGGGGAATTATCTTCTTACTTGCACGGGCTTGATCTGCCAATCTAAAGACCCCGCTTTCAAGCTCCACCCTTTGGATAAACTCTACCTCTTCGTCAAGTAAAGCTCTTTCATTTTGAAACACAATTTCGGCTGCTGATTCTCTAATAACTAGATTAGGTTTGTCTTGATTTTTGTCTGATCCGACAATGTATCCAAGAACATTGATTGTTACGTCGGTTTTAAAGAGTCGTTCATCTTCATTCAGAGAGGCTGCATTATTAGTTTGTGCAAAACTTGAATCAACGAATGCCTCATACCGGTTTCCCTCATGGGAAATCATAAAACTATTAGTTGCACCACGATCTGCTATGATCGGTGCCAAGACTTGGTTCATCTGTTGGATATATTCTGTTGTAATCGATATAGTATAAGATACGGTAATATAAACTGGTTGAGGAATCGAAATCACCTCATAAACAATTTTCTTGTTTGATCTTGGCGATGTTTTTACATTTCTATCTGCCCCAGACAAACTCCTTCTAATAGAGTCCGCATTTGCTCTGAGTGAAGTCTTAGATTGCATCACTCTCCTGGCAATAGTAATTGCGCCGCCCTTCTCATCGTTAATCTCTGGCACATTTGCCATATAAATACCACGATTAGCCGGATCTTTATCTACTGATGTTCTCTCTAGTGAAATCAAAGGATAAATCAAGGTTCCTCCTGTCCGGAGATCTTGATTAAACTTGGTCATGTGTGCCCGCTCTTGAGTAGAAAAAATGATTGGTACTTTTTTAAAACCCTTGTTGGTATCACAATGAATGTCCAAAGACTCATTAAGATAGTTAAACATCGCAAAATCGATATCTTCAAGTCTTGATGGGTTGATTGGTAAATTTGTTTCCTTTATCTCTTTTGGATTAGATCTACGAGGCATCGAATAGTCCCTCCCTTGCTCGTCTACAAGTTGCAACCACTTCTACACGCACACCATCTTGACCAGTGTCTTGTCCAAACAACATTCTGGGTTCCACAAGTTTTGTTATTTCAAAAAAGTTTCCATCATACTGGATAAAGTCGCCCTCTCTAGCAAACAAATCTTGGTCTTCGGTCAATCTTCTTTTGTGAAAATGAATTTCAATACTATCGTATTTGTCGATACCATATTTATCGGATGATAATTGGGTGCCCTGATAATTTACCAAAGCGTACACTCGAATTGGCGGTAAGAAAGTTTTTTGAATTGCCTCACCATAAAGAGGATGAAAGTTAGACGACTCTAGATCAATAGGAAAATATAAAACGCTTTGACCAATGACGTTTTCAATAATCTCATCGTTAATTTGCTTTACAAGATCTCTTTCCTTCTTCCCCACAAACATTGGTGGAGGCGGAGCAGAGGGTTGTATCCATTGGTTATCAGGCTTTGACTTTGTGGAATCAGACATTTAAGTTACCCCACATAAATGCCATGTGGAATAACCTTCAGAGTTTCACCAAGATTGTTCTGGAAAGCAGCATCACCCTCAGATAACTTGCCGTATGTCATTTCATCAAGGACTGTCTTGAGTTCATCTCTTAGGGCATTTTGTTCTTCTTTACCCTCACTAATCAAGGCAGAACCATTCAAAGTAACATCGTTACCAGGGATTGGTATACTGCCTAGTTTTGATCGAACTTGACCCAAGGTTTCCTTGCATAGAGCTAGGGCAAACCTTCTGATCCACTGTTTTCCTATTGAGTTAATTCTATTATAAGGAACGTTCGGGAATGGTAACGTATTCATGTTATTAACTCCGTCTGCGCCATATTTTCGATCACCGTCCTCATCGTAGTTTTCTTCCGGAAGTCTAAACCTGACCCACATTGAATTAGGTGCAATTCCGTCTTTAGGCGCTGGGTAAATCCTCAATTTATTATTTCTAAGCTCGTATGAATAGTGGGACCCTCGAACCTTCAAATTGTTCTCATAAGCGTTAGCTTGTAATTCATTTTGCCAAACCGGAACTAATTGAAAAGTACTATCGTCTGAATACATTCCGTATGTTGATAGATTACCGACAATACCGTATGTCCCTCCGCCAAAGAATCGCCAAGCAGCGGCGGGTGTTTTATAATATACTTTTTCAATAATAACCTTATTATTTCCAACTTGATTAAAAAATCTAGATCCAGAGTCGGTTGACGCTGAGAAAATCAATTGCTGCAAATCATAATCCTGTTGGTCATCTATTGTATCGAATGATGCAGAATAAGAAGACTGTTGCCCACCGACGCCTGCCAAAACACCCACGGCTTCTGCCATGTGCCTTGGGGCTTCCAAAGTAAATCGTGGGAACTTTAGGTTAGGCTTAATATTAGTGTCTGATCTGTAGGAGGTAAACTCTCCATCTTCATCAAAAGAACCAGTGGCACCACCAAGCATGTCTGAAAGGACGTTCTTGGCTTGGTGTGTATTAATGATATAAGAATATTCAAGACATGACTCTTCATATGCTTGATATACGTTTCTTTCCTGTATCTCAATATCTAATATATTGCCGCCCAACTTATTGAACACATAAGCTACTTGGTCAACTGCACCACTAACAAAACCAGCAGATCCACTGTAAACACCAATTGCTAAAGAGCTAGCTACGTTTTGATGTGTACCAGTTATTGGCAAAACTTTTGCGTTAGTAGTGCTGACTGGGCTTATATCTCTTGCTACCATAATATGAATAGTCTCCAAGTATTGTAGGAGTAACCTTTACTAACTAGTTTGCCTTTAGGATAACTTGTCCTATTAAAACAGAAAACCCCGCCACAAGGGCGGGGTCTCTGCATCATCATCTGATTAGCCTACTTTTAGTTGACTAGATCACGGCAGATAACAAGACCGTACATGTCTGACCGTACCATCTGCTTAGCATACCGAGTCATCACAGCCTTGGTAGGTGCGAATGTATCGGGATTAAAGATGGTTGGCGTGACTTGTAGTGGCACATAAGGTGCATACACATAGCCGCTTTCAAGGAAGCTGTTACCCTTACGACCGACCAATACCAATCCACGAGGGAAGTAAGGATCAACGTAAACGTCCATCTTCTTGCTTAGCGAACCAACGTTTTGAGCGCCCCAAGATCCACCTTCGTCGTCAACTGCGACTGAAGCACGGAATCCAGCGGTAAACTCAAGCAAGCTGGCGACCTCTGGTGAGCAAACAATAAAGTTTGCACCGCCACGGAGGGTCTTACGATGAATACGAGCACTAACATCATTGATGGTTTCCATCAAAGTCTCGTACCACTCACTCACAGTACCCGTAAAGTCGGGAGGAGCGGTAGCCGAAGTAATGTCTGCACCACTTTCACGGTCGAGGAAACGACCAGGGCGACGACTCCAATAAAGAGTGCCACCAGTTGCGCCTTGTACAAGATCGTTAAGAATTTCTTGATCGATCTCAAGAGCAACTTGCTCTGAAAGGACACTAGTAAGCTCAACCTCAGCGTCGAGGTTATGATAAGCATTGAGGTCCTGAGCAAGCTCTGGGGTCCACTTAGCTTTCAACTTACGAGTCATGGCGGTAACAGCAATGCTGTCAACCTTAATGTCGATCTCTGGGATGGTATCATTGACACCAAGATCGCCACCAAGTTCCAAGCCCCAGCCTTCAGCACCGACGACAGCGCCAGTAGCGCCACCAGCGGAGAACTTATCTTTGCGTGGGAAATGAACCGACGCCGTGACGTTCGCAATTTGACCAACGTTAATAGCTGCACCAGCAACCACGAAGGTGAGGTAGTGACTACCATCGGTCGAAGCCGAGTGTTGGGTTAAGCGACGGACAATTCGATAATCGCCTGAAGCTTGACCTTGACCGTTATAAGTAACAGCAGCAAGGTTATCAAAGTTGATGTCATTG
>Ga0209634_1003486_pt1 | contig 10606 bp, 10 predicted proteins | sample LinPmetageLP40_FD_184043 | JGI IMG/M metagenome (GOLD analysis project Ga0209634, IMG submission 184043) | Marine viral communities from the Pacific Ocean - LP-40 (SPAdes) (version 2) | ecosystem: Environmental > Aquatic > Marine > Oceanic | place: Pacific Ocean | collected 2010-08-26 | reverse complement strand
CTTGCATCACCGACAGCACGCCGCATAATCAAACCAACCAGATGAGCCGAACTCTCTCTTAGTTTAGGCCGCCATTGGTCCCAAAAACCCTGACGACGGACACTCCAAAATGCACCCGCAGCTTCTCGCGTTGCGAAAGATATTCTCACGAAGTCCTCGGACTGCGTCCTCGTATCAGATGCTCCAGTGTTCGAACGCCGCTGGCTCTCCCGACTCCTTGAGACTGCGGGTTTCAGTTCTATTCCCGAAATCGCAGATTTCGATGCCGTCAGCTTTGCGCTGTTCGACGGCTTGGCTCTGGACGTACTTTACGAAAAGCTTGAGCGGACGAGGGTGCCGCATCGTGCGGGGCCTGATAGTGCCCGGCTCGCCTCAGGATGGCTGAAGCCAAGAATGTAAACGCGACGAGCCGGTAGGGATCAAACTATTTCGTGGCGCAACGGCTCCTCTGCTTTGTTGTCGATAGAATCAACGCAAAGTATTCTTCATCCGGTCAAATGCACTTGAGAGAACCGCAAAATGTCTCGGAACGCGAGCTATCTGGGCTCTTAAGTTTCATAGTCTGGATCACGGTTTACGCACTTCACAAGCTGATCCTCTGCCGAAAGGCCAAAATTGCGTTATTTGCGGCAACCAAAAAAGACGCCTAACGTATATGTAGCAACCAGTCGCGGAACTTGCGCACGTGAACAGGTTGCTCCTCCACTTCCGGCAAAACGAGGTGATAGGCATAGGATGTTTCAAAGTTACTGCGAAAAGGGCTCACTAAAACGCCGCTTTCCAACTCGTCGCGCACCAGCCAGGCCGCGAACAGCGACATCCCCAAGCCATTTATTGTCGAGCTGAGTTGGAAGTGGCGGTCTTCCAGCATCATCTGGGGCTGTGTGCTTTTCAGCGACATGGCGTTAAGGGCAAACCATTCCTCCCACATGCCGGTGTCATCGACATGCAAGAGGGTACAGTCGTAAACATCCTTTGCCGTCTTGATCGGATGGGCTTTCAGATAGGCGGGGCTGCACACAAGCGCCATGGACTCGGGCCAGAGGGGGTGCACCTCGAAGCCTTTCCAATCGCCTGTTCCCCATTGGATCCCGACATCTGCGAAGTTGGCCGGATCCGGCATGCGGGTGTAGTTGTTATTATGGTTGTGCATCGAAAGCCGCATATCGGCATGCTGCTCCATCAAATTACCGAGGCGCGACGACAGCCAGCGGCTGGAGAACATCGGAAGTAGCGCGATCCGGATGGAACCAGTCTGAGTGGCGACCCTGTCGAGACCAGCTTGAATCATGTTCAGACCGCGCTCCACATGGCGTGACAACTCCAGACCCTCCTCCGTCAGGGTCAGCCCATGTTTGCCGCGGCGAAAGAGGCGATAGCCCAGATCAGATTCCAATTTTTTGATGTGATAGCTGACCGAGCTTTGACTGATGTTCATAAGTTGCGCCGCGCGGGTGACGTTTCCTGTCTCGGATGTGATGTTAAATACTTGTATTGAATTGATATTTCTGATCGGCCTTGCCATGACTTACCTCTGTTACACCAAATGGGTCCGAGAGCTGATTATCGAATTATTAGATATGTAGTTAGAAACTTTGAATTTGTCGATGGCGTCGAACCATCGTTACGCTCTTGAGACCGCAGGAGGATGCGGAGGGGGAATTTACGATGGTGAAACCTGTTTTAAGGATTGAATCGCTGTGCAAGTCATTTGGCGGCGTACATGCGATCCGCGATCTGTCCTTTGAGGTGAACGAGGCGCAGATTCTCGGTCTGATCGGACCGAACGGTTCTGGCAAATCGACGACCGTCAACAGCCTTGCAGGCCTGTTCCCAATCACTTCGGGCGCAATCAAGCTAAGCGACAGCCGGATCGACGCCCTGCCGGAATATGAGCGTGTGGCGCGCGGCCTGTCGCGCACCTTTCAAACCGCTTCTACCTTTGCCGAATTCACCGTGCGCGAGCATGTGATGCTGGGCAGCACCGTCACCCGCACCTCGCATCCGCTGTCTTCGGCGTTTGGGATCGGGCGCAAGGTAGGCGAAGACGCCGAATTGGTTACTCGTGTCGAGACCATTTTGGAAATCACCGGTCTGAAAGACGTCCAGGACCACCGTGTCGGCACGATCAGTTCGGCGCAGCAACGTTTCTTGATGATCGCCACGGCGCTGGCATCCAGCCCAAAGGTGATCTTGCTGGACGAACCTGCGGCGGGGCTTGTCTCACACGAGCGCAAAACATTGAGCGATCTGATCAATAAAATCCGCGATCTGGGCACGTCGGTGCTGGTGATCGAACATCACATGGCGCTGATCATGGAGGTCTGCGACCGTATCGTAGTGCTGAACTTCGGCCAAAAGATCGCTGAAGGTACGCCCGAAGAAATTCGCAACAATCCTGTCGTTATTGACGCATATCTCGGCGAGGCAGCCTGACATGTTAAATATATCAAACCTGCACGTCAGCTACGGCGCGATCGAAGTGATCCACGGCATCGACCTTCAGGTAAACCAAGGCGAATGCGTCGCGCTTATCGGGGCGAACGGCGCGGGCAAATCCTCGACTCTCAAGGCGATCTGCGGCTTGGTGCCTGCCACCTCGGGCAAGATCGAGTTTGAAGGCCATGACATTACCAATCAAAGCGGTCACGCCATCGTCAAGGCGGGCATCACCATGTGCCCTGAGGGGCGGCAGGTGTTTCCGCAGATGACGACACTGCAAAACCTGCGCATGGGGGCCTATCCGCGCAAGGACGCCGAGCAGGGCGCGGATGTCGAAGAGATGATGGACATGTTTCCGATTCTGCGGGACCGAGCGGGGCAGGCGGCAGGCACGCTTTCGGGGGGGGAGCAGGAAATGCTGGCGATTGGCCGCGCGCTCATGGCACGCCCCAAACTGTGCATCTTTGATGAACCGTCATTGGGCCTCGCACCCAAGATCGTCGCTGAGGTGGGCCAAACCATAGCTCGGATCAAGGAGATGGGAAAAACCATTCTGCTGGTCGAGCAGAACTCGGCCATGGCGCTGCGTCTGGCAGACCGCGCCTATCTTTTTGAGGCGGGGGAGATCGTGCTGAGCGGCACGGGCAAGGAACTGCAATCACATCCAGATGTCGCAAAGGCGTATCTGGGCCACTGATCACAAACGTTTCTGGGAGGAGACACAAGATGAGACTGATAGCTATTACTGCTGCATTCGCCCTGACAGCAGGTGCCGCCATGGCCGCAGAAAAGACCCTCGATATCGGCGTCAGCGATGCGCTGACCGGCGGTGGTGCCGTTTATGGTCTGCCACAGGCCAATGCCGTGCAACTGGCTGCGAAAGAGATCAACGCCGCGGGAGGGATCAAGGTTGGTGAAGACAACTATATGCTCAACGTCATCGCCTATGATGACAAGGCCAACCCGACAGAAGCCTCCAACGCGGTGCGCAAGCTGATTGACCGCGACGGTGTGAAATACATCCTCGGGTTCTGCTGTTCCGGTGCGACGGGTGCGGTTGCCTCGTTCATCGAGAATGAAGATGCGGTGATGCTGGTGGGCAACGCCGCGGAGCGCTCGATCACCACGCGCGAAATCCCTAATCTGACCCGCACCCGCCCTCCGGCGGATTATACGGGCGCGGCAGCGGGTACCTTTGTGGCAGGCAAGGGCCACAAGCGGGTCGCCGTTCTGGGTGCGCTCGACGTAGGCTTTTATGCCAGCTATGTCGACGCCTTCGAGAAAGAGTTGAACAAGGCGGGCGGCGAAATCGTGAGCCGCGAGGCCTTCGGCCTTAAGGACCGCGATATGTCCCCCCAGTTGACAAAGATCCGCGCGCAAGAACCTGACGCGATCCTCGTGGTCGGCTATGTCGAACCTGCCGCGTTCATCTACCGTCAGGCAATCGAACTGGGCATCGACGTGCCGCGCTTCGGCTTCACCTCCGGCAGCGAAGAACAGTTTACCCGCGCCGCCACCTCCGAGCAGATGGAAGGCGTCTGGGACCTGCGCCCGACCGAACTGACGCTGCTGTCAGCTTCTGACAACGGGAAGGCTTACCACCAGAACTACACGGCGGAATTCGGCATCGCGCCCTCGCCAAGCTCACCCTACGCCTATGACCAGACCTACGCGTTGAAAGACGCGATCGAGGCCGCAGGCACGGTAGATGACACCGAGGCTGTCGCCGCTGCGCTGCGCGAATTGGCAGTGCCGGACGAGGTGGTCATGCAGTACCTGCCGGTTGATGGTAAATTGTTCGACGTGAACGGTCAGGCCTATACGTCCAATGGCGCGTTCCAGTGGCAGAGCGGCAATTGGGTCTTTGTTGAAGATCTGCCGTCGGACGCTGCTGCCTACTCGGCATTCTTGAGCACTCTCGACGACTGATCCCTCCCTGGGCTGGGGCGCGGGCAGGTTGCTCGTGCCCCTCTTTTCTCTCCTTTATATTCGCAGGTGCGGCATGGTTGAGGTATTTCAACAAATTATTAACGGCATCGCCATCGGAGGTGTCTATGTGCTGATCGCGCTGGGTCTGACCATCGTGTTCGGCATCCTCGGCATCGCGCATTTTGCTCATGGATCTGTTTCCATGTTCGGGGGGTATCTGACCTTCTTCTTCGTCACCGGCTGGGGTATCCCGCTGTTGCTGGCGATCCTGATTTCACTGGTAGTGGGCATGGTGCTCGGCGTGTTGATCGAGCTTCTGGCCTATCGGCCCGTGCGCGACGCCAACCATATCAACGCCTTTATCGTAGCGCTTGGTCTGACAATGATGGTCGAGGGGCTGAACCTTGAACTGTTCGGCCATGAGCAGGTGGTTATTCCAACCGACCTGACACGGGTGTTCAATATTGGTGGCGTTACTATACCGGAGCTGCGGCTTTACGTGATCCTCGCCGCTGCCTTGCTGATTTTTGCGATGACGGTTTTTGTCGAAAAGACTAAGACCGGTCAGGCAATCCGCGCGGTTGCGGAAAACCGCGATGCCGCGATCCTGATGGGGGTCAACGTCAATACCATTCCGTTGGTGGTCTTCGCGATATCCACCGCACTCGGCGTCTGCGCCGGTGTCATGGTTGGCTCGCTTTTTGCGATTGCGCCCGGCATTGGCGAAGGACTGGTGGTCAAAGGCTTTGCGGTGCTCATTTTGGGCGGGCTCGGCTCGATCCCTGGTGCAGTGGTGGGCGGGCTCGTGCTTGGCATTACCGAGGCACTCGCGGCGGGGTTCATCTCATCCGCGTATAAGGACGTGATCGCTTTTGTCGTGATGATCAGCGTTCTGTTGTTCCGGCCTCAGGGCCTGATGGGGAAATCATAATGGCGCGTAACAGAACATTTATCCTTTACGGTCTGGCGCTGCTCGGTTTCGTGCTTTTGCCGCAACTCCTTGCCGTGAAATACTACCTGCACCTCAGCGTTTTGGCATTGATCTGGGTGATTGCCGCGCAGGGGCAGAACTTAATCCAAGGCTACACCGGGTATGTCTCGATCGTGCAAGCGGGTTTCATGGGGATCGGGGCCTATTCGACGGCGCTGATGGGGATACACTTCAATCTGCCGGTCTGGCTGACTATCGCCTTGGCACCCTTTGTCACGGCTTTCTTTGCGCTATTGACGGGCTATCCCAGCCTGCGGGTCAAGGGTCACTACTTTGCCATCGTCACGCTGGCCTTCAACATGGTAATCTTCATCGTCCTGATGAACTTCCACGAGCTGACGCAGGGTGAAGCGGGGATCACTGGCATCCCCAAGCCCGGTGGCAAAGACGGTCTGTTCAACTGGCGCGACCGCGAGACGTATTACTACTTTGTGCTGATACTCGCCACGTTGATGACAGGGCTGGCTGCGTTGATCGTACGCTCGCGCATCGGGCAGATTCTCATTGCCATCCGGCAGAACGAAGACCTTGTCGGTGCCATCGGTATCGCGGCGTGGAAGTACAAGCTCTTTGCCTTTGTGATCTCGGCGATGTTTGCAGGGCTCGCGGGCGCGGTCTATGCCCATTATCAAAGTTTCATCAATCCGGAGATCTTTGGCATCGCCCAGTCGCTGGATGCGATCCTTGCGGTGATCATCGGCGGATCGGGCACCATCGCGGGGCCGATTGTCGGGGCCTTCTTTGTGGTCTTTCTGCCGGAATACCTACGCTTCGCCGACAGCTTCCGGCTGATCCTTTACGGTCTGGTCCTCGTTCTGGCGACGATCTTCATGCCGCGCGGTATTGCGGGGGTTTCCAAGGATCTGCTCGCGAAACTTCGGAACCGGCGGACATGACCCAGCCGTTTCTCGATCAGGTCGCGACGTTCGCCGCAAACCGCGTGGCACCCGCGGCGGGGGCGTGGTCGACCGGGGCCACGCCTGAGCCAGACCTTTACCACGAGGCTGCAAAGCTCGGTCTGCTCGGGGTCGAAGTGCCGGTGGCGCAGGGCGGGAGGGGATATGATTTTCCCACCCGTGCTGCGGCTTATGCGCGGATGGCAGGGGCGGATTTCGGCTTTGCCATGTCACTGGTCAACACCCATAACATCGCCCTTCGGCTCAGCGAGGACGCCCCTCGCGCCGCGCAAGAACGTTACCTGCCTGCTTTGCTTGAAGGTCGGATGAGCGCCTGCACCGCGCTTACGGAGCCCTCCACCGGCAGCGATTTAGCGGCCATTCGCACGACGGCGCGGCAGACTGACGCCGGTTGGTTGCTGAACGGGGAAAAGACGTGGATCATCAACGGCCGCCACGCCAGTCTGTCGATTGTCTATGCGCAGTGCAAGGAAATCGGCGACAGCAGCGGGATCGCCGCCTTTCTCGTCGATCTGGAGGCCAGAGGTGTCACGCGCTATGCCATCGAGAGTGCGTTTTCCCAGACCAGTATGGGGACCGGCGGTTTCAAATTGTGCGATGTATCACTTGCGCCCGATGCCCTCATGGCCGCCCCCGGCACCGCCTTCAAGGCGATCCTGACCGAGATTAACGCCGCGCGCAGCTATGTAGCCGCGATGTGCAACGGAATGGTGCGCGCCGCGCTGGACACGACCCAGCGATATGGCGCGCAGCGGATGAGCTTTGGCAAACCTCTGAATGCAATTCCCAGCTGGCAGGCCAATTTCGCTACCGTGGAGGTGGCCTTGGCCGAGGCCGAAGCCATAACCGCAGAAGCAACCGAGCTCATCGCCCGCAAAGCCGATGCACAGCGCGCAGCGGCGGAGGCAAAGATAGCCGCCGTCATGCGGGCTCAAACCTCTCTGCCGGTATTGCTACAGCTTATGGGTTCCGAGGGGCTGCGCCCCGAACACCCCTTCACCCGTCACATCGGAGCCGCGCAAATCGCCGGATTTACCGATGGGGCAACCAATATACTCAAAGACAGGGTGGCGAAACTGGCCGCCCGAAAGGAGCCATGATGCGTGTTTTCCAGATCGAAGGGGACTGGGGGTTTGACAACCTCAAACTGGCCGAGCGGGCAGAGCCCAACTGCGGTGCCGGTCAGGTCGTGGTCGAAATGCGCATGGCCTCGCTGAACGCGCGTGACCTGATCGTGCCGGATCGCGGCTATGGCCGCGCCACGGGTGAGTTGCCCCTGATCCCCGTCTCTGACGGCGTCGGGAAAGTGGTCGCAGTCGGCGAGGGTGTGACGCGCGTCGCGCTGGGTGACCGGGTATGCCCGACCTATTTTCAGAACTGGGCTGGCGGTGGGCCGACACCCGAGCGGTTTGCCTCTGCTCTGGGGGGGCCGCTTGACGGGGTCATGGCCGACCGTATTTGCCTCTCAGCCGAAGGCGTGGTGAAGGTGCCCGACTACCTCAGCGATGCCGAGGCCGCCACCCTGCCCTGCGCGGCCCTTACCGCATGGAGCGCAGTCGTCACCCACGGCAAGACCCGCGCTGGCGACAAGGTTCTGGTGCAGGGCACCGGCAGCGTCGCGCTTTTCGCGCTCGCTTTCGCCAAGATGCAGGGCGCGCATGTCACCGTGATCTCCTCCAGCGACGAAAAGCTGACCCGCGTCACTGACATGGGTGCTGATGCCACGATCAATTACCGAACCGAGGAAGACTGGGCCCGTGCCAGCCGTCCTCTCACCGCCGATCGCGGCGGTTATGACAATATTATCGAGCTGGGAGGCGCACAGACCTTGCCGCTATCGCTACGGGCAGTTCGGCCAGGCGGCACGCTGTCGATGATCGGGGTGCTATCGGGGCTTAACATCGAGGCATCGCTTGGCCCCATCGTAGCGAGACAAGTACGGCTGCAGGGCGTCACTGTCGGCCACCGTGACGGGTTCGAGGCGATGTTGCGCGCTATGGCCCAGCACGAGTTGCGCCCCGTGCTCGGCGAAACTTTCCGATTTGCCGAACTCAAAGAAGCGATGACCCACCTTCGAACCGGCGGCCATTTCGGCAAAACCCTCATCGAGTTCTGATATGCCCCAGATCGACGTCTCTTATCAGCCCCGCAATCACCCTGCGGACAAGGCGGCCTTTATCATGGCTGCCACCGGCGAAACCGTCACCTTCGGGATGCTTGAAAAACGCGCGAACCAAGGCGCGCGGGTCTTGCGGGCAGCAGGGTTGAATCAAGGCGATCACATCGCGATCCTCACGGAGAACCGCCGCGAGATGTTGGAGGTCTGTTTTGCCGCAGACCGGGCCGGGGTCTACTATACCACCATCAGCACCCATCTGGGCCCCGAGGAGATCAGCTATATCCTCGGTGATTGCGATGCACAGATGTTGATCACGAGCGGCCGGTTTGCCGGACTGCTGTCAACACTGACCGAAACCCTTGCAGGTACCTGCGAAATCATGGTGGTTGGCGAAGAGAGGGGCGGCCTTGCTTCATGGTCGGAAGCCATGGCCGAGCAGCCATCGATACCTCTCGCCGACGAAGCACAAGGGCTGGATATGCTCTACTCTTCGGGGACAACAGGCCGACCCAAAGGGATAAAATGGCCGCTTGAGTCAGCACCAATCGGCACGCGCACCATGCTTGTCGATCTGCTGTCGGGACTATTCGGCTACGGGCCTGACACGCGCTATCTGTCGCCTGCACCGTTGTATCATGCAGCCCCACTGCGACATTCGATGGTGACGATTAAATCAGGTGGTACTGCGGTGGTCATGGACAGGTTCGATGCGGAAGGGGCGCTGCGCCTTATCGAGAAATACCGCATTACCCACAGCCAATGGGTGCCCACCATGTTCGTGCGGCTGTTGAAACTGCCCGAAGCCCTGCGGCGCCAATTTGATCTTTCCTCGATGCAAATGGCTGTTCACGCGGCGGCACCCTGTCCAATCGAGGTCAAGCAGCAGATGCTGGAATGGTGGGGCGACATTATTCATGAATACTACGCAGGCACGGAAAACAACGGCTTCACCGCCATCACGAGCCCTGAATGGCGCGCACATCCCGGCTCTGTAGGGCAGGCCAAACTTGGTGTTATCCATATCTGTGACGCCGAGGGCAATGAGGTGCCGACCGGTCAGGAGGGTGAGATATATTTTCAGAACGGCCAGCAGTTCACCTATCACAAAGACCCGGAAAAAACCCAGCGCTCGACGAATGCTGAAGGCTGGACGACGCTCGGGGATATCGGTCGCCTTGATAAGGAAGGCTATCTGTACTTGACCGATCGCAAGTCATTTATGATCATCTCCGGTGGAGTGAATGTTTATCCGCAGGAGACTGAAGACACGCTGCTGAGCCATCCGGCGGTGCTTGATGCAGCAGTGATTGGCATTCCGCACGAGGATTTTGGGGAAGCGGTTCACGCGGTGGTCCAGTTGCTGCCCTCATATGAGGGGTCCGAAATCCTGCAAACCAAACTTCTCGACTATTGCAGATCGAAACTATCGTCGATCAAATGTCCGCGCAGCATAGAGTTCCGCAGCACCTTGCCCCGCACCGAAACAGGGAAACTGCTCAAAAGATTGCTTCGGGCTGAATATTGGGAGAAAACCTAAAATTCACAATTTGGGTGACCCTGGGATTTGCGTCGATCAGCAAGTCGACCCAAGCACCGCTGGTGAACTGACTGCCTTAGTAACGGTCCTCCAAGTCATGCGTTTCAAATCTTATTAAGTTTTAAGTTGCTGGTGTTCAGTTTTTTAGCTCGTCGCGGGTTAAACCTTGTAGTTTGGTGGGATGGAAAGAAAAACAGACTTTCGGTGCGCGCCACGAACGCCTGTTCTCTTCGAAGCCGCCGGCCGGTCCGGCTTCGCCATAGATCGAGGCATGTAGCCCCGAGGTTGCTCTGCCCCCCGCCGGGGATAAAGTAATTGCTTGGTCGCCGAGGCGACGGGTGTGCTATCAAATAAGATACCGAGTAGTCTCACTGCTGCGCGCCGCAGTGCTTCATCTCAGCATCCTGTTTGGCGGATGCATCTGCTGGGCACAAAAGGTATATGAGAACGTTTTTCATTGACGCAAAACCCTTGACGAAAAAGCTTTCTGCCACCTCTTTCTAAGAGATTCAAGATTCCAATTGATTCAGGGGCTGATTACAGTATTAAAATCAGAGTGTTAGGCGAGGTGCGACTGTCTGACGTCAGCGCTTATGGGTCCAAATAGCGTTATTTGATAAGAGAGTGTTGTTGGCTCATCATAACCACTGAGGAGTGGCCGATGAGACAGA
>Ga0209634_1003484_pt1 | contig 10609 bp, 10 predicted proteins | sample LinPmetageLP40_FD_184043 | JGI IMG/M metagenome (GOLD analysis project Ga0209634, IMG submission 184043) | Marine viral communities from the Pacific Ocean - LP-40 (SPAdes) (version 2) | ecosystem: Environmental > Aquatic > Marine > Oceanic | place: Pacific Ocean | collected 2010-08-26 | reverse complement strand
CCGAATCCACTGTATATCGATGCCCTCCGCTCCTTTTCCGGCTTCGGCGAGGGCGACTGCGACTCTGCATTGGGCGCTGCATCTCCAAAGCCATCTAAATCGCCGAATCCACTGTATATCGATGCCCTCCGCTCCTTTTCCGGCTTCGGCGAGGGCGACTGCGACTCTGCATTGGGCGCTGCATCTCCAAAGCCTTCAAAATCGTCATCACTGTCGTCACTAGGCCATCCGCTGAAATCAGCAGACGGCGACCTTCTGTCCACGTCTACGCTGCCCTCGGAATCGCTGTCGCCTGAATCGTGTGTGCTGCGTTGGAACGATCCTGGCGGGTTGTCGTACCAGTTTGAATATCCCCTGGCAAGGTCGTCCGGAGTCGTCTTAGTCTTGAAAACCTTCAGGATTTTCTTCTTTCGCAGCAGTTCCCGATATGTCAGCACTATGCAAAACAAATATATACCTCTTTTTTTTCTCCTCTCTCTTTCTGCCCACTCATGGTTTTTTAGGTAGGTGCCCTCCAATTCGCCCCTATATTCCGTTTCTCCTTCTCTCACGTAGTCTTCTTCCCTGAACGAACGAGACATTAACCTTAGTGGTGCCCGACCCAAAATGTCAATTCCTTTGGAACCGAATAACTCCTGGTTTGACAATGGAGCCTGTTCCCTTTCTCCCTCATCACTTTCGGAACTATCGCTCCACCCCTCGGAATCGTCATCTTTTGACACCAAGGATAAATCATTTATTGTCTGCATGTTGTATTGGAATATGATATATCCTTGGTCGTTGAGGAAACTATCAATGTGTTGCTTAGCAATAACTTTGAGTTTCACCGACCCCATGTTGTTCTCGATCGTTTTTTTGGCATCACTGTGCGTCGCTCCCATCAGTCTTGTGCCATTCAGTTCAATGATTAGATCGTCATTTTGAAGCTTACCATCTTGGGCTGCAGCACCATCATCTGCGATTTCCTCAATGTAGACGTTCGCATCACCATCATTTTCATCAGATTTATCAATACCACCTTTAATGCTAAAGCCGTAACGCTCTTCCCATACGAGTGTATCGCCATCGTCTGTAACTCTACTGTCAAATTCAATCACACGCATCCAATTATTATTGATTAGATCATTATCTATGTCATTTAGTATTCTCTCTTCCATAATCGGGCCTGACGCCAAACTAACTCTTTTATTATTATTCAGAGTGACGCTTACTAAATCATCATGTGATTTTATAGCAGGATCCATGTTTACTTCAGGCTGTCGCGGCGCTGGAGATGAAGGGACATCATAATTATTATCCACTATCGGATCTACAAAAAAGGAGGAGGGAGGAGGTGGTAGTAATTCAAGATTCAAATCATTGTTTGGCTTACCACCAAAGTCGCGATTGCTGCTCGGCAGTGGAGCCGGATTCACTAGTGTGTCATCAGACACCGAATCCTCGAATACCTTCCTTCCCGTGCCGGCAAAAGTCGGCGGCAACAGTGGCTTCTTTTTCCCCGTCACACTATCCCACAGCTCCGGGTGCTCTTCTGCAAATTTCTTTCCCTGCTCCTCCTTCCTTCGCTTCTGCTCCGCCTCCTTCTCCATCCGCTTCACTTGTCGCCGCCAGATACACCTCGCGCGAGGGGTCTCACCATCAAGCGTCCGACCTGCTGGATCGTCGGAAAAGGCATCGCAGTCCTCGCTGTCCGATGCAGTAGCAGCCCCCCCGTTTTTAATTTCTTGAAATACCGAGTTCATCCCTCCATATAGCATTGATTTTTGTTTATTATATTGTCTTTTTAATGAACGACCCTTACTGTATTTATATCCTCCTTTTAATATTTTATGTTTCTTTAATGAACGACCATTATTGTGATTTGTGTATCCTCCTTTTAATATTTTAGCTTTATTTATAGAATTTCGTTTATTATATCGTCTTTTTAATGATCGACCCTTATTGTGATTTGTGTATCCTCCTTTTAATATGTTATGTTTCATTAATAAACGACCATTATTGTTATTTGTATATCCTTTTATTATTTTATGTTTCTTTAATGAACGACCATTACTGTGTTTTATGTATCCTCCTTTTAATATTTTAGCTTTATTTATAGAATTTTGTTTATTATATCGTTTTTTTAATGAATATCTATTAATCATTATAATAATAATAAATATTTTAATTTAAAAAATAAATTATTTAAATAAATAATTACATTAATATAATATAATTTATAATATTATATCACTGAAATTATTAATCCATCTAAAAAAAAACATTAAAAGCTCTAAATACTAAATATGTGAATGATGAAAAGTATCGGATAATAATGAATAAACATATACCAATATCAGAAATATCAAGGTGGAATGGATGTATTATAAATACTGTATTGTTAAAACAGTCATTCAAAAAAAAATGGTATTCACCTGACCCAGATATATCTGAAATACCAGATAAAATTATATTATCATCGCGTAAAAAATCACGACATTGTCGCAATCTTATAACTAAACAATTTTTGGTAAAAAAAATGTCTAAAAAACAAAAAGAAATAATTAAAAATAAATTGATAGAAGCAGAAGAATCAAAAAAAGATTTAGAATTGAGAAAATTAGAAGTTAAGAAAAAAGTAATCAATAATATATTTTTTAATGATCTAGGTGGAAATGAAGTATCTTTAGGTGATTATTATAAATATAAAAAAATAGATAACACTATATCTAATTCATCATTAAATAAAATCGCAAAAAAACTATTTAAATTTGATAAAAAAACTAAAATAATGTTTAGCACACCATATACAATCTTTAATATAAAATTTGAAGACAGTAGATTAGGAAATTTGTACTCCATTATTAAAACACCTATTAAAATCACGATAATTATATTATAGTTTTTTTCTTTCTTTCCTTTTTTTTTTGTTAGATTTACAATCGTTGTATGGAGCACATGATGCTCTCATAGTAAAACCTTTTATTTTAGATTTACATTGTTTGAATGTAAATTTACGAGGTAATTTAAATATCTTTTTATCGCTTTGTCGAACACATTTTTTAGAACGTTTATTTTTACAACAATCTATCATATAATATATTAAAGAAAATTGATATTAAATATATATTGTATTTAATAAGAAAATGAAACGTTATTTATCCTTTATTAGAAAAACAACGGCATTTTTCAAATATGAAGATAAAAATGTATTAGGACGATGGAATATAACAGACAATAAAGATATTAAGCAATCATTGGCTAATATGGATAGTTGTGGAGATTCATTGTGTGGGACTCCTTCAAAATATACTGACGCTATAGATAGTGTATTAAATAAAAAAGATTAATAGTACTATTTAAAGATAAAATACGTTATTATTTGTAGAATGAAAGATAACTTTAAATCATCTTTTTTAATTAATAATAGGATTATTGGAATAATAAATAATATAGATTTGTTGAAACATGATATAGTGATTCCAAACGAACAAAGAATCAAAGATGATGATAAAATTAATGATATTGTTGAATACCAAGAAAACTATCATAAAGAACATAATAATTTTAATTTTTTAGGTTCTATAAATATTCATAAATATAATAATAAGTATAATTTAGTTGATGGTCAACATCGATACAATGCTTTAAAAAAATTAACAGCAAAAGGATACAAAAAAATAGATATTATTATTGAATTGGTTATGGTGGATTCCATGGATGATTTAAAATCAAATTACAAAGTAATTAACAAAAATACACCATTACCCGAGTTTCCAGATACAATAGATAAAAATATTCCAGAAAATGTAGCACAATATTTTTTTGATTCATATCCAAATATTTGGTCTAATTCTAATACTATGAGAGTTAGACGACCACACCTTAACAAAAATAATTTTCAAGAGTCATTGGGTATTTTAACCGATAAATTAAATATAGATTCTATACATGAATTAAAAACAATTGTGGAAGAGTATAATACTAAATTGTCGAAATGGGATTTTAATAATTTTCCGAAATTTAATACATTCAAAGATCCTGAAAAAATACAAGATAAATGTATAAAAACTAAATTATATTTAGGATTATTTACTCATAAATCTAATGGTTATGGGTACGATTGGGTAAAACATATAATAAGAGAACAAACTGGTAAAGAAATTAAGGAACCTAAAAAAAGACAATATCGTAAAAAAATACCTAAAAATATTAAAGATGAATGTTGGTATAAATACATTGGTAAACATATAGGTGCAGTTAAATGTATATGTTGTAATATAACCGAGATTACGCAAACTAAATTTGAGGCAGGTCATATTATTCCATATTCTAAAAATGGACCAAATACAATCGAGAACTTACTACCAATATGTGGAGGGTGTAATAGATCTATGAGTGATAAACATATGACTACTTATATTTCAGAGCATCATCCTAATAATATAAGTAATTATAATAAACGAATTTACCAATATTGTGTTAATTAAATATTTTATTATATTATATTATGAGTTGTGATGGGAAAAAGAAAGGCGATTGTGAAAAATCTAAAACATGTAAATGGGAACTCGTAACTATTCCTGGTAGGACTCGAAGAAAAGGTATATGTGTTGGTAATTTAAAACCACATAAAGTTAAAAAAAAATTTACAGTAATTAAAAAATATACAACTCAAAGTAAAACATCTTCTACAGCTAAAAAAAATTGGGAAAAAGCAATTAAGTATGCGAAAAATACTCTTAAACATAAAAAACATAAAAAATTTAAGTTAACGATACCTTGGACATCTAAAGATGGATGTTGTTATAAAATAAATTATAGAAATAAATCTAATATATGTTGTTTTGATTATGATGATACTTTAGCAATTCTCAGAACCAGTATTCCAAAACCAAATGTAAAACGTGTATTAGAAGAATTATCTAAAACATGCGATATAGTAGTATTTTCTAATCAAAAAGGTGTTAGCACAGGAAAATCTACAAATAAAAAAATCCAAGAATTAATGGATACATTTGAACTAAAGGTGGGTATTCCTATAACGTATATTTACTCTACAGAGGATAATTATTACAGAAAACCAATGAGAGGGATGTATGAAATAATACAATCATTTATACCAAAAATTACTTCATGTTTATATTATTGTGGTGATGCAGCCGGAAGAACCAAAGATTTTAGTATAAGTGATCTATATTTTTCACATAATATTGGAATACCATTCAAAACACCCGAAGAAATTTTTCAACCAGATTTAAATACAGATAAAACTATTGGAACCAAAAAAATAAAAGAATTGTATAAAGATGATATATGGATCAATGGAATATTACAAAATCCAAGACCTATAATTCCAATAGGTCAACCTTCAGATACTAAATTTGATATTGAACACAAAAATTTAATTTTAATGGTAGGTCCGCAGGCAGTTGGAAAATCACATTTATCTCAATATTTATCTAAAGTATTGTCATGTAAAATAATTAATGGAGATAAAATTGGGGTTGTATCTAAACAATTCAAATTATTTGATAGTATAAAAGAAACCGAAAAATGTATTATTATAGATAATACTAATTCAAAGAAAGAGGTGCGTAATAAATGGATACAAAAAGCAAAAGGATGGAATGTAATAATTATTTATTTTGATATTCCAAAAATTATATCATTTCATATGACACAATATAGAATATATATGGGTGGTCAAAAAATACCAGGTATAGCAATACATAAATATTACAAAAATTTAGATGTTCCATCTAAAAGTGAAGGAAATATTGTAACAATAGACACATGTTTTAGTAAACAAAATTTTAATCATAATTTACGATTTATTTGGCGTTAATTATCATTTTGATAAAATTAAAATCTAATAGTATAATATAAAATGCCTAAAAGTAAAAAAAATATGCGTTCACAAAAAAAAAGTTCTGGAAAAAGCAAACGGAAACTAAATGCGTTTTTTAAACAAATGTTATCTGCTAAAAAACAAGGCTTAGCATCATTTTCTTACAAAAATAAAACATATAACGGACGAAAACATCCGAGACTTGGTATGATTTACAAAAAACAATAAGTTATCTATTATTTAATAGTATTAATTCACATTCCTTTTTAATTTGATCATGTAGTTTATTATTTTTTTCATCAAATTGATCTCTAAACTTTTCATATTTATTTTTATTCACATGTGTAAATTTATCTTTACATATATTTTCATAATGTGTATCTAATATAAAATATTTACCATCAACTAAATCATTTATTACATCTTTTTTTGTTTTGTATATCCATTTATCTCCACTAAATATTTTTATTTTATCTTCCTTTTTATTTGGTAATAATATATTTTTATTTTCAGGTTTACAATTATTAAAATGTACATGTTCTATTAATTTAGGTATCATATTAAATGGCCCTTTTAATAATGTAGTTTTAAGATTATCAGTTATGTAACTAATATCTTCATTTCCATAATTATTCAATTGTATATTATTTATATTATTATGTGTTATATTTGTTGTTCCTACTTTATCTATTAATTTATTTATATGAACATTTTGTTCATTTACAATCGATTTCAATTCTTGAATACAACTATTTTCTTCCTTTTTAACCTTACAATACAATCTTTTATGTCTATACATACTTTGTTTTGATTTAAAATTTTTATTGCATTCGGTACAATTGTAATTTTTGTGTATACTTTGTGTATACTTGTGTATACTTTGTGTATACTTTGTGTATACTATTGGTTCATTTTTATTTTCGTATGTCAGTTCCTTATAATTCTTTATATGTTTTATGGTTTTAAGGTGTCTATTGTAATTACTTTTCAAATTTGTTAAAAAATTACAACATTCGCATTTATATGACACCATTAATATTATTAAAATATATTTTTTAAATACATTTTAATAATTTTTTCATTCTTTTTCATTCTTTTTCATTCTTTTTCATTCTTTTTTCATTCTTTTTTCATTCTTTTTTCATTCTTTTTTTTTGTTATAAGAAATTGTTACCATAAAATATTAATATAAATACTGAAATTATAAGAAAAAAAAAGGAATAATAGTGTTGTGTATACAAAAAGAATGGGGGGGGGGGGAATTCAAAAAAAAAGTTTCTGAAAATGAAAAGTTTCTGAAAATGAAAAAGTTTATGAAAATGAAAAGTTTCTGAAAATGAACATATTATATTACATCTTAAAATCAACAAAATATATCATTAGTAACCAATATGATTAATTAATCGTAATAATCGATTTCTGTATTATAGTGTTTAGATTACATAAATAAATAAAATTGATTAATAAACATATTTTAAATATTTAAAAATGTCTTTAGGTATCCACGGTTGGGAAAAATGTACTCTTCTTACCAAGCCAGAACAATCTGGTAAAACATTTCTAATGCTACAAAAAATTGTTGAAGATTTTTCAGAAGAACCTCGAGAAGATGGTAAAAAAAATATTAATTTTATTCTATGTGATAACAATTTACTTTTAGTGTTACAAACTTCGGAAAGGTTAAATACCGATAATGAACTTTGTCGATTTAGAAATATAGAAACAGGTGAACTATACGTTGAATTTTCTTCTTCAAAAAGAACCACTACAAATACATCTGATTCAATATTTCGTATAATTACTACTGGTAATATTCGAAACATAATATGTTGCTCTAATGGAAAGAGATGTGATGATATTTTTAAAATTATGCGAGATATTAATAAAGTATCTTATATGAAAGACCAATTTCACTTTAATATTTGGTTTGATGAAGCGGATAAATTTATTAATCTAATCAATGATTATATGTTACCTGCAATTGAAAAATTTGATAATATATCTTTCTATCCTATCACTGCCACTCCTGAAAAAATTATTAAGTATTTTAAAGAAATTAATATTTGGTCTATAGAAAATCCTACATTAGAAAATTATCATGGGTGGAATGATAACAATATTACACAATATGATAACGATATCGCACAGAAAAATGAATCATTTGTAGAAATCGTTCTTAAATCCAATCTTTCTGAAATAAAACCAAATACTAGATGGTTCATTCCTGCAAGTATTTTAAAAAAATCGCATTTAGCTATCAAAGATATATGTCGTTCTAAAGGATTTGCTACAATGATAATTAATGGAGATGGAATAATTGTATATTTTCCTGATGGTAAAATTATCGAATGTGAAAAAAATGATATGCCTGATACTTTAATTCCAAATATTTATAATCAATATAAGTTATACCAATATCCGTTTGCTATAACCGGTTATCAGTGTATTTCCAGAGGTATTTCGATAAGTTCTAATAAATTTATGTTATCTCATTCGGTTATGCCTTTAAAAATGTGTAATAAAAGTGAATTATCTCAAATAGCTGGAAGAATGAAAGGTAATCAAAAAGGATGGAGATCTTACAAAGTTCCTAAAGTGTATTGTTCTATTAAATTTAATAAATTAGCAAAACAACTAGAAGAAAAGACTATTAAATTGGCTAAAATTGCCTTTGAAGAAGATTGGAAAACTATTACATTAGAAAAATTCAAAATGGTTGAAAAGGACTATTATTATTATCAACATATAAATCCATTTAATACTTATTTAGAAGCTTTAGTGTATCTTGCTACACAAGAAATCCATTTGAAAATGGATGATCTTGATAAACATGTTATTAATGTTTCTAAAATGAGCAAGAAACCGCACTGTCATCAAACTCCTAATGGATATTGGCTAACAAGTAAAATTCATAAGAAAAATGACATTATTAAAAATCAAAATAATATAGAAACTATGCGCCTTACTGTCAGTTCTCTTAAAGAAATGGCTCTAGGTTCTAATCTATCAGCACCAAGTTCTAAAAATGCTAGTTACATAATTTATCCGGTATATAATAATCTAGAAACACCTGCAGAAAATGTTAAATATTATGTTAGACACACAGTTAAAAGAAATAAACCTTATTGATTTTAAATGTCGTAAATACGTCTATTTCAAATCTTTAAGGGTCTAAAATAAAGATGAATTAAATTTATTGTAATTTTTTATAGTTCTTAAATAATAATAACGCACATAATCCTCCAAGTACTTGTGCTAAAACATATCCTAATAGATTCATTCCAGATATTTTACCATGAACCGCCATCATGACTGAAACAGCAGGATTGAAATGTCCGCCTGAAATAGATCCACCCCAATAAATAGATGCTGCTAATGCCAAACCAATTGGTAAAGCTTGTCCGGTTGCCATAATAACTGACAAAAATGTAAATGTACCAATAAACTCAACTAACAGATTAATCATATATACTATATTAATATATTTTATTTTTTAATATTACATCTTTTAGTACGTTTATTTAAAAATTTTCCTTTTTCACACTTTTTAATATTACATCTATTTGTTTTTTTATTCAATACATAACCTTTATCACATCTTTTAATATTACATCTATTTGTTTTTTTATTCAATACATAACCTTTATCACATTTTTTTGTTTTAAATACTGGTTTACATACTACATTTACTGTTTTTGTTTTTGTTTTTGTTTTTATTCTTTTACTATTTATTAAAGAATTATTCCCATGATTACGATTATTCATTAACTCATTCGAACTATTCATTAAATCAATCTTAACATTATTCATTAACTCATTCGAACTATTCATTAAATCAATCTTAACATTATTCATTAACTTTTTCTTCTTTCTATCCATTAACTCATTCGAAATATTCATTAAATCAATCTTAACATTAGTCATTAACTTTTTCTTACGATCCATTATCTTTTTCTTCTTTCGATCCATTAACTCATTCTTACTATTTGTTAAATCAATATTAACATTAGCCATTAACTTTTTCTTCTTTCTATCCATTAACTCATTCTTACCAGTATTTTTTAAATCATAATATAGACTTAATGAGTCCTCTTCTTCACTTTCCATTCCTTCTTCATTTTCCATTCCTTCTTCATTTTCCATTCCTTCTCCATTTTCCATTCCTTCTTCATTTTCCATTCCTTCTTCATTTTCCATTCCTTCTCCATTTTCCATTCCTTCTCCATTAGCCATTCCTTCGTCTTCTTCTTCACTCTCTATTTCTTCTTCATTTTCTATTTCTTCTCCATTTTCCATTCCTTCGTCTTCTTCTTCACTCTCTATTTCTTCTTCACTCTCTATTTCTTCCCCATTAGCCATTCCTTCTCCATTTTCTATTCCTTCCCCATTTTCTATTTCTTCCCCATTAGCCATTCCTTCTCCATTTTCTATTTCTTCCCCATTAGCCATTCCTTCCCCATTAGCCATTTCTTCGTCTTCTTCTTCACTCTCTATTTCTTCCCCATTTCCTATTTCTTCCCCATTATCCATACCTTCGTCTTCTTCTTCACTCTCTATTTCTTTCCCATTAGCCATTTCTTCGTCTTCTTCTTCACTCTCTATTTCTTCCCCATTTCCTATTTCTTTCCCATTAGCCATTTCTTCGTCTTCTTCTTCACTCTCTATTTCTTCCCCATTAGCCATTCCTTCGTCTTCTTCTTCACTCTCTATTTCTTCCCCATTTCCTATTTCTTTCCCATTAGCCATCCCTTCCTCTTCTTCTTCACTCTCTATTCCTTC
>Ga0209634_1003483_pt1 | contig 10610 bp, 7 predicted proteins | sample LinPmetageLP40_FD_184043 | JGI IMG/M metagenome (GOLD analysis project Ga0209634, IMG submission 184043) | Marine viral communities from the Pacific Ocean - LP-40 (SPAdes) (version 2) | ecosystem: Environmental > Aquatic > Marine > Oceanic | place: Pacific Ocean | collected 2010-08-26 | reverse complement strand
ATGCGAGTTAAGCCCCCTTTCACATCCACCACGGGTTGATGATCTAACCGGGTTGGGCGCACACCTGTATTCAAAGACACAATGCGCGCTTCGGCAAAACCCTTGTGCACACTATATGCGGCAGACAATAACTCCAATGCTGAACGCACGCTCATAGGGCCATCATCGGCACTTTCAATTTCGGTGGCTCCAATTATAAAATGATGATCCTCACGGGGGACAACATACAATTTATACTTGGGATGCATAACACGAATCATGTGCTGAATGTTTACCTCAGGAGCATGCAATAAAATACGCTCACCACGAACCCCATATAGATTGACCTCTTGCTTGGCTGCCAAGCCTCGACAATCAAATACCCAGTCAAAATATTCACCATTCACATGATGACACGCCACAGAATCAACACGAGATAATCGTAACTCACCTTGGTTTCCAATCACATTATGTAGTGCATTCAGCACTTGATGACTGTCCACTTGTGCTTCTTGTTTTAAATGCAAAGCGCTGTGAAAATTGATTAACTCTGGTTCAATAATGCGCGGGTCCACCACAGACACACTTTCATTAAAGTTACCCAACTTGCGTTGTAAAACATCATGAAATTGCGACAAGCTATTGGCATCTTGTTTATGGGCCAATACCAGGGTGCCGCTATCTCGATAAAAAACTGCATGATTTTGTTTGGTGAGATGCGAAATGATATTGGGCCACAAAGCTAAACTGCGTAAACCTAATTCATATACATGGGTATTGGCGCTTTCTAATTCAGCCATGGGCGCCAACATACCTGCCGCCGTGAATGAACAAGACTGCTTACTCATATCCTGTTCAAACACGGTAACATTATGGCCAAGCTGAATGCATTCGTAGGCCATCACACTGCCACAAATACCGGCCCCCACCACCGCAATGTTCATGCAGGTTGTTCACTTTTATTTTTAGCGTTGGCTGGCACATAAACTTCACTGCCCAACGCTTTGAATTCTGCACTTTTATCTTGCATGGCTTTTACGATTTCATCTTTTGAATAGTCACGCACTTCTTGTGATATTTTCATTGAACAAAATTTGGGGCCACACATGGAGCAAAAGTGCGCAACCTTTGCGCTATCTTTGGGTAAGGTTTCATCGTGATATTCACGAGCAGTTTCCGGGTCTAAACCGAGATTAAATTGATCTTCCCAGCGAAATTCAAAACGGGCTTTGGACATCATGTCATCACGATAACGGGCACCTGGGTGACCTTTAGCGATATCCGCAGCGTGTGCTGCCAATTTATAAGTAATGATGCCCACTTTCACATCATCACGATTGGGTAATCCCAGATGCTCTTTTGGCGTGACATAACACAGCATGGCACAACCAAACCAGCCGATCATGGCAGCACCAATACCTGATGTAATATGATCGTAACCCGGTGCAATATCTGTGGTTAATGGGCCAAGTGTATAAAAGGGCGCTTCGTCACAGCACTCAAGCTGTTTATCCATATTGGCTTGAATCATATGCATGGGTACATGGCCTGGGCCTTCGATCATTACTTGCACATCGTGTTTCCAAGCCACCTGCGTCAGCTCGCCTAACGTTTCTAATTCTGCAAATTGTGCGGCATCATTTGCATCCGCTTGAGAACCTGGGCGTAAACCGTCCCCTAATGAAAAGCTCACGTCATAAGCTTTCATAATTTCGCAAATATCTTCAAAGTGCGTGTATAAAAAACTTTCTTCATGATGCGCAATACACCACTTTGCCATAATAGAACCACCACGGCTGACAATACCGGTTACACGGTCAGCCGTTAATGGAACATGAGCCAAGCGAATGCCTGCGTGAATGGTAAAATAATCCACACCCTGCTCGGCCTGTTCAATTAACGTATCGCGAAACACTTCCCAGGTTAAATCCTCAGCAACACCGTTCACTTTTTCTAATGCTTGATACAAAGGCACGGTACCAATAGGAACTGGCGAATTACGAATAATGTAATCACGAGTGCTATGAATATGTTTACCGGTTGATAAATCCATTACGGTATCGCCACCCCAACGGGTCGACCAAACCAGTTTTTCAACCTCTTCTTCAATAGAGCTGGTTAATGCACTGTTACCAATATTAGCGTTCACTTTAACTAAAAAGTTACGACCAATAATCATGGGTTCTAATTCAGGATGATTAATATTGGCAGGAATAATGGCGCGGCCGCGAGCAATTTCTTCGCGTACAAACTCACCCGTTATAGTTTGCGGAATACTGGCTCCCATGTGATTACCTTTTAAACGGGCTTCACGTTCAGAGGTTGTGAATTCATTCTCGACAGCGGCACGCTGTTGATTCTCACGCATGGCCACATATTCCATTTCTGGAGTGACAATGCCTTTACGAGCATAATGTAACTGGCTGACGTTTTTTCCCGCTTTTGCCCGGCGCGGTTCACGTTGCAAATGAGGGTTATAAAATTGAAATGCTTTGGTTTCATCGTCAATGCCATTATCTTCAGGCTTGGTATCACGCCCTTGGTAAACCTCTGAGTCATTGCGGTCTAAAATCCACTTGGCGCGAACTTGGGAAGTAATGCCCTTGTGCACATCAACGTCTGCATTTACATCGGTATAAGGACCGGAGGTATCATAAACATGGATATGGCTGCCGTCGGTTAAATTGATTTTACGCATGGGCACGCGAACATCAGGCTGGTTGGGGCTTTGCAGGTAGACTTTTTCACTGCCCGGTAAAGGCTCACGCGTGATTAAGTGAGGATTAACATCCGCCAGCTGTGCGGTTTGAATGGTGTTTGTCGTATCTGAATTTTGCATAGTGGACCCTTTATATTAATAAAGTCACCACTAACAAAGACGTGCGGGAATTAATCGACACTTATCCTAAAAATAAAATAAGTCCCATTAATAAGATGCAAAACACCTGATTAACCCAGAAAAATCAGAGCTATCACATACCGGTGTTTCACGCTCATTCCTACGCCGATGCTAGTCGGATCAGGTTCAACGGGTAAAATCTCAGCTACTTTTTCAAGCGGCACCCCGTGAGCATGAGGCCATTCTAAGATAAGACATTAGGATTTCCAACCACTAAGGTGACCAAATATGCCCATTGCCTGTCCTTTTATGCCCTTTCAAAGGCGCTTACCAAGGGTATATTGGTAAAAAAAATAATAAGAGCATGCCATGCAAGCATTCATTGAAACTGTGATTCACGACTACTCGACTGTTTTGGTCGACCCTTGGTTTTGGTTATTTCCTGCTGCCACCCTTGGCATCAGCTTTGTTGCGTTTATGACCTTTGCCTTACCTTGGACACTTTTGGCTTACCTTGAGCCTAAGTGGCTTAAACCTTACCGCATTCAAGCTAAGGTAATTGATGTAAGAGGCACGTTTTGGCCATCTATTTACCACAGCATCAAAAACACGGTGGTAGTATTTCTTTTATTACTACTTATGTGGCCCTTAATTAAACAAACCGGTATTCACACTGGGGAATTGCCCAATGCGTTAATTATCGTACTGCAAATTGTGTTTTTTATTCTTCTGGATGATTTTCTTTATTATTGGATGCACCGTTACTTTCATGAAAACAAATTTTTCATGCGTCATGTACACAGTGTTCACCATCGAATCAAAAATACCTGCGCCATTAATGGTAATTACATGCATTGGTTTGAATTCGCTTGTACATCAGGATTGATTTTAATTGGCCCTATTTTATTAAGCAGCCATTTATATGTGGTATGGATATGGGTGGTTATTCGCCAGTTTGAAGCGGCCGATGGCCACATGGGGTATGACATTCCATGGAATCCTGCGCGACTATTTCTGATTTATCACGGACCGGTTTACCATGATTTTCACCATGCTAAATTTAGAGGAAATTATGCGGGGTTCTTAAGTTATCTCGATGGGTTACTGGGTAAGACCCATATTAAGCAATATCTTGATTATAAGGCGAAACGAAAAGCAGGCTTAAAGCCCGAGGAAATTAGATAATAAAACATGGCCTAAATTCACACCGGCACATGTGGCATCTCATACTGACTGTCGAAATGTGCCATAGACATCACACCCCGCTTGCCTTAAGGTCAAATGGCATTCTAATAACAATAAAAGAGCCAATATGTCTTCTAATCATTTTGATGTTCTGATTATCGGTGCAGGTTTATCCGGCATCGGTATGGCGTGTCATTTAAAGCAGCACAGTCCTAATAAAACCTTTGCCATTTTAGAGCGTCGCCAAGCCATTGGTGGCACTTGGGATTTATTTCGATATCCAGGGATTCGCTCCGACAGTGACATGGCCAGTTTTGGTTATGATTTTCGCCCATGGGATGGACTGAGTATTCTCGCTGACGGCACATCAATTCGACAATATATTAATCAAACGGCACAAGAATTTGATGTACAAGGCAAGGTTCACTTTTCACTGAAGATTGTTCATGCCAATTGGAATAGCTCACAGCAATATTGGGAAGTCGAGGCACTAAATGAACAAACCCAAGAACGCATTCATTATTCCTGTAATTTTTTGATTCCATGCACTGGCTATTATAACTACGACCAAGGTTATCAACCTGAATTTAATAACCAAGCTGAGTTCAAGGGTAACTTTTTACACCCGCAAAAATGGCCAGAAAACCTAGATTATCAAAACAAAAAAATTGTTATTATCGGCAGTGGCGCAACAGCCGTAACCATGGTGCCAGCCATGAGCGAAAAAGCGGCTCATGTGACTATGCTACAGCGCTCACCTTCTTATATTTTTTCAGTGCCGTCCGTTGATGCCATATCGAATTTTTTAAACTATGTATTGCCTAAGCGTTGGGTGTTTTCAATGGCGCGAAAACGAAACATCTTTTTACAGCGCACCATGTTTAAAGTAGCAAAACGTTGGCCAAACTTAGTAAGAAAATTATTACTACGTACCGTCAAAGGTCAGTTAAACCCCGATTTTGATATGAAACATTTCACGCCAGATTATCAGCCATGGGATCAGCGTTTGTGTGCCGTACCAGATGGCGATTTATTTGAGGCCATCAATACAGGTAAAGCCAGTATTGAAACGGATCAAATTAAAGGGTTTACCGCCACAGGGATTGAATTAGCATCCGGTAAACACTTAGACGCCGATATCATCGTCAGTGCCACGGGTCTTAATCTACAAGTACTTGGTGGCATGTCATTAAGCATCGATAACAGCCCACTTATGTTAAACAAACACATGACCTATAAAGGGGTATTGGCGGATAACATTCCAAATATCGCTTGGATTTTTGGTTACACCAATGCGCCTTGGACGTTAAAAGCCGACTTATCAGCGAATTACTTATGTCGTCTATTTAACTATATGGACAAACATGATCTTCACGTGGCAACGCCAAACAACCAAGCCGAACGTCCTTTAGACGAAACGGTGATGGATGAAATGGCATCAGGTTATGTGAAAAGAGCAAAAGATATTTTACCTAAACAAGGTAAAGCACACCCATGGCGCGTGCTGAACAAATATGAAGTGGATAAAAAAACCTTATTGGTTGACCCAATCGAAGATGGCATTTTAATGTTTCAAAAAAAACACACGGCCACAGAAAAACCGCTAGCGGACAAAGTTGGTTAACTGACACTTTTGGTTTGCAGGTCATCGATTAAGGCTTTTAGAAATCGTGCTGCTTCGCCACCGGTGACGGCACGGTGATCAAAGGTTAATGATAAGGGTAAAATGGGATGTATCACCATTTGCCCTTCATAAGCCACGACCTCTTGGCGAACACCGCCGGCGCCCACAATCGTCACTTGAGGCGGCACCACAATGGGGTTGGCATATTTCCCCTCAAGCGTGCCAAAGTTACTTAACGTGATGGTGGCACCCTGCATTTCTTGAGGCGGTATCTTACGGTTTTTCACTGCGGCTCTTAAAGCATCTAAACCTGTGCGTAAATCTTGTGTGCTGCGCTGTGTAATATTGCGCAGCACGGGCACAAACAAACCTTGTTCGGTATCCACAGCAATACCCAAATCAATATTAGATAGTACTCTGCGTGATAGTTGCTCGCCATCAAACCAAACATTCATATTCGGCTCGGCTTCACAGGCCACTGAAATAGCATGCACTAACCGCATGGTGATATCTTGATGCTCGTCTGTGTCAAACCAAGCGTGCATATCTACATCATCATGCAAAGTCACAGGGACAACTTGGGCGTGACTCATGGCCATATTTTTGGCCATCGCTTTTCGTACCCCTTTGAGAGATTCACTATGGCCTTTATCGGTATTCAAGCGTGACGCTTTTTCAACGTCTAAACTGGTAATACGACCGTCTTCACCACTGGCTTTAATGTGTGATAAGTCCACATTTAGCCGTTTGGCTAAGGCACGCACACTGGGCGTGGCTTTAATGGATTGCTCTGTGGTGTGATGAGCGCTGCCAACAATAAATTCATCCTTACTTTCTTGTTTGGCCCCAAGGGATAAATCCCCCACGACGGTACCGGAATCATCTTGCTCACCTTGATATTCAACCAATGGCTCGCCAAGGTGCACCACATCACCAGGTTCTGCAAATAACGCACTAATAATACCGGCTTGAGGGGACGGTACTTCAACAATGGCTTTTGCGGTTTCAACCGAAACCATGAGTTGGTCAACGGTAACGGTATCACCTACTTTCACATGCCATTCAACGATTTCAGCTTCGCTTAGGCCTTCGCCTAAATCTGGTAATTTGAAATACTTCATTCATCCTGCCTTTACACCGTTGACGTTCTACTAAAAAAAACCTTAACTTTCTGTAGGAGGATGCCAGTGTGCCCTAGGAGCATTGTGACGGCTTTGGGTATTCACGTGACAAGACTTTCGTAACTGCATCGCGCGCAAGCGCCCTCCCACATTTCACATCTCACATCTCACATCTCACATCTCACATTTCACATTTCACATTTCACATCTCACATCTCACATCTCACATCTCACATCTCACATCTCACATCTCATGTTCAACACCTATTCTTTAAAGCATTTCTCAACGCTCGCCACTATGTCTTTGCTGTTAGGTAAATAATATTGTTCATTTTTGTAAAATTAAGAGTGGCATATCATGCCTCTTTAAAGCATCTATCGACTGCCGCAACTATGTCTTTGCTGTTAGGCAAATAATATTGTTCGTTTTTGAAATAAGGCATGTGGGTATCAAAGCCCGTCACCCGTTGAACGGGGGCAAGTAAATTTAAAAAACATTTTTCACTAATTTGTGCCGCGATTTCCGCCCCCACGGCAAATGAACGAGCGGCCTCATGAACAATGACACAGCGTCCCGTACTGGCCACTGACACGATCATGGTGCGTATATCTAACGGTTTGATGGTGGCCACATCAATAACCTCTGCCGATATACCTTTTTCAGACAATGCATCGGCTGCTTCGAGTGTATCTGCAATACACGCTCCCCAGCTGATCAGGGTGACATCGGTGCCTGTTCGTAAGGTAAAGCAGGTATCTAAAGGTAATGCTTGGCCATCGTTTAAAATGTTGAGTTTAGTGCCTCGGTAAATGCGTTTGGGTTCAAGAAAAACAACCGGGTCAGGGTCACGTATGGCGGCTAATAACAAACCATAAGCACGGGCAGGAGAGGACGGAATGACCACGCGAATGCCAGGGGTGTGTGCAATTAATGCCTCTGTGCTTTCACTGTGATGCTCCGGCGCATGAATGCCGCCACCATATGGCGCGCGTAACACCATTGGGCAGGTCATGCGGCCACGAGTGCGATTACGCATGCGCCCTGCATGACAAAATAAATGTTCAAAAGCGGGGAAAATAAATCCCATAAACTGAATTTCTGCCACGGGTTTTAATCCTTGTGATGCCATGCCAACCGATAAACCGGCAATGAGTGCTTCAGCTAATGGGGTATCCATGACGCGTTTAAAACCAAAGGTCTCTTTTAATCCCGATGTGGCTCGAAATACCCCGCCGTTCGTACCGACGTCTTCGCCTAATACGACGACGGACTCGTCATGGTGCATTTCATAATGCAAGGCTAAATTCACCGCTTCGAGTAAGGTGCATTCTTGTGTTACTGGCACTGGTTGTTGATGGTGTTGAGACATATCCACCTCCACGGGTGCAATGTTATTTGTGCTGTTGCCGAGCGAGTTTATCGGCCAATAGATCCAGCTGTTCGTTCATGACCTCAGGCCAGTCTTGATATAAATAATCAAACATACTTTCGGCGCTATCGGGTTTTATGTTGAGGTATGTTTGTACTGCTTGATCCACTTGTTCGCCGCATTGCTGTTGCCAAGCTTGCTCTTGCTCAGCGCTCCAAAGGTTGAGTTGATGCAACGCGGTTTGAAGTCGTTTAATCGGCTCGTTTAACCAGGCTTGTTTCACTTCTTCATTTGAACGGTAGCGACTGGCATCATCGGCCGTGGTGTGATCGCCCAAGCGATAAGTCATCGCTTCAATTAACGTAGCGCCTTTATGGAGATGTGCTCGCTGACGCGCTTCTAAAATGGCCTGATAAACAGCCACCACATCATTGCCATCCACTTGTACACCATGAATACCCGCACCAATGGCTTTTTGTGCCAAGGTAGGCGCGCCACATTGAATTTCGCGAGGCACCGAAATGGCATATTGGTTGTTATTCACCACGACCACCAAGGGCAATTGCCATGCACCGGCCACATTTAAGCTTTCAAAAAAGTCGCCTTTTGACGTGCCGCCATCCCCAATTGTCACAAGCGCTATTTGATCTTGGCCTTTTATTTTTAACGCCGCAGCAGCACCCGCTGCATGGGTAATTTGTGTAGCAATGGGCACACAAATAGGAAAGTCTTGTTGAGGCCCGCTCGCGGATCCGCGTTCATCACCACCCCAATATAAAAGTAAGTCACTCATTTTGTGCCCACGTAATAAATGGGCACCATGATCGCGATAATAAGGCACAAATACGTCATCTTTTTGCAACGCCATACCGATGGCGGTGCCAAACGCTTCTTGACCAAGACTGGATGGATACGTGCCCATCTGCCCGGTTCGTTGCAATGCGATGGCCTTGCTATCAAACACTCGGTTTAGCACCATGTGCTTATAAGCTTGCACAAGCCATTGATCACTGGCGAAACTTGGACGCTCGCATAACCAATTGCCGTCTGTGTCTAAAAATTGAATTTTTTCTAATGAAAATGCCATCAAGGGTTGATGGCCTTGTGCCTCAATAGGTGCTTGTGTGATCGCTTTCATACGGCCTCCAAAATCCAATCAGGCTGACGGGGGTCACCGTATAAGATTTTTTCAGCCATTTGGTTTGCAATAGCATTTGTGGCAATATTTTTTTGTTTGGCTAACACAAATATTTTTTCTAAGGTGTCTTTTAATTTATTCACTTCATGCTGAATTTGCTGTCCATTCATACCTCGATAGCTGGAAGAGGCAAATACCAAACCACCACTATTAATGACATAATCAGGTACATATAAAATATTTTTTTCATGAATCTCTTGGGCTACCGCGTCGTGTTCTAACTGATTGTTCGCACACCCTGCAATAATTTTACAATTAAGTTGTGACACCGATGTTTTATTTAACACACCACCTAAACCACAAGGGCTAAATACATCACAGGACTGTTGGTAAATATCATTGATGCTCACCACCTTGGCTGAGAATTGCTGTTGCGCCTTTTGTGTTTTTGCCTCGTCAATATCACACACAATAAGATGACAGCCTTGGCTGTGTAATTGTTGTGCCAAGCGCCAACCAACATGCCCTAAACCCTGTATCGCCACTGTCAAACCCTGCAATGATTGACCAGTTAAAAAATGCACCGCACATTGAATGCCCAAGAACATACCATGTGCAGTGGTAGGTGATGGATCACCTATGTTACTTGAGCTACTCACAAACGCCGTTTGGCTGGCTAAAATATCCATGTCTGACACAGTGGTGCCACTGTCCATGGCGGTAATATATCGACCACCCAGACTTTGAATAAACTGGCCAAACAATTTAAATAATTCATGGCGATCAAATTCCCCTTTGGGTCTCATGATGACCGCTTTACCGCCGCCATGAGGGACCCGTGCAAGGGCTGCTTTATAGCTCATGCCACGGGCTAAGCGCATGGCATCTTCAATGGCGTTGAGTTCACAATCGTATTCGATGAAGCGACATCCACCCAGTGCAGGACCTAAGCGTAAGTTGTGAAGGGCGACCACCGCATTAAGCGGACCTTGCTGGCAAACGTGCAACTCTTGCACGCCATGCGTGTGCATATTAGAAAACATACGTCGATCTCCCTTATGAGGTTCTACGACCATGTATATGTGATGCAGATTAACTGCGAATCCCTTTTGGGGATATTGTCTTTAGTTTAGACAAAGCCGAGCAAGAAGGTCTCATAAAATCGTGTTTCAAGACGTAATCTATCTAAACGATAAATTTTAAGATTGCGGGGGAATATAGAGGTACACACATTTAATGAAGGATCATTAAATGTGTGTATTAACCTGCCAAACCTATAAAGGCTTTATAATTTTCTCAAACATTAGGTTTTGGTTTATGGGTTTACCCACATTTAAGTGCATAGGAAACGGTA
>Ga0209634_1003482_pt1 | contig 10611 bp, 8 predicted proteins | sample LinPmetageLP40_FD_184043 | JGI IMG/M metagenome (GOLD analysis project Ga0209634, IMG submission 184043) | Marine viral communities from the Pacific Ocean - LP-40 (SPAdes) (version 2) | ecosystem: Environmental > Aquatic > Marine > Oceanic | place: Pacific Ocean | collected 2010-08-26 | reverse complement strand
TCATCTGAATTTGCGACAGCTATTAAATTCGTAATAAAACGTTCACCACCAACTCCTGTTAATTTAAGGCCATTCTTATTTATTTCATCTACATGTTCTTTACAAGGATCTATCAAGTGTACATGACATCCATTCTCCGCAAGTAGTCCACCAAATAAACAACCCATCGCACCGGCACCTACAATAGTAACTATTTTTTCACGTTTATTTCTTTGAGACAGATGTTCAAGTTTACTATCTCTCATTTTAACAATTTTATCGCAAAATGTAAAATAACACTCATATTTAATATCATCGTTTTTTAAATCACCATGATAATGACCACATACTGAATTATCCTTATCAAAAAAATGTGTATGTTCAGAATTATTTCTAAAATTAATTTTCTTATTTGTAGATGTTTCATTTGTTATGTTCCATAAATTGGTTACACATATAATAGGATTTAATGGTGTTGCTGACGTTTTAAAGAAATGTAAAAATGGTTTATCTGCTTTATCATTATAACTATCATAATAGTTTTCAGGACATTCTAAATAATCTGGTTGAATGTGACCTTTAATGGTTCCTTTAGTTATTTGAAATATCCCACCTAATCCTAAATTTAGGTAACTGTATTGATTTGCTAAAAAACTGCGTATTAATTGTGGTAATGATTCACATGTTATATCAGTTTTTCTAGAAGATACCTTTATATAAAGTAATGGTTTATTTGGTAAAGCTTCTGTTAAATGAAAATTACCTAATCCTCCTACAATAGATGATTCGTATTTAATACATGAATTTGTACTACCCATTTTATATCCAACTAAACTCTTATTCTTTCCATTTTTATTTATTAAAGCTACTTCTCCACAGTGTCCATTAATTTGTGTTGGATGGGCACTACACGATCCTAAAACAGAATAATTTTGTACATTTAGTGTCTCTTTTACCTTTTCTATATCAAAACATACATTGCGATAATTTGGGTTATGACAAAAAGCTTCTCCTCCTAGATCAACTAAAATATTTTTACCCCCAAAACCATATTGAGAAGATTCAGAATCCTTTTTTATAGATACTTCGGCAAATTTAAAACTATTAAGTAAATGATTTTTTAAATTTTTACAAAATCGGTTTAAATCAATATCTTTAAAGGAAAATTCAACTTCATCAAAATTATAAGACTGATTTAATTTAGACATAGCTATATTAATTAATATTAGATTTCTATAAATATATTATGAATTATGTTTTTTATTGTTGTTGAAAAAATATATCATATTATTAATAATGAGCCAAAAAGTTACTCAAACAAAACTAATCTCTGGACATAAAAAGTTAAGTGGTGATAAAATTAGAACTGGTCCGTGTCAATTTCCTTTTAGATATAAGGGTGAATTATACAATGAATGTTATAAAGGCAAATATGGTGAATGGTGTGCTACAACCGTAGATCCTAAAACTAGAAAAATGTTAACATATGCGTTTTGTGATAAAGATGATGCGAAAAGTGCGGTTAAATCTAAAAAGAAGGCATCAAAACCGAAAAAACAATCTGTTAAGAAAGCTAAAAAACCAGCTTCACCTCCAAGGGCGAAGAAACCAGCTTCACCTCCAAAAGCTAAAAAACCAACTTTATCCCCCAAAGTAAAGAAATCAGTTAAACGTCAATTTAAAGTTCGGGATCCATTAAAGGACATAGAAGATAAATATTTAGTTAAATCTGATGATAAAATCACACCAAGATTATGGGAATTACCCAATAGAAAAACGTTTCCTAATTGGATGTTCACAAATTATAAACCATACTTAGCAGTTAAAAATAGTATGAAAACTGCGGATAAAACAGAAAAATTTATGCTATTTAAGCATCAAAAACTTGTCCGAGACTACTTACAAAGCAGCAGTCCATATAGAGGATTATTATTATATCATGGATTAGGTGTAGGTAAAACATGCGCATCTATAGCTATAGCTGAAGGTTTTAGAAATGATAGAAAGATTGTTATTTTGCTAAACAAAAGTTTAAAGAAAAATTTCAGAGTAAATTTGCTTAAATGTGGATATGATTATTTTAGAACTAATCAACATTGGAAATTTATACCATTAACTACATCAGATAATATGTATTATTATATGAGATTCTTAGGTTTGACACGACAATTTATTGAAAAAAACGGTGGCTGTATGGTTGTAGATTTTAGTAAAAAACCTAATTATGATGGATTATCTGATGTACACAAAGATCTATTATCTAGACAAACCGATTTAATGATTGATCAAAAATACGAATTTATTCATTTGGATGGTTTAAATCGTAAAAAATTAGAAAAGATGGTAGCAGATAGAATACTTGATGACAAATTATTAATTATTGATGAGGTTCATAATTTAACTAATGCTATGGCAAAACAACATCCAGGATTTAGGGCGAAATATCTTAAACAATTGATAATGGAAGCATCTAACTTAAAATGTGTATTTTTATCTGGAACTCCTATGATTAATACTTTAATTGAAGCAGGTCAACTTTATAATTTACTAAGAGGTTATATTGTGGAATTTATTTATAAGCTTACACCACTTGGATCCGATGCTAGAAAAATTGCTAGTTTAGATTCTGTAAGAGACAAGTTGGTAGGCACTGGATATGTCGATCAACATTTTTTAAATAAAAAGGCAAAGGAACTATCTGTAACTAAAGTTCCTCTTAATTTCGCTTCCATCGATGGTGAAGGATTAATTGTTGATACAAATAACAAATTATCTAATGAGGAATTTGCTAAATCGATGGCAGATATTATATCAGGTATGGGATATTCATCTAAATTAGTAGTTGAACAGCATACTGCTTTCCCAGAAGATGAAACTAAATTTTTATCATTATTTTTTGATAGTGTTAGAAATAAAATAAAAAATCCAGAATTATTCCAATCTCGCATTTTAGGATTAACATCATATTTTAAAACAAATGATAGATCATTATTACCAGAAGTTACTGTAAATGAATTAGTTAAAATTCCAATGAGTGAATATCAATTTATTAATTACAGTAAAATTCGAAAAGATGAAATTGAAATGGATCAAAATAGAAGGAAAAAAAAAGGTGTTAAAAAAGCAGGTAAAAATATGCGTATAGAAGAGAAGGAAAATACAGAGAAATCAAGTTATCGTGCATATTCGCGTATGCACTGTAGTTTTGTATTTCCAGAGACACTTAAAAGACCATTTCCAAATGATAAGTTAACGGAAGAAGAATTACAGCTATTTGAAGATGTTCAAGTAGGAGATAGTTTAGATGATATTGATAATCCAGTTGATGATCTAAAAGCAGAAAAGAAAGCTCTTTTAAGAAAATATGAAAAGGCCAAGGAAACAATTTTATCTAAGTTAGATAGACAAGGGAATATATATTTAACAGTAAATGATGAAGAAGGACTACTAAAATTTTCACCAAAGTATAATGATATTGTAAATAAAATACTTAGATCGTTAGGAAATGTATTTGTATACACAGAATATAGATCATTAGAAGGTATCGCTGTGTTTCAAATAATTTTAAAAGCGAATGGTTTTGCTCCATTTTTGTTACGTCCGACAACAGATGGAGACTATGAACAATATTTTGAAAATGAAGAAGATGTTCACAAACCTAAATATGCCTTATGGGGTGGAGATCCAGAAATAAGCGATATAATAAGAAAGGTTTATAATAATGAATTTTCATTACTTCCACCTAATTTAGCTAGACAAATTTCAAACCAATTCAAGACCAATTTAAGAGGCGAGACTATTAAAGTACTTTTAACAACTAAGACTGGCGCAGAGGGAATAGATTTAAAAAATGTTAGACAAGTTCATATAGTTGAACCCTTTTGGAATCCAGTTAGAGTAAATCAAGTGAAAGGTAGAGCGGTCCGTGTAGCTTCTCATGTAGAATTGCCTGAAAAAGAAAGAAAAGTTGAAATATATACATATTTATCATATATAACAAAAGAACATTTGAAAACAGATAGAATTATCAATGATGATTCAGATGGATTATCATCGGATCAAGTTTTATTTAATATTTCGGCAAAAAAATTGGAACTTATGCAAGATTTGCTTAGAATTATAAGTGAGAGTTCAATAGATTGTGTTCTTAATAAAGCAGAAACAACAACCCGCACCGAAAAAATAAATTGTGTTAACTATGGTACAACAACCACAAGAAGTTATGCGTCAGTTCCTAATATTGATAAAGAGGTAGTTGATAGCGAAAAAACTAGAGTCGTAAAGAAAACAACTTGGAAACCTGTATTTATAAATTTGCTAATTAAGGGCAAGATGAGAGAATTTGCTATGAAAAAGTCTGTTCGTAAAGGTGATCCATCTCTATTATATAATGCCGAAGATATGCGTCTTGGTATTGTTGGTATGCCACTAGGGGATGTTATACAGTTACCAGATGGTAAAAGCAAAATAAATTTTTATTAATAAATTATTTTGAAAAGGAAATTACAAAATAATCTCCTCTATTAAATATTGCTTTTAATTCATCGAATTTTGTTGATTTATTAATTTTTATTTTATCATAGCTTTCAACTTGTTTTCCAAAATTCCAGTCTAAAATGCTTATAATGTCTACATTTAGTTGAACACCTATATGTTTAAGTTTACTATTTAAAAATTGTATTTTTTCTGAATCAAGTAAGGTAATATCTACTTTACCTTCACTGTTGCCAAAAAATATCTTTAATCCTGCGGTTGTTATCATAAGTAGCATTTCAAAGAGCGTTTTTATGTCTAATGAATCTATATCAAAATTATTTAAGTGTTCTTGTTGAATTTCATTTATGTCTTGTGAAAAAATTATAGAAGCGATATCATCAGCGTCTAAATATACACTTAAAACTTCTGTACCACAATTCATACTAGACATTTCTATTTTATTATAATTATTTAAGAGTTCATTCATTTAAGTAATAATGAATGAAATAATTATTTTGATATCAATATATTATTTTTTAAGTATTACATTATTTTCATTTATTAGCTATAAAAAGACTTCAAATAAAATTAAAACGTCAAATAGCACTACTTTATTTAATAATGATCTTAATGAAAGGCTTCTATAAATCGTTATCTATCATATCTTTAATCAGTAAATCAATGTCATATTTATGACACCATTTTAGTATCCGTTTTGCTTTAGATGCGTCTCCTAATAAATTACTAACCTCATTAGGTCTAAAATATCTTGGGTTTACTCTTACATATACCTTTCCTGTATTTTTATCTTTACCGATTTCATCTATTCCTGTACCTTCCCAAACAATTGTTTTTCCTACATAATTAAATGCCTTTTCAATAAATTGTCTAATTGTATATTGTTTTCCGGTTGCCAAAACATAATTATCGGGATTTTCTTGTTGTAACATTAACCACATACCATAAACATAGTCTTTAGCATGACCCCAATCTCTCTTAGAATCTAGATTACCTAAATATATACAATCATCTCTTAATTCTTTTTCTGCTTTTAGAATACTAGCAATACCATTTGTTATTTTTCTTGTTACAAAATTATGACCTCTTCGTGGCGATTCATGATTGAATAATATTCCATTACAAGCAAATATGTTGTAAGCTTGTTTATATGAGTTAGTAATATGATAAGCATATAATTTTGCCACTGAATAGGGAGAATTAGGATTAAAAGGGGTTTCTTCATTTTGAGGCACACTATTAGTTTCGCCATAGAGTTCACTTGTAGATGCTTGATAGAATTTAATTTTATCTTTCATATCAGCTGGAGTATTTTTAATCGCCTCTAAAATATTTAATACACCTATAGCATCAACTTGTGCCGTATATAAAGGTATTTGATAAGAAATACCAACATGGCTCATCGCACCTAAATTATATATTTCTAGTATATCCATTTTATTATTGTATTTATTATATATTTCATTTAAAATACTTATTATACAGGAAGTATCTGTTAAATCTCCATATCTAAGTATTAATTTTTTAGATTCATATTTATAAAGATGATTAATTCTTTTAGTGTTAATATTTGAATTTCTTCTTATAATACCATATATAATGTAGCCTTTACTATCTAATAACTCTGTTAAATATGATCCGTCCTGGCCTGTAATTCCTGTAATAATTGAAATTTTAGTCATAATTAGTAAATATGAATTATAATTCTTTATATTGATTTAAGAGGTATCACATAAAACTTATAATATGAGAAACTATGATACTATAATTGTAACTGGTAGTGCTGGTATGGTAGGGTCTGCTTTAAAAAAAGTAGTGTATCAAAAACAGTCCTATGATTTATTGTTCAACAATAAATATAACTGGGTATGGTTAACAAGAAATGATTTAGATCTCGAAGACTATAAAAAAGTATATAAATATTTTGAGAAATATGATTGTGAAAATATAGCTGTAATAAATCTGGCTGCTAATGTTGGTGGATTATTTAAAAATATGAAAAGTAATGTTGAAATATTTGAATCTAATATGCGTATAAATATGAATTTATTAGAAACATGTAGAAAATTAAAAGTTTCAAAGGTTATAAATATTTTATCTACATGTATATTTCCTGATTTAGTTGATTATCCATTAACTGAAGACCAAATAAACAATGGAAAACCACATAATTCAAATCCAGGTTATTCATACTCAAAAAGAATGGGTCAAATATATAGTAGTCTTATAAATAGTTCTATTCCTAGTTATTATAATTATGTAAATCTTATACCTACAAATTTATATGGATATTGTGATAATTATAAAATTAATGATGCTCATGTCATACCTGCTATTATTCACAAGTGTTTCAAGATTATAAAATCAAAAAAGGAAACACATTGTTCTAAAGCAAACAAATATGAAAAGTTGATTTTACCTGGGGATGGTAAAGCTCAAAGAATGTTCTTATATGATGAAGATTTAGCAAAAGTAATATTAGATATATTATGTTTTAAACAAGTCAAAGGTGATTATATTGTTTCTGGAAAAATATCTGATAGTGTAACTATTAGAAAATTAGCAGATATTATTTCTGAAAAAGTTTTTACTATTACCGGCAAACAAATTGAAATTGAATTTGAAGATAAAACAACTGGTAATGGACAAAATAAAAAACCATGTTCAAATCGAAAATTAGTGAATCTGTATATGGAATTTAATAAGAATATGCCTATTGAAGATGGACAATTGAAAGAAAATATTAAAAACGTTATTTCATGGTTTTGGAACAATTATGATGAATATATTAGGAAATAAATTATCATTTGATGTAAAATATATTTTCTATTATATTTTCTATTATATTTTGTTGTCATATGTTTATTGTATTTAAATAAAATTATCTTCAATAATATTAATGAATAAAGTTGAAAAACTAACATTATTTTTTATTTTAGCTTTGTTGACTTTAACATTAATTACTATTCTAATAATTACTTATAGTAAAGATGTTCTAAAAGAAACATTTTTTGGAGGCAATCATAATTGTTATCCTTATTCAAGTGATCTTAACCCAAGATATTCTTTTAAGTCCAAATCAAAAGGTTGGTGTACAACTGCTGATTATGGTGATATGCCTTCTGGTGACGATTACTCTGTTTACAATGATAGCAAAGTAAAATGTCCAGCAAATTATAGCAGAGTATCTCCAAAAGATTCACATTCATATCAATCTAAGGCATGGTGTTCTCGGCCTCAAGTTTAAATTATTTATTTTATTTTTAGTTTAATTATCTATACAATTTTAATTTAAAATTTAGATAAATATATATATTATGTTTAAATCTAAAAAGAAAGTTGTTGATATTAATAGAATACCTTTAATTTTAAACTATTATGATGATGGTAAATTGGTAATATCAAAAAATGATGAAAAATTAATTATTGATTCTATAAAAATGCGTAAGTTAAAGGAAATAGAATTATTAAATTTTTCAATTAATAACTTATCGATTCAAAATACAATAATTAATAAGATGATTTCTGAAAAGAATGAGATGCTTGAAACAACCAAAAAAAACTATATTCAAAGTTTAAATAAAAATATTAATCCAGATCTATTGTGTCAGATTTGTTTTGAAAATAGAATTAATTTAATTTTGACTCCTTGCGGTCATACATTTTGTGATAATTGTTTTAAAGAACAGAATACTATATGTTTTAATTGTAGAAAATCTGTAGATAAAAGATATAAAATATACACTTGAAAAATTGAATTCAATATTTTAAATTATGCTTTAATATATTTTGAATTCAAATATGTCAACTCAAACACATTCATCAACCACCGCATCTGGCGCAGCTTCTGCTTCAGGGACAAATATATCTGATAGTAGCTATAAGTATAAGGATGAAGATGAAGAATATTTGACTACTATATTGACACCTGATAGTCCAAGAGTTTCGCAACCAAATGAGATTACTTTAGATTTGAAACAACATCAGCTGGCTTTGATATACAAGTGTGATCAAATAGAGCACACATCCCATATGCCATTTAAGGTAACTGATGAAAGTGATCCAAGATTTAAGTTTGAAGTTAAATCTAAAGTAGGTGTAATTGGTGATGTTGTAGGTAGTGGAAAAACATTGTCAATTCTTGGATTGATTGCTAAATTTAAATCATCTATTCCAATATATAACTATTTGGATATTAATTTTCATCAATCACTTAATTCAAATGGATATATAGGTATAAAAACTGTAGAATGTCCTTCTGTTGACGTAATTAATACTACATTTGTAGTAGTACCACATACAATTTTCACTCAATGGAAAGAGGTTATTTCTAAAAATGTTACTGATATGGTATACTATTTAATCAATAATAAAAAGTCTTTGGAAGCATTCAATAGCTTTATTGAAAAGTGTCCAGAGGGTATTGATGAACCATCTCAACAAACAAGGCTTGCGAACTTGAATAACATTGATTTTATCGTAGTAAGTTCAACATTTGTCGGCAAATTGTCTCCTGAATTATTTAATAAATATGACTACAGAATTTTCATCAGACGTTTAATTATTGATGAAGGTGATTCTATAAAGATGACTAAAGATTTCCTTAATATGACAGCTATGTTTACATGGATTGTTACATCTACATATCAAACTATCATCAATCCAACTGGTAAGATTCAGTATCAAAATAGCGCTACAGGAGCAATCTCAGATTATTATAATTGGCAAGCTGGTTTTACTATAAGAAGAAAAATATTCGGTATTCAGAATAGGGGTTTTGTATATAATATGGCGTTGAGCTTTTCGCGATCAAATCAAAACAATATCCGAAAATTATTTATAGTTAAGAATGATAATGAATTTGTTAATAAGGCGTTTCAACTTGAACCAGCAATTGAACGTATCATCAAGTGTGCGATGCCTCTATCTCTAAGAGTTCTGTCGCATGCTGTTTCTGCGAGCATTTTGAATAAGATAAATGCCGGAGATCTACAAGGTGCCCTTGATGAGCTAGAATGCGATAGAGTATCTGAGAAAGGTCTAATAGATGCGGTAACAAAGGATTTGAATGAGAAACTTGAAAATAAGAAAATAGAGTTTGAAATGAAGAGCAAGATGAATTGGCCTTCAGAGCAAATTAAAAAGGAAACATTAGATAAAATTATCGATAAAATTAAAGAGTTGGAAATTAAGATTCAAAATATAACTGATAAGCTTAATGATAATACGACGTGTAATATTTGCTTTGATGAAATTGATACTACAACGATTGCTCCATGTTGTAATACAAAATTCTGCTTTGAATGTATTACTAAATGGTTGACACTTCAGCAAGGAGCTAAGACGTGTCCATTTTGTAGACACCCACTAAGTCTTAATTCACTGATTTTGGTAGATGAGAAGGGATCACAGAAATCTGTAAAAAAGGCGAAAGATAAACTTCTCGGAAAGGTTGAAACTTTTAAAGAAATTGTAAAAGAACGTATAGAACAAAATCCAAATCTAAAATTGCTTGTATTTACTGACTATACATCAACTCTAAATAATTACATTCCTGCTCTTAATGATCTAGGATTGAGTTATTCAAAGATATCGGGAACTACTGCGACAATCTCTAAAAGAATCAGAGAATATAAAACTATAGATAATGGAATTGATTGTTTGTTACTTAACGCTGAATTTTGTGCCAGTGGACTTAATCTTGAAAACACTACAGATATCTTTATAACTCATAAGATGACTGGGTCAAAAATGCATCAAATCATTGGAAGAGGTCAACGTCCTGGTAGAAAAGGAAGGTTAAACGTTTGGAAGCTCTTTTATGAGAATGAAATAAAGTAAAACTAAATATAAATTGAAATTATAATAAAACTAAGAATAAACTAATATTTTAAAAAAATTTTTTTATTGATTTATTTTAATGAGTAGAATAATATTATCAATTATAGTATTTATAATTCTTTGTATAATTATATTTAAACATGATATAAAAGAGTCTTTCAATCAAGAACTAATAGATTGTGGAGAGGGACCCGTAGGTCCAGTTGGTCCAAAAGGTAATTTAGGAAAAACTGGTAAAGATGGTGAAGATGGTGAACAAGGTCCAAGAGGATTCACTGGTCCTATAGGTCCAAGAGG
>Ga0209634_1003481_pt1 | contig 10613 bp, 7 predicted proteins | sample LinPmetageLP40_FD_184043 | JGI IMG/M metagenome (GOLD analysis project Ga0209634, IMG submission 184043) | Marine viral communities from the Pacific Ocean - LP-40 (SPAdes) (version 2) | ecosystem: Environmental > Aquatic > Marine > Oceanic | place: Pacific Ocean | collected 2010-08-26 | reverse complement strand
GTCGGCGATGGTGTACTCGTCTCCTGCAATGAAAGCATGTTCGGCTAGTTGACGATCAAGCACATCTAACTGACGTTTAATTTCCATGGTGTAGCGATCAATAGGGTATTGGTATTTCTCAGGGGCATACGCATAAAAATGACCAAAGCCACCACCAAGAATAGGGCCACTGCCCATTTGCCAAAATAGCCAAGATAAACACTCTGCACGTTTAGACGGGTCACTGGGAATAAATGCATTAAACTTGTCTGCCAAGTACAATAGGATCGAGCCAGACTCAAACACTCGCGTTGCAGGGCTTGTGCTGTAGTCAATTAATGCTGGGATTTTGGAGTTAGGATTAATGCCCACAAAACCACTGCTAAATTGCTCGCCATCCATGATGTTCACTAAGAACGCATCATAGTCTGCCGCTTGAATGCCTTTGTCTAATAACTCTTCAAGCATGATGGTGACCTTAACACCATTAGGTGTTGCCAATGAATGCAGCTGAAGATCATGCTCACCTTTTGCTAACGGTTTTTCATGGGTGGCGCCAGCAATGGGGCGATTGATGTTGGCAAATTTGCCGCCGCTACCGGTATCCCATTTCCAAACTTTGGGTGGGGTATAAACATCGTGACTCATGCTGAACTCCTTTTTATTTAGAAATAACAGTGTAGAGGACTGTTACTCGTTTGGGGAGTTCACTAAGAGATTGAATCACACTGTTCCAATTAACAGTGTGATTCATTGGTTTTATTGTGAATTATTTACGTCATTACTGCTAAACGCAGGGTAGCCTGAGGGTAGGTTATTATTTACGTTGCTTAAAAAGTTACTGTCTTTCATTGAAATCGTTGCCGAACCATAATCATAACTATTTAATTTATTTCGCATTTGCTGATTTGTGAGTCCGTCGCCACTAAGTTGATACCAGCTTGTAATGGTGGGTGTTAAGAAAGAGCCGTATGGGTTCTCTGCATATTCATTGGACTTAGCAAAACGCAGTGCATGGGTGGTGATGCCATCTTTATGATAAACAATTTTCAAATGACTGCCTTCAAATGGCAGCTCAGAAGCGGGTTTAGTAAATAGATCACCATGGGCGCTGTAACTGCCATGGGTTACGGTGCCATTTGTTGTCCAAACTGCAGCATGTTCCCAATCATGGCGATGGCCACCGCCAAAATAGTTAAATAATTGGTCCTTTTCAAAATACAATGCATAGAAGTGAGCGCAGTATTGATTCCCTGAGGCAACTTTACAAACATAGCGGTGCAGGGTGTTTGAGGTTAATAAAAAATTCCCAGAACGACAATCGCCGGTGATTTTGCCAGATGTTTTCAACCCCACATTTTGCTGTCCTGTGCGTGAAATGCCGGCACTGGGTAAGCAGCCGTCACCATCAAAATCAAACACAGGTTCAAGGTTGTTTATGATGCCGTTACTGGGCAGGGCTTCATCGAGTTTTGCAAAATCAGATGCATGTGCCTGAGTACACAGCAGGCACATGATTACAGCGGGTGCAACGAGGGCGGTTAACTTCATTTATTATTATCCTTATTAAAAAGTGGTTTACCTGAAAGTAGGTATAACCACCATGTAGTATAAGGATTACAAAAAAATGACTAAGGTTTTCTCCGCCAATTTTCAAAAAAATGTCAATGACTAAGTAGATTGGCCAGTGCTATGGCTTGCGCCAGTAATACATGCTGCATTTTTTATTTAAGATGGAAAGCGCATAGTGTGTAGAACAAGGGGCTTGTGCCGCACCATAGCAAACAAGAAGCGGGATGAGGTGCTCTTCTCTTGGGTGGCAAAAGCGAGAACCGGGGGCTTGTTCCCAATGGATTAAGCGGTGTTCTCGCTGCGTCTCATCAAGATTTGAATCCGTCATCGTATCCATTAACCAGGTTTCAAATTCTGTATTAAGTCTATTGGATTCGAGCGAGTCTTGGCTAAAAAACGCCTTCATATTGTGAAATGAAAACCCGGATCCTATGATCAATAGATTTTCATCTTCTAGTGCATGGAGTGCCTTGCCTACGTTTATGTGCGCTTCGGGGTTTAAGTCATTACGTAATGATACTTGCACACATGGAATATCGGCGTTGGGGAACATGATTTTCAGGGGGATAAATAATCCATGATCAAATCCACGTTGTGTATCTTGTGCTGATTCGATTCCTGCTTTTTTTAATTGCTGATGAATACGATCGGCCAATACAGGGTGCCCTGAGCAAGGGTAGGTAATTTCATAACTCTCTTGTGGAAAACCATAATAATCGTAAATTAAGTCAGGCTGACTACCTGACGTAATTTTTATCATCGACTCTTCCCAATGGGCACTGATCATAACAATGGCAGAGGGTTTAGTGATGTTCACGGCAATCTGTTTAAGTGTATCCACCATCTCTAAGTGGCCGCCATCATTCAGTAACGGCATAGGCCCACCGCCATGTGACAAAAAAAGTACTTGATGATTTAGTTGCATAGTGTGAATACCAAAAATGTGATGAAGCGTTTAAGTCATGATCTAATTTTCAACTTTTATAAGATTACCCCGCCTATGTTAAAAACATCAGGGTGAATTTTGGAACTCATTTATACACGTCATAAAATCCTGGCAGTGGGTATTTGTGGTTAAAAAAGAGGTCACTAAGCGAATATAACGCTGGTCAGAATTCAGTGTTGTGCCCGGATCAAGAGTAGCGGGGTACCAGTCATAAAATTCGGCCCCTTGATTGTTAAGGTGGACGGCCAAGGGTTTTGGTAAAACCAGAAAAATTTCATTGGCATGAACAGGCCAAACGATTTGGATATCTTTCATTTTCCGTAGGGCTTGGCTTAATGTTTGTGCTTGTTGATTGGCGTGCATGGCTAACTCTAGCCAATGATTTTTCTCCAACCAGCCGCTAAATTGTGCACCGAATATTCGCCCTTTTGAGATTAAGTGGCCTGCCCGTTTACGCAAATGGGTGCAGGCTTTGGCATCCTCTTTATTGAAAAAGATGACCGCTTCTGCGCATAACGCGCCGCACTTCGTTGCCCCTAAACTCAGTGAGTCTACGCCTGCTTTCCATGTGATATCAGCAGGGCTGCAGTTGAGATGGGCCACGGCATTGGCAAAGCGTGCGCCATCCATATGCAGTTTTAAATGATTCTGCTGACATACTTGGCTAATGGCTTGTATCTCACTAGGGGTGTACACCAAACCTAATTCATTGGCTTGGGTGATGCTTAATGCGCCGGCTTGTGAATTGTGTGGAATATCATCCCCAGCAAGGGCGAGATAGTTTTCTATGTGTTCGGCGGATAGTTTGCCTGCGTGTTGGGCAATGCCTTGCATGCGCGCGCCCCCGGTAAAAAATTCTGGCGCAGTGGACTCGTCCATTAATACATGGGCGCTGCTATGGCACAAGATGGTTTGCCAAGGGCGCACCATGCTTGCCAATGCTAAGCAATTGGCGGCGGTACCGGTGGGCACAAAAAAAACATCCAGATTGCATTCAAATAACGTTTCTAATAATGAAACCGCTTTTTGTGTGTATGGGTCATCACCGTAACCATGAGTAAACCCTTGATTGGCCGCTACAATGGCATCAAGAATGGGTTGTGAGGCGCATGACTGATTATCACTGGCAAAAAACATAATCTATAACCTAAAAAACGAGCCATGATTGTAGCGCTTTGTGCTTGGTTTTACCTCTTTCAGCTTGGCCTTCTATTTGACAGTGAAACCGTGTCCTTATTGTTACAATTAATTCAATGATACGGTGCATGATTGGATGTTTCGGCCTGTGGATCTTTTTCAATCATTTCTATGATCTCATGGGAGGTTTGAACCATGGGCTCAAAATGGGCAGGCTCGCCGGTGGTTAATACAGACACATGTCGTACTTGGTAAATGGCATACGCAGCCAGTAAAGATAAAATCACCGCCATATACACCGGCATGCCTTGAATCCCCACCCAATTCATTAATACGCCAACAAATATCGGTGCTATTGCGGCTCCTGCACCATGTAATACCAGCATATCGGTGGAGCCAGATACCACCTCATCAGGTGTTAATTGATCCAGTAGTTGTGCTACCCCTAGGGGGTAAAGCGAAAACGCTAAGCCCCCCCAAATAAAGAAGATCAGCATCAAGCTAGCTTGGTTTGGCGCGTAGGGCATGATGAAGCACATGAGCGCAGCAATACTGGTGACAACAATTAATACTTTGCGCCGGTCATGTTTATCGGAAAAGCGACCAATGGGAATCTGTAAGAGTGCGCCGCCGACAATGGTGATACTCATAAGTAAGCCCACGTCTGAAAAACCAAAGCCAAGTTGGCTGGCGTAATAGGGCGCCATCCCCCAAAACGCGCCCATGGCCAAACCCGATAATGCCGATGTGGCCACCGCTAAAGGTGCAAAACTGAGTAATTTTTTTAGGCTACTGTTTGCGCGTTCCGGAATTTGTGGTTGGCTACGACTGGTGATTGTAATGGGCAGTAACGCCCAGCAACTTAAGATGGCGGATAATGAAATTAACATTAATATGGCATCTGGGCTGAGTCGTAATAATTGTTGCGCCAGAGCAATGGCGCCCAAATTGACCACCATGTATACCGCAAAAATTTGTCCGCGTTCCTCTTTTTCGGCGCGCGTATTTAACCAACTTTCAATCACCGTCATTAAGGTGACAAAGGCTATGCCATAACAAAAACGCAACATTAGCCATGACCAGGTATCAATCCAAATACCATGTAAGAGTGCAATGGATGCGCAAAGAGCAGCACAAAATGCGAAGGTACGAATATGGCCCATGCGCCGAATTAAACGACCGCTGACAAAAATCCCGCAAGCAAAACCCACATAAAAACCAGACATAATGATGCCGATCCAGGTGGTGCTAAATCCTTGTTCGGCCGCGCTTAAAGACAGCAGGGTATTGAGTAGCCCACTTCCGAGCAATAATAGTGCAACGCTGCCCAGTATTGCACTAATTGGGCGCATGTTAGACCAGATAAGAACCTCCATTGTGTGTCCGTGCGAGACCGTTCCCGCCAACATTTATACACGGGTTATTCTTATTTTTGATCATGCTTCAGCGGATGCTGTGTCTAGTCCCTGCAAAGCCTAAGCCAGAGATTTACCGTTAATGTGGATAATTGTTTGTTTTTAAATTTTGACTTGTCTTAGATGAAAATGAATTTTTAATCACGGCATAATGGCCTGACCTCATAACGCCCGGTATAGAAACTGCAACTAAGGGGAGTACACATAGGAACAAGTGGATATTCCATATCGACAAGGCCCATGTGTTTTATCACCGTTTTTAAAGGGTTATATTGAGCGGCGTTACTGGGTCTGACTGTATATGCGAAACATCACTTTGTTGCGCAGGGCATCCCAGTTCAATCATACATGGTTGATGAACAATTCTATTTGTATTGATCATGTGTATTGAACTCCTGATTTAAGGGATCACCTATACAGGAGTAAATAATGTTACTTGCCACTGATTTAGACGGCACTTTCTTAGCAGGGGATCCAGAAGATCGCCTTAAGCTATATCAACTGATTAGCGCGCATCCGGAAATTGATTTAGTGTTTGTTACCGGGCGCGGACTCGAATCGGTTTTACCCTTACTCTCTGACCCAACCATTCCTCAGCCAGATTATATTATTTGCGATGTGGGCTGTACCGTTGTGCATGGTGAATCACAACAAGCCATTCAGCCACTGCAAAGTGAAATTGATGATCTATGGCCCGGTGAGCAAGTGATTGAAGATGCCTTGTCTTCGTTTACCGGCTTAGAACGTCAGCATGTTCCTCAAGAACGTCGAGTTTCGTATTTTTGTGATAATGACGTGGTGGATGAGTCCATGCGATCAATTGCACAAGACTTGTCATGTGACGTACTTTTTTCGGCTGGCAAATATTTAGATATCTTACCTAAGGGTATTAATAAGGGGCGAACACTCAGTCGCTTAATTGAGCATTTAGGTGTCGACCCTGAATCCGTATTAGTGGCGGGTGATACGTTAAATGATTTGTCCATGTATCAGCACCAATTTAAAGGGGTCTGTGTTGGCGAATCTGAAGAGGGGTTATTGGACGCAACCGATAATCAAGCCCGTGTGTTTCATGGTACATCACCAGGTTGTGGAGGGATTTTACAAGCGTTTGGTCACTTTGGTTTTCTAGGTCATGCTGGTATTAATGCCGAAACCCCTGATGGCGTAAATTCTGGTAAATCCGATTTAGTCATTGTTTATCATCGCCTGCCATATGAAGAAGTGGTTGAAAACGGTGAACTGATTCGTCGCCGACCAAAATCGCCTAATGGCATTATCCCTACTTTACTGAGTTTTTTTGCCGATGGTAAAGCAGGTTCATGGGTAGCCTGGTCCATTGATGATCCTGAGTTTGGGCCGTTTCAAACTCATACCGAAGTGGATACCAGTCGTTATGAAAAATTAGTGGCGGCTCGTGTTCCACTGAGTAAAGATGATGTGGACATTTTTTATAAACGGTTTTCAAAAGAAGCATTCTGGCCCACCTTACATACATTCTGGGAGCGCGCGACCTTTCGCGATGAACACTGGCAAGTATTTTTAAAAGTGAACAAGATGTTTGCTGAACGCACGGCAGAAGAAGCTGCCGAAAATGCGGTGGTGTGGATCCATGATTATAATTTATGGATGGTACCTGCGTATCTGCGTGAGCTGCGCCCTGACCTGACTATTTCATTTTTTCATCATACTTATTTCCCTTCGGCGGATGTCTTTAATGTTTTGCCGTGGAGAAGAGAGATCATCGGCAGTCTATTACAGTGTGACCATATTGGTTTTCATATTCCAAGACAGGCTGAGAACTTTGTCGATGTGGCCCGTGGTGTCACGCCCCTTGATGTCACTGAAAAAATTAACTGTGCACCGCGTTTTTTAACCTATGGTTGCGCTGTGGGCTTAGATGAAATGAGCGTTGAAATTAAAGTGAATGACCGCTCTATTGGTTTGGGTGCTCACCCTGTGGGGTTAGATTTAAATCGAGTAAAAAATGCATTAGCCGATGAAAACATTATGCAGCTTGCGCGAAATGTACGTCAGGACCTTGGGGATGTTCGTTTAATTTTGTCAGTTGAGCGGCTCGACTTTACCAAGGGGATCATCGAAAAACTCGAAGCTTTTGCACGCATGTTAGACGATCATCCTGAGCTTAAAACCAAGGTCACCCTGATGATGGTGTGCGTACCTGCAGCACCCGGCATGACCATTTATGAAGAGTTATTATCGCAAATAGAACAAACCGTTGGGCGTATCAATGGCCAGTTTGCAGAGCTGGGTTGGACTCCAGTGCAATTCTTTTTCCGCGCCTTACCATTTGAAGAGCTGGTGGCTTATTACACGGTGGCGGATGTCATGTGGATTACCCCGTTACGGGATGGTTTAAACCTTGTGGCAAAAGAGTATGTGGCGACACAAGGGTTAACCGACGGCAGTGGAGTGTTGGTGTTGTCTGAATTTGCTGGTACCGCTGCTGAGCTTCGAGGGGCGGTATTGGCAAACCCTCATCACCCACAAGAGCTTGCAGATACTTGTCACTATGCATTGACCATGAGTGAGAGCGAAGCAAAAAATCGCTTAAGCGAAGCATTTGAAGTGGTTAGCCGATATGACATCGGTTATTGGGGGCAAGCATTTATCGATGCGGTAGAGTTAAGGCGTTTAACAAAACTCGACAAGCTCAGCTCAGCGGATCCTTGTGCAGCTTAAGCCTACTTCTTTAATGATTAACGATATTCCGGCAGGAATGCCGGAATATAAATATAGGAGTGATTATGCTACTTAAAAATGCAGTACAACTCATTTGTTATCCTAATCGCATTGGCCATGACCTTAAGGATTTATATCAGGTTGTTGATAAACACTTATCAAACGCCATTGGTGGTTTGCATATTTTACCGTTTTTTCCATCTAATGCCGACGGTGGATTTTCACCGTTAACACACAAAGAGGTGGATCCAGAGTTTGGCGACTGGGGTGATATAGAAGCCTTCACTAAGGATTATGATTTGTGTGTCGACTTAACCGTGAATCATATCTCTGATGAGTCACCTGAATTTAAAGATTTTATTGCGAAGGGTTTTGATTCTGAATATGCCGATTTATTTGTGCACGTGGATAAATACGGTGAGATTTCACCAGATGACATGGCAAAAATTCATATTCGTAAAGAGAAAGAACCGTTTCGTGAAGTCACTTTAGCAGACGGCACAAAGACGCGGGTCTGGTGCACCTTTACCGAACAACAAATTGATTTGAATTATGATAGTGAAAAAGCCTATCAATTAATGGAAAGCTATATTGCTTTTTTAACCTCAAAAGGTGTGAATTTATTACGCCTTGATGCATTTGGATACACCACCAAACGCATTGGCACCAGTTGCTTTTTAGTGGAGCCTGAGGTGTATCAAATTCTTGATTGGATTAATCAAGTAGCACTTAAACATGGCGCTGAGTGTTTACCTGAAGTCCACGACCATACCAGTTACCAATATGCGATTAGTCGTCGTAATATGCACCCTTATGGGTTTGCCTTACCACCTTTGTTACTTTATTCATTGTTGGATGCCAATAGCGTGTATTTAAAAAATTGGTTGCGTATGTGTCCACGTAACATGGTAACCGTACTGGATACCCATGATGGTATTTGTATTCCTGATGTAGAAGGGGTGCTGCCGAATGAAAAGATTAAAGTACTCATTGATAATATCGATGCTCGCAGTGCCGACCCGATTATGCGCCGAAGTGCTGCCAATATTCATAGTGTAGGAGCCATCTATCAGCTGACCTGTACATTCTATGATGCGCTTATGCAAAATGATGATGCTTATATTGCTGCTCGGGCAATACAGTTTTTCACACCGGGTATTCCACAAGTTTATTACGTGGGTTTGCTCGCCGGTTGTAATGATCAAACATTAATGGAACAAAGCGGTGAGCTTCGGGATATTAATCGTCATTATTATACCTTGGATGAAGTAGAGCGTGATATTGAAAAGCCCGTGGTTAAACGCTTGCTAAAGCTTATGACGTTCCGCAGTCAGTATCCTGCCTTTGATGGTCACTTTGAATTAAATTACTCTAACGATTCAAGTGTTTCTATGGCATGGCGACATGGCGAGTATTATTGTCATCTATTTGTGGATCTAAATTTTAATACAGTAAAAGTGGAGCACCATGATGAGCAAACAGGAGAAATAATACACACCACATATTGATTTAATTTGAGTATGGGCACATGAAATAGGACGATTCGTTTGGTTGAAATGCTATTCAAGTCGTCCTTCACGTAACATTTTTCGGTTACAGCAATGGTATGCTTATGATTCGCCAATATGAAACACTGAGTAAGCGCTGTTCAATGGTGCTGGCTTTTTATTTAAGTGAACAGTCTTTTTTAGTTAATCCTTTCAATTTGCAAGGTTAAATACATGGAACCCTTGCTAAGCACTATTCTCTTTATGTGATTTTTTTGATGAAGTCGCTTATCTGTATTTATATTTTCTATCGTGTAAATCGTATATAACCTGCAACTAAATTCGTCTTAAATAGTCCTATTATCGGTTAATATTTAGGGCATTATTTTATGCACTAAAAATGATCATAAAAAATTATTCGTAAGATGATTGTCTTGTTTGCTCGTCTTATTTATTCTTTGTGGCGTTTTTGGTCTGCTCGATAAAAAAAGGATCAAAACTTAATCAGTTTTTAAAAATAACCAATGAAAAACAAAATGTTAACGCTTTGCGTGTTGGCCCAGCTTTTTTGACCAAGATTGAACAATGTGTATAGTGAGCATCACCAAGGCATGACTAATAAATCAGTCTATTATTTGTTATATAGCCATATTTTTCGGAGACTTTCCCTCATATGAACCTGCTATGGGTTGTATTATTGCCATTAATTGGCACGTTAGTTCCCTTTTTTACTGAGCGTTTTGGCCGAAACCTCTGTGCTTTGTCTGTCGCAATCCTGCCAGCTTGCTCGCTCATCTTAGTTCTCTTATATGCTGGTGATATATTTAGTGGTCAATCCCTTCGGCAGACCATTGAGTGGATTCCTGCTATTGGTCTGGATCTTTCCTTTCGCCTTGATGGCCTTTCTCTTTTATTTTTATTACTGATACTGGGTATCGGCTTATTAGTGATCTTGTATGCCCGTTACTATTTATCATCTAAAGACTCCATGGGGCAGTTTTATGCTTATTTGATTCTCTTTATGAGCGCCATGGTTGGTATTGTTATTTCCAATAACTTGATTCAACTTTGGATGTTCTGGGAGTTGACCAGTATCAGTTCGTTTTTACTGATCAGCTTTTGGTCTAATAAGAGCGATGCGCGCAAAGGCGCAAGAATGGCATTAACTGTCACTGGCGCCGGTGGTTTGGCTCTGTTGGCCGGTTTATTAATGATTGCCAATATTGTCGATAGCTATGATCTCGACACGGTATTGGCCAGCGGAGATGTGATTCGTGCTCATGCCCACTACCCAATCGCCTTAGTGCTGGTGTTACTGGGGGCGTTCACGAAATCGGCGCAATTCCCATTTCACTTCTGGTTGCCACACGCCAT
>Ga0209634_1003480_pt1 | contig 10618 bp, 18 predicted proteins | sample LinPmetageLP40_FD_184043 | JGI IMG/M metagenome (GOLD analysis project Ga0209634, IMG submission 184043) | Marine viral communities from the Pacific Ocean - LP-40 (SPAdes) (version 2) | ecosystem: Environmental > Aquatic > Marine > Oceanic | place: Pacific Ocean | collected 2010-08-26 | reverse complement strand
TGGCAGCTAAGTCTTTGGTTAACGCCTTAGATAGACCTGACTTCTATTTCAATATGGGTTCTACACAAGACCCAAGAGCTACCTTGATTGGTAATGTTCACTTTGAGAAATCAAAAGGAACTTACTTTTCAGAATCTCTATTCGTAAAAGCTATTCAGACACCAAACGCTGTGATTCTTCTTGATGAGTTATCAAGAGCTCACCCAGACGCTTGGAATATTCTGATGACCGTTTTGGACCAAGGTCAAAGATACCTTAGACTTGATGAACAAGACGGACAAGCCACTATCAATGTCGCTGAGGGTGTTACATTTGTAGCCACTGCTAACATTGGTAATGAGTATACTTCTACGAGAGTTATGGATAAAGCTCTTATGGACAGATTCACAATTGTAGAAATGGATGTTCTTGATACAATTCAAGAGTTAGAACTTCTACAATATATGTTCCCACACGTTGATGTATCATCATTAACCGCAGTTGCTGAAATTGCCAACACTACGAGAGTAGAGTCTTCTTCAGAGACTGGCAAAATCGACACTGCTATCTCTACGAGAAGTTCAGTTGAAATGGCTGGACTATTGTTTGACGGATTCGGTTTAGATGAAGCAGCTCAAGTTAGTGTTTATCCGCAGTTCAGTAATGACGGCGGTGTTGATTCTGAAAGAACTTATGTGAAACAATTAGTTCAGAAGTATATCAATGATGGTTCAGATGAGGACTTGTTTAATGTTGAAGACATTGATGATGAGTATGACGACGACTTTTAGAGTAGGTTAATCCTACTCAGGTGGTGGGGAGTTATTTCCTTTCGCCCCACTACCACTAATTAATAAAGGATATGGAGAAACGACTATGGACGAACAATTCGTGCAAGGTGTAGTTGGTGGAGTGTTGAATAGACATAAGAACCAAACACTGGATAAAAAAAGAATACAAACTTTAATGGTTGAGATAGCAGCTAATATAGATAAAGCAACTCAATTTACAAATCTTAAAGGATTACAGAAAGCAATAGACAATCCACTCAATATAGAAATGTGGAAAGGATATAAGAGAACAATTAAAGAAGAAGAATTATCTAAAGAGTATTTAGACTATTGGACTTGTGAGATTTGTAATGATAACACTCACGATGTTGATTATGATTATATTGGTAGTGGAACTAATCACTTAGAGTGTGAACTCAAAGAGGAGACACTACAGAAAAAATCTGATAAGATTATGAAACAAATGGAGATAGACTTCAAGGACTACGACTTATCAAAAGCAGAATCAAATGAAAACTCAAAAGTGGATATGTCCGCAACAACAACAAAAAGGGGTAAAAAATGAATAATAGAGGATTTTCAGATTATGAAAAATATTTGTTAGTTTCACAGCATTCAAAATATGCAATAGGAACATATACTAACTTCATAAAATTAAAAGAAGTGATGTCTACATTAAATCAGATGGTATCAAAAAATAATAATACTTATACTTATTATGGAGAGGTCTATGTTTCAAACTTAACGGCGCCCGAAATCAATAAGATACAAGAATGTTTAGATACAGGAAAGTGGACTTCTCAATTTGATAAACTAAAACACGTTTGTGTTGATTTGGGGATTGTTCGTTTCTAATGGAGAATAGAAGTGGCAAAGAAAATGGATTTCAGGGAGTATGAATGCGAACTGATAAAAGTAGTAGACGGAGATACAATTGATTGTTGGATTGATTTAGGATTTAAAGTTAAGTGGAAAGCAAGAGTTAGATATATGGGATTGGATACTTGGGAATCAAGAACAAGAGATTTAGATGAGAAGAAAAAAGGTTTGGCAGCAAAAGCCAGAAATAAAGAATTACTTGAACAAGGAACTTTTAAATTAAAAAGTTTTGGAACAGGTAAATATGGAAGAGTATTGGGTGAAATATTTGTATCACCTGAATTCGTTGGTGAACACATTAACGAATGTATTGCAAATCCAGAAAGTAAAATAGACTTATCTTTGGACGGATGGGTATCAGTAAATGATGTCTTGATGGAAGAAGGACACGCATACGCCTATGATGGTGGAAAGAAAAAAGTCTTTAATGGTTAATAAAAGGAGAGTAAATATGTTTAATTACATTAATAGTTGGAAGAGTCGTAAATCATCTCAATGGAACATTGAAGTTCGTTTGGGAAAGATTACACTTTTACATCTTAATTACAAAAAAAATAAATTCAGATTTATGTTATTAAATCTTGGATTTGAAATAGGAGCTTAATATGGTAAATGTAAAGTTCTTTAATGCTACTTGGTGTGGACCTTGTCAACAAATGAAACCACATATCGAAAGATTACAGAAAGCTGGTTATCCAGTTGAGTTCGTTGATATTGATGAACAACCAACCATAGCAGAAAGTGCAGAAGTTCGTGGAGTTCCAACGACTGCTATTTACGAGAACGGAGTTCTTGTAGAGAGAGTTGTAGGGTATGAAGATGTTACTCGTTTGAAAAAACGAATTGATATCTATCACAAACCACTAAGACTTCCTGCCGAAAAAAAGAAGTAGGTATCTATGAAAAAATATAAGGTTATAGAGAACTACTCTACGACGAACGGAACTCTTTATAGGGGTGAAGTTCTGAAAGAAGATAACAATAACACACTCGAAGGACATAAGAGATTGAGAGATAATATGGGTCGAGTGTGGTTTCTTCCACATAAAAATATTGTAAGAATTTAGGCGTTTTTCTAATCTTACATTATATTTATATACGATAACGCTCAAGAGAGGTTATCCGAGTTAGACTAAAATAGTTAACAAAAATAGGAGAAATAAAATGACTAAAGTAATATACAACTCAAAATTCCCTGCAATCGATAGGGAAGAATTTCTAACACCATTTGACAGAATGTTTGACCAAATAATCAACACTCAATTTCCAGAAATTGAAAAACAGATTGGCGTCAAACCATTTTCAGGAACAGCATATCCAAAAGTAAATGTATACGAGTATGATGACAAAGTAGGAATCATAGCCGAAATACCAGGTTTGGATAAGAAAGACTTGAAGATAGAAGTTGAAGATGGTATCTTAATTATATCAGGTGACAAACACGGATTGTTTGATGATGAAGGAGCAAAGGTTCTTAGACGAGAACTTAAAGGTTCATCTTTCAAAAGACAATTTGAACTTGGAGAACAATTAGACGGAGAGAAAGTAAAAGCTTCGTTTAAAGATGGTTTACTATCAGTAGACATTCCTAAAGTGGAACCAACTAAACCAAAGAAACTATCAGTAAAGATTGGATAAATTTGTAACAATCGGAGATGATAGGTTCTATGTACTTAGTAAGGTGTTGGTTGAAAACTGCCGTTACACGATGGAAGACCTAAAAATTATGTGGGGTTTAGCCGACACCATACTAAGAAACCAGGAGTATTACTATGTTTGTATGAAATTAATAGATACAGAAATTCAGTAAATCAAAAAGACAGATAAAAAAACGAAAACCAATAATTGATATCGTAGAGTTTTCATTCCCAAAACTTCTTGGGTTTAATTTTAACGGAAATGGAGTGAAAGGTTTGGATAAGCGACCAAACAAAAGTCCTACTAAACAACATAAATAGGATACTACAGGATAGGCGAGGTTGTAGACTCAAAGTAGTGTCTAACTCATAGATATGAGGTTGAGGTGGCGAATTATAGTAAAGTCATCGGAAGAATTTGAAATAAACGACAGATTAGTGCGTTTATTCACTATTTATATTAAAGGTGGAGAAAAGAATTATGGAAAACTCAAAATATTTTTATATATGGATTGGATTATCGGCATTATTAATTGCAGGTAGTGCAGCAGCATTTTCAGTATATGGATTAGCAAAACTATTTAGTGGTGCTTTTCTATCAGTAGTGTTAATGGCAGGTTCATTAGAACTTGGTAAATTAGTTACGGCATCATTTTTATATCGTTATTGGGATATGATTAATTGGTTTCAAAAAGTCTATATGACAATAGCAACCATTGTATTGGTATTCATAACATCAGCTGGTATCTTTGGATATCTAAGTAATGCTTATCAAGGAGCAACATTAGAATTTGAAAAACAATCTACGGAACTCATAGCAGTTGAAGAACGAATAGAACAATTAGAAGAAGATAAGTTTTTCTTGAAAGAAGAACTATCAGTAGCAGTATCAGAATTACCAGACAACTATATTACTGCAAAGAGAAAATTAAGAGAAGACTACAATCCACAGATTACACGAGTCAATCAAGAGATATTAGAATTTAAAACAAGACGAGCAGATTTAGAAATACAATTAGTATCAACGGGCGTGGATGTTGGGCCAGCAATATATCTGGCAAGAACATTCGGAACCGATATCGATACTGTTGTGAAGTTCTTTATCTTCATTCTTATCTTTGTGTTTGACCCGTTAGCAGTTATGTTAGTCATAGCATATAACCAAGCGCTAATGATTAAAGAAGATGAGAAAAACAAAAACCTGGGGGACCCTGAAAAAGAAAAGACCCAAGACGAACATTGGAAAGATATATATTCACAAGATACTTTAATTGAAGAACCACCAAATCCTAATCCATATGGTGATGATGATTACGCAACACCACAAGAAGACGAAGAAAGAATGGATATCGTCGGACAAAACGGGAATGACGGGTTACACTATGAAGAGTTAAAAAGTAGAGAACCTTTAGAAGAAAACGACCCAAATCCACAACCAACAGCAAGGGGTGGAATAAGAGTCAAATAATATTCTATATATATCCTACTTATTAATGTAGACCGATTTAATTAATTTTAAGGAGATTGTTATGAGTAAGAAATTTGAATACAAGTTTAAGTTATTTCACAAAGTACACCAATTACAGAAAAGATTAACACGGACAGAATTGAATGAAGGGCATTCTAAACACAAGAAAGCGTTTCGTGAAAGACGGATTAAAAAACTACTAAATAGGATACGGGAAAAATAATTAAAAAAAAAGCTTGACATCGCTACTATTATGTTGTATATTAGGGGTATATGAAACATCAAGAAATTTTAGATTTGATAGTAGAAAAATTTGATGGCACAATCATAGATGAATATGGTTGGGAACATTACAAGGTAAAAGGTAAACAATATGATGTACGATTTGACCCATCAAGGTTGGAATGGGCGTGTGATTGTAAGGCATTCCAATTTCGTAGACGACATAAAATCAAGTATTGTAAACACATTAACGAAGTTCAGGATAAAAACTTGGCATCACGTAGAGGCCGTGCAGGTGCCAGAGTGGTCTAATGGGGTGGATTGCAAATCCATTGTTCGCTGGTTCAAATCCAGTCCTGCACTCAAAACAAAGAGGTAGAATATGAAAATTAGAGATTTAATTAAACGATTAGAAGACATAGAAAAGAAGTCTAAAGGTAAATCATTAGAAATGATTTCCACACTAATCGATGATATAATCGAGTACGATATAGAATCTGAAAAAGATTTTCGTAAAGAGATAGCAAAATTTATAGATAAAACAATTGAAGAACGAGTAGTTGAGGAAGCAATGTATTCGGGTTCAATAGCACAAGCGTAAAGGGAGTTATATGAGTAAATTTGAAGATAATGGTGGTTACTACATTGATGGCGTTCCGTATATGGATTGTAAAGTTACAGGTCAGCCAGTCAAGAATGTAAGCACAGATGCTACATCAGTTATTGGTGATAAGGCTCTGATGGGAAGTATATACAAAATGTTTCCAGAAGAGTTTGAAAACACCACTAAACCAGCGTACCAACCAACGGGTCGTCCAGCAGGGTGGCACTTTATGAATGAGTTCGTTGACAAAGACGGAAATGTATTTCATAAAGGTAAAGAACAACCTAAGTTAAAAGGAACATTGAAACCGACTAAGGTTAAGGTAAAGAAAAAAGTTAAACGAAAGACTAAGGATGAAATCTTGGTAGCTCGTCATAAGGAGAAGTTAGCAGCTCAACGAGAAGTTAACAAAGCAATTGATAAACAGAAGAAATTCTTAATGGGAGATGTTAAAAAATGATGAAGAAGAGATTAGAGATAGGTAAATTACTCAAGGGTGATAAACGTTTAGACGGAGAAACCTTTGAAGACTATAAACAAAGAAGAAAGTTAGAGAAGTCTTTACTAAGAGATTATGGAAAAGGTATTTACATCTCATCAGAACAACATCATCAAGATGCTATAAAAAAAAGACTTGACAATTAAACAAAAAAAGGTTATATTAGAATTATGAATTTAGGTTATGCTTGTATAAATATGCAACTTAGTTATCCAACTAAGTATGGTGATAAACCAAAGGGAACTGAACCAATCACGACAGGTCGTGGTATGATTAAACGAACGTTTGAATCTAAGGGTGTAGACTATGCGTCAGAGATTACTCTGGCAAATGTAAAAGACTTACACAACATTATGGCTTGGAATGTTCTGAATGGACATAACTTCTATCGTATGACAAGTGGGTTAGCACCTTGGAAAACTGAGTATGAATGGGATGACCTAAAAGATATTAAAGAAATTAAACAATGGTTAAGGTCAGCCGGAACGATGGCAAACACACACGGAGTTCGTGTTACATCTCATCCAGGCCCCTTCAATGTTTTGGTTTCACCAAATGAGAATGTAGTTGAGAATACATTCAAAGATTTAATTATGCACGGAGATGTATTTGACTTTATGGGTTTGAGTAGAACACACTACAACAAAATCAATATACATTGTAATGGAGTGTATGGAGATAAACAATCTGCTATGGATAGATTTTGTAAAAACTTTGAACGACTACCTGATTCAGTCAAGTCAAGACTTACTGTAGAGAACGACGACAAAGCATCTATGTACTCAGTAAAAGACTTGATGTACATACACGGACGAATCGGTATACCGATTGTATTTGATTATCATCATCACAAATTTTGTACAGGTGATTTATCAGAACAACAAGCATTAGAATTAGCTATGTCTACTTGGCCTGATGGTATTGTTCCAGTGGTTCATTATTCAGAATCAAAAGCAGAACATCAGTTAGATGAGTCAATTAGACCACAAGCACATTCAGATTTAATTAATAAACTACCAGATACTTATGGTAACATTGTAGATATTATGGTAGAAGCAAAACACAAAGAACTAGCAATAAGGGAGTTTATGAAATGAACGGAATAACACTAAAAGAAGTATTAGAGAAATTACAAGAAGCAGTAGAGGTAGAAGATTGGACAATAGTTCAAGAATTATTAAATACTATTGAAATGGAATTGGAATATGCAAATCCATTCGACCAATACCAAGAAGAGGAAATGGATTGAACGGCTGGATAATACAGAAAGCTGCGTCAGGTGAAAACCACGAAGTCCAAAGACTTGTTGAAGAATTTGAAAAACAAGACATTAAGATTCGTGTAGTTAATCCACAAGATGTAGATATCTTCGTTGATAGGGATGATAGAAAATCTATTATCGTTGATGGTGAACCAAGAAAATTACCTGACTTTGTATTACCGAGAACAGGTAGTGGAACGACTTACTTTATCAAAGCAATCATCAGACACTTAGAACAATTGGGTGTTACAATGATTAACGGAAGTGATGCTATTGATAACGTTAAAGACAAGTTATATTCACAACAAATCTTAGGACAATCATCTTTACCCGTACCAAAGACTATGTTGGTAAAGCATCCGATTAATGTTGGGTTGGTTGAGAAGAATATCAAATACCCAATGATTGTAAAAACTTTAAGTGGTTCATATGGTAGTGGAGTCTTTATGGTTGAGGATAGAAAACAATTCAGACAATTGATGAAGATGGCAGAACTATCTAATGCACGATACAATATTATTATACAAGAGTGTATTGAGGATTCATTAGGAAAAGATTTAAGAGTATTGGTGGTTAATGGTAAAGTTGTTGGTTGTATGATGAGACAATCCATTGACGGAGATTTTAGAGCAAACATCACAAGAGGTGGTGAAGCTATACCTTATCAAATAGATGATGATATTGAATGGATTGGTGGTGAGTGTGCAAGATTATTAGATTTGGATATAGCAGGTGTTGACTTGTTATTTGATAATGATAGTTATGTTATTTGCGAAGTTAATTCAGCACCAGGTTTCAAAGGTATGGAAAAATATACCAAGATAAATGTTGCAGAACAAATGGTAGATTTTATAAAGAAAAAAGTAGGAAGTAAATAGTTATTACTATAAAAGGAGTGGAAACTATGAAAAAATATTTTATAATATTCTTAACATTTTTTACAATGTTTAATGGATATATTTGGGTTTGTCAATTTGAGAAATACAAAGACATTTACAAAAAAGAAATACAAGAATTGAAAAACGAAAATACGCTTTTAAAAGAGCAGGTTGCGGAGATTAAGATAGAGGGATTGGATGTGACAGTAACTATGTATCACCCGACTCGGAATCAAACAGATTCTACACCGAACATTCTCGCAGATGGAACGCGCATAAGAATTCACAAAGCAAGTGAATATAAATATATAGCGGTAAGTAGGAATCTTTTGAGTCGTTGGGGTGGTTGGTTAGATTACGGCGATTTCGTAGTGCTTAAAGGGACAGACGGAAAAGACGGAGTGTATCAAGTCAAAGATACAATGAATGCCAGATTTGTGAATCGTATTGATATCTTAGAATCACCAGGCACTAAACCATATAAGTTTGATAATGCCAGAATATTAAAAGCAAATATGACAGAGGATTTAACATTTGTTACAGATAATTAATAAAGTTCTTGACAACGGAACAAAAATGTTGTATATTAGTATAAATAAAAATGAGGTTATATAAATGAGTTATGAAAACTTTTTCGGTGAAGCTGAGTTTAACTACGAAGCAGAGAAACAAAAGTTCATAGATAATATGGACTTTCTAAAAGAAATGTCGGTCCAAGAACAAACACTTTATAAGAAGTGGCAAGAGTTCAATAAGGACGAAAAATTAATTTCACAAATTACATCATTAGATGTTATATCAAATCAGTTATGGAAACCAACCGACATCAATAACTTAGAACAAACCATACAAGAAATAAATGACTTAGAACCAATTGTAGAATATACACAAGATAATGCTAAGTGGACTTTGGTAAGACAGGGAATTTCTTCTATGGAGTTTGTTGCAAATCCTGGTCGTAATATAAAGTTCTTCGTAAAGGATAGTGTTACAGATAAATACTTAGGTGTTATTTGTATGGGTAGTGATGTTACGAGTATGGGTCCACGAGATGAGTTTATTGGTTGGACAAAAGATAACAAATTCAAAGACGGAAAACTAAATCACACTGCAATCGGAACATCAATCATAGCAACACAACCATTAGGATATAATTTCTTAGGTGGTAAGTTAGTATCAGCGTTGGTTACTTGTTCAACAATTAGAGACAAGTGGCAAGAAATGTATAACGAAACATTAGTTGGAACAACCACAACTGCACTCTATGGTATTCACTCTCAATACAATGGGATACCACATTGGAAAACATTAGGAGAAACTAAAGGTAAGATAAGTATCAAGCCAGATGATAGTGCTTACAATGTTTGGCATAAGTGGTTGAAAGAAAACAATACTGAAAAGTATAATAAACTTACGGAACTTCGTCCAAACGGACAACCACAAACAGGTATCAAACAAAAAATATTACAAATGATATATAAAGAATTAGATATCAAGAGAGCAAAGTATGAACACGGATTCAAACGAGGTGTTTATTATGGTGATATCTATGAGAACGGAAAATCTTTCTTACGAAATGAAATCAAAGAAGATGAATTAGTAATGAAAGAAAAGTATAAATTAGATTACGATAGAATTATTGATTGGTGGAAACCAAAAGCAATAAGACGATACGAAAAATTACATAACGAAAATAGACTCAAACCAGAATCATTATTTTATTCTGATATTATTGGTATGAGTTGGGAAGAAACAAGAGAAAAATATTTAGGAGATATTGGAAGATGACATTAACAGAACAACAAATAACAGATAATTACAAAGATTTACGAACAATTATCAATAACACATTTAGTGGAGATAGATTAGAAAAACTCAACAAGATGTATGATGACTTTGAAGACAGAATGGTAGTAGCACCAGCGAGTTCAGTAGAACACTATCACAATTCAAAAGTCGGTGGATATGTAGAACACATATTACACGTGATTAAATTCTCACAACAAATTAAAGAGGTGTGGAAAAATGCAGGAGCAACAATTGACTTCACAGATGAAGAATTAGTTTTTGCAGCTATGCACCACGATTTAGGTAAGTGTGGTGATGAATTAGGAAATGAATTCTACACACCAAATGAATCTGAATGGCACATTAAAAACCAAGGTAAGATTTATAATGTAAATGCAGACCTTGAACATATGGACGTAACGGATAGAAGTTTCTTTCTATTACAACAATATGGTATCAAGTATTCTACAAGAGAATTCTACGGAATCAGATTAGCAGACGGAATGTATGTTAAAGCAAATGAGGCGTATTTGAAAACATCAATGCCAAATATGATGTTGAGAACACACATACCGATTATTGTTCACCAAGCAGATATGATGGCAACTTATC
>Ga0209634_1003479_pt1 | contig 10621 bp, 1 predicted proteins | sample LinPmetageLP40_FD_184043 | JGI IMG/M metagenome (GOLD analysis project Ga0209634, IMG submission 184043) | Marine viral communities from the Pacific Ocean - LP-40 (SPAdes) (version 2) | ecosystem: Environmental > Aquatic > Marine > Oceanic | place: Pacific Ocean | collected 2010-08-26 | reverse complement strand
GGTACGTGATGCGACTAGAGATACACGTAACGCAGTAGCAGGATTTTCTCCTAGTTTATTTCCTGAACGCCGTACTGAAACGATACGCCCTGCAGAAGTAGAGTCAATGCCTATTTATGCAGATGATGACCCTGTATATAATGATGGTGGTTTTAACGAAAAGTTAAGAGGTATACCTTCTGTTATTAAAGACACTAGAACTGATGGCAATGTACTACAAGGTCCAGCAGAACGAGCAGGAGATTACCTTGGAGCTATGAGTGGTGTTCAAGCTGGTGTAGATTACCGTGCAGGTAGACGCCAAGAAGCAGCAAGAGCAGCAGCAGCAGCCGAAGCAGATCGTCAAGTTGCAGCACAAAAACGTGGTATTATGGGTGTTGCGGATACTCAAGCAGCGGAAGTAGATCGTCAAGCTGCTGAAAAGGCTTTAGATGCTAGGTATCCTAACCTTAAACTGCTACAACCCGAGACTGATAATGATGGCGCGTTACTAAGCCCTACAGAAGCCTTACAACGCAAAGCTACACGAGTATCTGATAGGCCAGAAAGCATACGTATTGATGCTGGAGACCCGGGATTTGCGGATGTTAGAGCTGCAGAAGAAATAGAACGTAAACGCCGTATTAACGCGGAAAATATAGATAAACGCGCTGATGAGTCTGCTGTGCCTATTGTAGACAGATTCCCTCCGTTAAGTAAGGCAGAACTTAATGCTATGGGTAGTACCGCAGCCGAAGCATATCTTCAAAATATGCGCGGTGAAAAGGGAAGCGTTACCGGATTTAATGAAGTAATGCTACCAGAAATACGCGCAGCAGCAGAAGAAAGGCGAGTGTTTAGAAGAGGATTTCCGGGTTATGGGTATGGAGATGGGCCTGACAAAAAGTCAGATGAGGGGGCACGTAAGTATACAGACATAATGGCAGAGATACGTGCTTATGACGGGGAAGTTCGTCCGGGTTATGCGACAGCGCGTTCAGATGGGCTTAAACCTGAGTTTACATATACAAGCCCTACCTTCTATAAAGGATTAAACAGGTTTGAAAACCCCGATGCACGAGGAACCCGAGCAGGTCTCGCTGCATACAGCCCCAGTGCTAACCCCAGCATTTTAGACACACCCGTATCGTTAGAATATATACAAAGTAATCCTGAGTTACTTAGTGAGTATATGTTTGAACTACGCAAAGAGAACGCAGACAACCCTGCACTTGCAGATGCAGAGTTTAAAAAACGTTTAGCTGCTGACAAAAGAAAAACTGATGCTTTTGCTGCAAGAAAAACTTTAGAGTCTGATGCAGATAATACACCCAAACTTGTAGTTTCTAGCGGAACAAATGTAGACGCCAATGGTGATCCGATAGTTAAAACTGGCGATAGCTATACTGATATATTTAAAGACATGATTGCTAGTGAAGCTCCCGGTGCGTTTGACACAGTTATAGGTGGGGCGCTCAAGGGTACAGTTGGTGTTGGGCAGTATATAGCAGACCAACTTGCAGATGCGGCTGCAAACCCATACGGGTCGGACCCATATGATCCTAAAAATTTAAATGAAAGTATAGGCAAATTTAAAGCCGCAAAATTACGTGATAACGCTGAAAAAACGGCTGACGCGTATGGAGATGTACCTTTTGAAAAGATTGAAACTCCCGGTTTAACAGATGCTACAAGAAAGACTTTGACCGAACAAGGATTTAAACCTTCTGCTCCAATGCCTGCTATTGGTGGTGGTAGTGGTGGTATCAAAAACGTTAACCCATTAGCAGGTCGAGCTAGTGACTCTCCATCGTCCTACGAGCAGAAGCTATTGGATATCTTAGACAAGCGTGAGAAGTCGGCAGACCAAGACAAGTGGTTAGGTCTAGCTGAGATGGGTATGCGGCTTATGGCTAGTAGTAATCCTAACCTAATTAGTGCTATAGGTGAGTCAGGTTTGGGTGCCTTGGGGTCATACAAAAAACAAGAAGCAAGACTAGATGATACGGAACTTAATGTTCTTGGTAAGCTGGCTGATATGGATATGGCGAAGCAGACGTTACAAGCCCGTAAAGATATTGCAGCAGCAAGTAGAAACAGTAAAAGTGGTTTTACTTTTTCTCAAGCGGTTAACACTCAACAAGAACGCTTAAAACTTGTAAATAAACAACTTGCTGATATGCAAGACCCGTTAGGTAATAGACGAGAAGGCGTAGACAGAGCGTTTTATGATACAAAAGTTAAAGAGGCTGCAGCTATAGATGCAGATTTACAGAAGCTATACGCACAAGGTGGTATAGGTTCTAGTAGAGCATTAGCAACTGCGTTAGAAAACGTGCAGGTAGATAGTACGACATAAAGGGCGACACTATGGGTATGATGCAAGTTAAGGGCGAGTTTAGTGGCCGCACATATGATGTAAATTTTGCTGGAGAAGAACCCACACCACAAGAAATTGCCAACGCTACAGGCAAAATACAGGTACTAGAACGCCAGTTTGAGAAGAGCTATGAAAATAAATATGGCGAGCAAGTAATAGATGATGGTACTGCGTTTGGACGTGGACTTGACGTTGGATTAACAAGCCTACGTGGCGCTTTGGGTACTACCATACGTGATATTGGTACTCAAAGTGATATAGGTTTTATTGAAGACTTTGGCGCAAGCCAAGAAGCTGCCGCAAACAGAACACAATTGTCTAGGGCAGGTACTGCTACACCACCTAAAAACTTTGACGCAGCACGAGAAGGTGGTTTTGGAGATACGCTTTCTTATTTAGGTGAGATCGCAGGGCAGTCTGCGCCACAAATGTTGGGGCCATTAGCTGCTACAGGCATAGGTACATTACTTGGTGGACCCGGTGTAGGTACTGTCGCAGGTGTATCAGCCGCTATGCCTTATTTTTATGGTAGTGACTTACAACGCGCTGAACAACAAGTTGCTGCAGGTGAACTAGACGCGGTAGATCGTTTAAAAACTTTTCAAGCGGCTACAGGCCAATCATTACTTAATGTTCTTGGGGACAAGTTCCTGCTTAGAGGATTAGCTACTCCCGGTAAGAATGTGCTTACTAGAGTAGGTAAAGGCACAGTACGAGGTGCAGGCGTAGAAGTACCTACAGAAATAGGGCAACAAGCATTAGAACGCTGGCAGGCTGGATTGCCTATAGATAACGATGAAGCATTTGCAGAATATAGAGAAGTTGGTATTGCTGCAGGTCTGTTGGGCGGAACTATGGGTGGAGGACTAAGTGTATTTGGTTCGGCTCCGTCATTAGATGCAGGTAAAGGTAAAACAGATGTTGGTGATAAACCACCTGTAGGTAGTGACAACACTGTTACCGCTGAAGAGGGTGTAGATTATGAAGTCGGCAAACCAACAGGGGGCGCAGCAGATAAGGCAGCAGATAGAGTAGCTGGGACAGACGATGCTGCTGCTGCTATAACAGGACCAACAAGCGTAGAAACGAGTACAGGTACAGGCGCAGGTGCAGGCGCGGGATTAGCTAGTATTTCTGGTAGTGGTAATAGACTAGCCGCTAGACTTAAAACAGAAGACAGAAGACAAGAGTTAGTACAGCAGTTAGAAAAACGTACAACACTACCAACTCTCGCAGAGGTATTTAGCTCTGACAATGTATCTAATGCAAAAGAACTTGTTGATACTACTACAGAAGAACTTTTAGATAAACTTGTAAAAAAACCTGTAGGAACTGCGGAAACTGTAGAAACTGCGGGAACTGCAAAAACAAACAAACCTTCTGTAATAAAACGTACAATAGCAAAACCTGATGATGCCGCTTTGCTTGAAGATGCTAGAAAGTCAGTAACTAATCGTAAATCAGGTTCAGTTAGTGCCTTAGCAAATGATTTAAAAATTTCTAAAGCAAAAGCAGGAAAACTAATTGGTCTTCTTGCAGCCGAAGATAATCCTATAATTGGCCCTGCAAAGCAATTTCAACCACGTCAATTTATACCTATGACTATAGAGGATACGCCCGATGCAGTTGCTGTAGGTGCGCCAATAGTTTCAGACACTATAACTCCTACAACAAAATTAGATGGTGGCACAGACGCTAAATCTGACGCAGAACCTAAACAGGGCGCACAACTGCCTGATAGGACCGAAAATTTATCCGACGATGAAATAGCAATAGCTGCGGCTACTGATAAGGCTAGAGATAATCAAGAAAAGATAAATGCACTGCTCGCTAACCCCGAAGCAGACCCTGAAGGGGAACTGTTAAAAGCACTGCAAGCCGACAGCCGTGCGGCAAACCAGCGATTAAATGAAATAAAGAAAAACGCATATGAAGGTGGAGATTACGGTAAATTAACCCCCTATGGCACTTCTGTTAGAGAGGGTACACCTACAGGACTACCCGCGAACACTGGATTTGGACCTGATGGTCAAGTGATTGGCACACAAGCACTTAGAAGTAGTACCCCCACTACATCAGGATACGAGAATGTAGAGCCTATAACTGACGAGCAGGGTAAGAACCCAAGTGTCCTATCAAATGAGGCAATAGAATACTTAGAAGGGTTGGACCTAAACACGCTAGACTTAAACGCTACGTATCAAGAGGACATAGGTAGTGATGCACTACGTGTCGAGGACGTGCCGTTCACTGATAAAGCCGCAGTCCTATTTGCAGAAGACAAACCCTATGAACTGCAAGGTAAACCCAATTACACAGGTAAAATTCAGTGGCCTGCTGAATTGGAAAAGCACCTTAGAGCCTTACCAACATCCAGAGGGCCATATGGATCACAGACCATAGGTGACGCACTACGCACATTATATACGTTAAAAGATGGGGTTGGTAACATACCCGCAAGATTACAGGGTTCTTACGGCGATACGGAAGCTAGGGCCGCTGCAGGTCTACCTAAAAATCCAATTACTGCACCCGAGATAGAACCTATCACACCCACTCGCGTTAGAGATGATACTGATTTAGAAGTTGCCGATAGTCCCTCGCAACTGGACGCTACAGGGTCGCCTCTTGTGCAGAGTTATGACAGGACGCTTGGCGCACCAATCGGTGATCCCACTAATACAAACCCTGCAAGCAAACCGTTTGTAGCTTCTGATACGTTACCCGCTAACCGTGCGGCAATAAAACTAAGTCAAGCTGAGTTAGACCTTATTACGGGTAGCGGTCTATCTAAAGAACAGAGACTAGCCGCGTTGAGTGGCACATTACGCGATGCTGAATTAGTAGACGCTCTGGAAGTGGCAACCGCTAACACCATTAGTAGGTTGTTTAATGATCGTAAGGCTACATTTGGTCTAGTCGGTAAAGCTGCGTTAGCCTTAGAAAACCGACAGTCTACTACTGCGTCCGAAGCATTTGAACCTGACATAACTACATACGAAGATAAGCTGAATATAATTAAACTTATTCGTACGACTGACCAAGACATTAAGGATATTAAAGATAAAGTAGAACGTGCAAGGGTTAAGGCAGCTAGAGATTATTTTCTTAGGTTCCGCAGACCTGTGGACGCGCTACATGAAATGCAGGGCGCTCATGGTGATGGTAATAAAACTGGGGCTACTCAAACCGCGTCAAAGGATAAGACTACTGCTAGAGATGCGGAGGGTGTAGAGACAGATATTAGTGTCCCTGCGTTTAACATTAACTTGATAACCCCTATACGGTCATCTAACGTTGATGCTGAGAGTAAGTCTGATGAAGAAGCGTTCTACGGCCCTTTAACGTATACCAATGCAGTCAAAGCTATGTACTGGGTAAAGAATAACTTAGGTTCAGACACTAAAGCTGCGTTAACAGCAAAGCGTGTAGAGTATGTGAGTAAGACCCGCGCTGTTGTAAAAGACAATCATAAGACCATGAAGGAGGGAGCCGCAAAACTGCAGGCTGCATCCTATGGACAAGCTATGCGAGAAGCGGGTGCAGCGGCAAGAGTGGCTGACGCGGCTAATAAAGCCTCTGCTGATCTAATAGCGGGTCTCGGCGCGCCAAGTCCGTTGGTAGCGGAACTAGAAGCTATAGCTAGGCAGGACGAAGCGGAAGCCGCCAAGTTAGCTATGCGAAGGGCTTTAAGGGATAGACCGAAGAAAGAATATACAGACGATACGCTAACAGCCGATTTGCTACGGAAGATAAACGAGATTAAAAAAGGATCAACGCAGTCTGTAGACGAAGCTGTAAGTGAAATCGAGTTAGCCGTAGCACAAGACAAAACCATTGCGGATATGACTGAGCGTGAATTAGATGACATTCTTGAAGCACAGATAGAGGCTGAGTTAGAAAGACGCGCTGCATTACCAGAAGGTATGAGAGGGCGTTTGAAGAAGACTAAGAAGTCTAAGTTTTTTGCTAAGGATAGAGAGGCCGTAGCTATAGAACTTGCGGAACGGCAAGAAGCAGAAGTGGCGTCTCTTAAAGAGGCTTTAGAAGTTGAACCTGCGGGTACAGAACAAGATGCCCCTGCAACTAAAGCACAGTTTAAGCCTCGTAAACTTGATGTGGAAGGCAAACCACTAGAAGGCGCACAGCAGGGAGAACGTGCAGGTATAGAAACTATACTTGATGACGATGCGGGTGTGGTATCCATAGCCGCGCAGGGCGATAGTGATGTTATAGGCGACCTTGTAACTCCCCCTGCAATTAATGAGCAGCTTGAACTTCTAGGTAGTGAGATTAGCGCGTTGGCTGAACCCCTGCGACCTAGTACCCGTAATATGTTAGAGAACGGCGATCTAGTGGGCGCGTTGCGTAGTATAGCTATAACAGGCCGCTCTAAGAACGTGAGTAAAATAGCGGAGAGGTTGGTTCCGTATGTGGGCAATACACAAGTAAAACTGGTATCTGGTGGGCTAAGAAATCCGCAAGGGCAAGTTGCTGCAGGTGTATTTGACCCCGCCACCAACACCATATTCTTAGACCGTGATATAGGCATAAACTCCCATGCAACACTGCATGAGATGCTACACGCGGCTACAGCGGCCAACCTTTCAAATATGGGTTTACCAGAAGTAAGACAACTTAATACAATCTACGAAGCGGTTAAGAAACAGCTACCGCCTTCGTATGCTATGAAGAGCCTAGACGAGTTTGTTGCAGAGGCGTTTAGCAACCCTGACTTCCAAGTTATGTTAGCGGGTATACCGATGACAGACTTAAAGTTAGCTAACACTAACATGACTAATGCGTACACAAACTTTAGAACTGCAATACGGCGTTTCTTTAACAGGATCATGCGTAGACCACCAGAATCGGTATTTAACCGCACTGACTTATTACTTAACGATATACTAGCCCCACAGTTAAGTACCCGTGCCGCACCTGCGATGTATCTTGCAGCAAGTAATCCTCAAGGAAGCGTAGACGTAACTAACTCTGCTACCAACGCTGTTAAGCCCACTACGCCTGAACAACTACGGGCTATGCAGGATTACGCTAAGAACTCAGAACCGTACACAGGGGGCAAGAGTTTCTTATACGGTATTATGCCTGTGAACCTGCTTGGAGACACACTCAAACGTAACCATAAGAGTGACGTGGGTAATGACCTGAACAAGCTAATTAACGAGCAAAGTTCTGAACTACGGGATAAGACAGTTAAACTGGACTACATTGTAAACCAGATTAAAGATTTTCGTAGGGCTGAAGGGGTAAAAAAATACAAGACCCTGCAGCAGCTAGTGCCTATGTCTACGTTAAACAGAATAGACCCGTCTATAAAGCGGGAGATGTACACCGCCTATGGGCTTACTATTAAAGACCCTGAAACGTTAAAGACAACAAGGCGTAATTTTTCCAAGCCAGAGTTACGCGCTAAGTACGTGGCAGAATTTAAAATAGAAAACCCTGACCATAAACTCAACGCTATAGCACCATTGGGTAAAGAACGTCTAAAAGTGTATGACGCTCTTAAAAAAGATTACGATAGTATCGGTAAAGACGGGCAACGCGTGTACCGCACCATGCGTAACTACTTTAAAGAAACATATGATGAAATTGAACCTGCGCTACGTGAGCGTATCAATAGTATCAGTGATGATGCGGAAGTACGCCGCACTGCGTTTGATAGGTTGTCTGAACTGTTACTCAAGGACAGTGGGTTAGTCACACCATACTTCCCACTTATGCGTAAGGGTAGTTATCGTGTTTCCTACACAGCCATCGACCCGCAAGATCAAGACCCTGATGCCAAGCCACAGGTAGATCGCTTTGTGGAATATTTCCCCACTAAGATAGCGGCGATGGCAGCGGTGCAGAAGGTCAAAGATTATAACAAGACCATGCTGGCTAGAGATGACGTTAAGAACTCTGGACTTACAAGTATACTAGACGAAAAGACAGGTACATATACTCCTAATCCTATGATGGCAGATGATGCTCTGTTTGCCCCAGAAATGGAAAAAATCACAGCAAATAGTAACTATGGCAAAGCGCCCTCGTCTGGATTTGTGTTTAATGTGCTGAACGTCCTACAGGCTGCAGGTGTGCAGAAGATGGAAGGCGGCAAAGGTAATAAGGTCATTAGTGATATTCTTGATCTAGCTTTGGATGCCGTACCAGAACGCTCATTTATGCAGGGGTTCAGAACACGTAAGGGCGTCCGTGGTTTCTTGGGTGACACTACCCCTACAGGATACACATTAGAAAATTTTGATCTGGTAGACATGATGGAGACAAAGGGGCGTGACCTTAACCGACAGGTCGTACAACTTAGATCAAGTGCCAAGATACAAAAAGTGGTCAACCAAATAGCCGAGTTGACTAAGAATCCCGACACAGCAGAAATAGCTGATAGGCTTATGAAAATAGCAGAGTTTGCGCAACGCCCTAACGTGAACCGTGCGTCTCAGATTATCACTAATCTTGGGTTTAACTGGACTATGGGGCTGAACTTCTCGTCTGCAGCTCTGACCTTTTTTGATGTGGGTATGTCGGTGATGCCGTTACTATCGGGTAAGTATGGTGTGAGTAACACTACCAAGGCATTTGGAGATGCCGTTAAAGCCGTAGGCGCGGCCCCTAATTCTAAAACTCTTATTGTGGACGATGAGAACGGCAACAAAGTAAGAGAGCAATACGATTTAGGCTCGTTTGGTATATCGTTGGGTAACTTAGACTTTAGTGACCCGTCATCTATTCCAGAAGGATTACGTGATTTAGAGGTATTAGTTAAGTACGCGACTAACCAAGCGCAGATGGGACAGTCTCTAACACAGGAAACCTTAGAACTGGATGTGTATACAGGAGACACTGGTGCAGACAAAGCGTCCCGTATAGGTAAGAAGATCGTTGACACTTCGCAGAAATGGGGTGGGGCTATGTTCCATCACTCAGAACGCTACGGACGTGAAGTATCACTGGTCGCCGCCTACAAGTTAGAAATAGATAAGATAAGCAACGGTGGTAAGCGGGACGTATCTGATGCCGACAAACAGGCTGCGGCTGAAGCAGCGGTTGAGTTTGTAGAGTTTACCCTCGGAGGTACTGCATCGGCGGGGCGTCCTGTATACGCGCAAGGGCCAGTGGGTAATGTTCTGTTCCTGTTTAAGCGGTTCGCAATTAGTAAATACTACATGATGATGCGTATGCTTAACGATGCTACTGTTGTACTGGCGCGAGACGCCTATCCTTCTGATGAAGCGTATCAAGATGCGTTAGACACCCGTAAGATAGCTCGCGCACAGGCAGCGAACTTTCTTATTACTACGGGTCTTATCGCAGGTGCATCAGGTATGCCATTGTTCGGTGAACTCGGTATCATGTATGATATGCTTCTCAAGGATGATGATGAAGATAACTGGGATGTTATGAATAAGAAGTGGATGGCAGACCCTGTGTATGGTGGGCTTGTTGATATGACAGGTCTTGAGATTGGTGATCGTATTGCCCTCAACAATATGCTGTACCGCCCACCACTAATCGACAAAGACCAAAACCCTCTATTTACACTAATAGAGCAAATAGGTGGCCCTGCAGTCGGTATAACAAGCCAGTTAAGTAGAGGCTGGCAGCTTGGCTCAGAAGGTAACGTATGGCGTGGTGTTGAAGCCGCTGCACCTGCGGCCCTGCGTAACGTGATGAAAACTGGACGTTATGCTACCGAAGGGAACTTAACCCTACGTGGTGATGAGATAACAGCGACAAACCCGTTTACACTTGCTGGACAGGCTCTAGGGTTTGCTAGTCACGCGCACATAGAACAGCTTAACATGAACCGTAACGAGCGGCAAAAATACTCTGCTATGACGGATCGCAAGGGTAGGATTTTGCGTAAGGCTAACATGGCTCGTAGAGAGGGTGATGTTGAAGGTCTGCGCCAAGCCTATAAAGAATCTATAGAACACAACAATAGTTTACCGTCAGATGCGGTTGACCTGTACATAACTACGGAGTCGTTTAAAAACTCTTCTAAAAACTTTGATCGTAATACAGAAGAAATGATAGGTGGGATGCAGTACTCACCTAGTATGCGTAGAAGTGCTGGTGAATATGACGGTGGGTTGTCCTCTCCTATAAGTTAAAAAAGCCCCTGCAATTAAGCAGGGGCAGTTCAAGGGAGAACAGGCAACACGCAGTGGAAATGGATATCGCCTAATCGCCCTATATCATAGAGTACGCCATACGCGTAACCCTAATGTTCTATTT
>Ga0209634_1003475_pt1 | contig 10624 bp, 3 predicted proteins | sample LinPmetageLP40_FD_184043 | JGI IMG/M metagenome (GOLD analysis project Ga0209634, IMG submission 184043) | Marine viral communities from the Pacific Ocean - LP-40 (SPAdes) (version 2) | ecosystem: Environmental > Aquatic > Marine > Oceanic | place: Pacific Ocean | collected 2010-08-26 | reverse complement strand
GATTCAAACGCAGATATAAACATAGCACCAGGTGGCACAGGAAACCTAGTGCTTGACACAGATTTGGTCAGCGTTGGTGGTGGTTCCGAGGTGGGACACATATCATCCAATGGTGCATTCAATTTATTACTATCTACAAACGGTGATACAGATTCAGGATCCATAGAGATCGTTGATGGTGCAGATGGCAACATCACAATCGAGAATAATGGCACAGGTGACATACTGTTGAAAGCAGGTGGCCAAGTAGGCATAGGTTCTGTCAGTGCACCTGACACTTCATTACACATCAAGAGTGCGGCGGCAAAAATAACATTACAAAGAACCGCTGACGCAAACACACCTGGTCTAAGTTTCCAAAACTCAGGCGGAAACGTGAGAGCGGAACTGATGATGGATGGTACCTCAGGTACTTCGAATACAGTGTTTGTGAAAACGTATGATGGCTCTTCATTGGCAGAAAGATTTAGAGTAACACACACAGGTGCCACAGTCACAGGCACATTGGACATCGACAGTGGCATCAGCATCACAGACAACACCATAACAACATCGGCTTCTAATGCAAATCTAGAAATAAACGCATCAGGTTCAGGAACAGTGGTGCTTGAAAATTTAAAAGTTGGAACTGGCGAAACCGTTACAACTATCCTAGATGAAGATGCTATGGGGTCAAACAGTGCAACAGCATTGGCAACACAGCAATCTATAAAAGCATACGTAGATTCCACTGTGACGGCACAAGACCTAGACATCACTGCCGATGACTCTACAGCATTAAGCATAGACTTGGATTCAGACACTTTACACTTTGCAGGTGGCACAGGTATCACTACCACAGTGAGTGGTAAGACAGTTTCACATGCCATCGATGGAACGGTTGCAACGCTGGCTGGTTCGCAAATACTAACAAATAAAAGTATAGATTTTGACAATAACACAGTAACCAACATTGAAGTAGACAATTTAAAGTCAGGTGTGTTGGACACAGACATCAATTCGGTTGCAGGAACCGACACAACTTTGGCTTCAGCGAAAGCGATCAAGACATATGTTGATGCACAGGTAACTTTACAGGATCTAGACGTACAAGGTGATTCGGGCACAATCGATATTGACCTAGATTCGGAGACATTAGACATAGCGGGTGGCACAAACATCACAACAGCAGGAGCAGGCACTACAATTACGGTTAACCTAGACACAGCACTTACAGGGTTAACTTCAGTGGCCGTAGACAACATAACGATATCGGACAACAGCATCACAACAAATGCATCAAATGCCAATTTAGAGTTGAGTGCCAACGGTACTGGTGTGGTTAAAATAGACGGTGGTATAGACATTGGTGATGCAAACATAAGTTTCGGCACAGCCACGACCACTTCATCCAGTGCGGCAAACATGGACACATTTACAGCGGCTACATTCAGGAGTGCAAAATACCAGGTTTCAATAGTTGACTCTACAAACACAAAATTCGGAATATACGAAGTGTTCGTCACACATGACGGATCATCTGCCTTTATAAACGCCCAAGGCATCAGTGACACAGGACTTGATCTAGCCACATTCTCAGCAGACATTGACAGTGGTTCTGTGAGGGTAAGGGTGGTTCCGATATCAGACGCATCGACTGTGTTCAAGTTTGTGAGAACAGTCTTTGCCGTATAAAGCATAACAGCATTTTCACTAAATATTACTTAATATGGCACAGGAACTGATCAACATAGGGGCATCTGCGAATGATGGTACGGGCGACACTATCAGAAACGCCGGACGTAAGGTCAATCTCAACTTTGATGAAATTTATGCACTGCCGATACAGACGGCGGATATTAAATTCAGAGGCAATAATATAACATCCGAATCCTCAAATGCGGACATAGTGCTCAAGCCAGCGGGCTCAGGAAATATAGTATTCCCCGCCCTCACTATTGAAGACAACAACATCAAACTGACCAGGTCAAACGATGATCTTAAAATCATTGCCAATGGATCGGGCAAGGTTGTCATAGATGGCGTTGGATTTTCAGGCACGTCTATTGTAGGCACAGACTCTACCATTATCAATATAAATGAAAACTTAATTGTGGACGGAACACTTAACGCGGGTGCTTCTACCCTGTCATCAGCGGTCACCACCAATTCTACACTGGATGTGACAGGTGCAACCACACTGTCTACTTTGACCGTGACGGGAGCAACGACACTAGCCGATACAACCATTGATAATCTTACATTCAATGACAACACCATCGGATCCAGCTCAAACGCTGACCTAACTTTAACACCAGGCGGAACTGGTTCTTTGGTATTACCCGGTCTAACAATCAATGATAACAACATAACAGGAACAAGATCAAACGAAGATCTGAACATTACTACGACTGGCACCGGCACTATCAAAGTTAGTGCCCTTAAGTTTGCTGGTACAAGTATCAGCTCAGACGATTCTACAACAGTCAATGTCAATGATGCAGTCATAGTCGACGGAACAATAACTGCAAACACACCAACATTCAATGGTGCGGTTACTGCCAATTCAACCCTAGGCGTGACGGGTGGTACAACATTATCAACCCTGACTGTATCAGGTGCGTCATCTTTCGCAGGCACAACAACAATAGATAACTTGACATTCAATGACAACATCATCGCATCTAGTTCAAACGCAGACCTAATTTTAACTCCGGGTGGGACGGGGGTTGTCAACGTAAGTAATCTTACCATAGACTCCAGCATCAACCTCACAGACAACGTGATAAAGGTCACAAGGTCCGATGACAACCTGACGCTGATGGCGAATGGTTCAGGAAGTGTGGAGATCATATCCGGACTTACAACGGCCGCCGTGACTACAACAGGCAACGTTGACATTACCGGTAACAAAACAATCACAGGACTACTTGACCTTGAAGGAATACAAATTAAAGACAACACGATAAAAACAGATGAGTCCAACGCTAACCTTGAGCTAACAGGCAATGGAAGTGGAACTGCTGTTGTGGACAAAGCCGAAATAACTAACACCACAGTAGACAACATCGTGATAGGTGGCACAACACCAGCGGCAGGCACATTCACTTCACTTTCCTTCAATGGGACTCCGATTACAGCAGACGGTGTGACAATCTCGGATAACACTATCACTTCAAACAGATCAAATGACAACGTCGAATTCAATGCAAATGGATCAGGATATGTGAACATCAACGGCATTATCAACATGCCTAACTCAGATGGAAGCGTAGGGCAACTGCTCCGGACCAACGGAAGCGGTCAGTTAGACTGGTTCACTGCTCCAATATTGCTTGGACAGTCGGATATACAAGACGCAAGGAACACAATTGGATTTTCATCGGTAACAGATATAAATGCTAATGAGGCTGTTGGTGCACACGAAAACATCGTTGCAGGCAGTGACAGTGTTTTAGACGCATTTCCTCAGTCAAAGTATGACAGTGCATGGTATTTGATGTTACAGAGGTACGATTCCGCTGACAGTTCGATAGAGTACGCAGGATTCAAAACTTCAGTCGCACAAGGAACTGCAGATGGTAGCACAGTTGAGGCTGACAATTTAACATCACAGATCATAAAGACAAACGGTGATGATGGAATTATGCAAGTAACTTCAGACATAAGAAGTGGAGATGGCACGGTCAGGCTCCTAGGACAGGCCGGCTTACTGGCAGACAGTTCTACTTCATCTTTGTTCAACGCAGTCACTTTTTTCAGAATCGGGCTAGGAGATAATGACTCGTCAGGGTTCACAGACGGAAATGTGGCGACAAAAGTTACAGCAGACCTTGACAGTGCGACTGCAACACTTGACTCCTTTGCCCACGCAAGTTTTAGGGGAGCGAAATATTATGTTTCGGTAAACAACACAACTACCAATGAAGTAATGAACGCTGAAGTTATTGTGGTTCATAACGGATCAGAGGCTACCATACAAACATACAATCAGTTTTCAACTAATACCGGCAACACTGCACTGGCGACCTTTACTGCAGACATCAGTGGCAGTAACGTAAGGTTAAGAGGTGCCAACGGAACCGCTGGAACATGTAGGGTCACAATGTATAGGATACTGTTGGCCGACAATGAGTCAGGTTCAAGTGGCACGTATCAAAGTGTCATAGCGGCACAGACAGTCAGCAACAGCTCACTTACTACGATCGACACAGACACGTTCAGGGGTACAGCACATCCGGACTTCAGTACTCAGAAAATTGCTAATCGATTTGCAAAAACAAGTTTTGACAGTGTGTTCTATCACATGGCACAAAAAGACATTACGAACGGCGAGTTCGTCATGAACAAGTTGAGTTTGAATCATGGCATCACTGCCGATGGTAGTACAGAAAGTGCAGGTGTCTCAGACAGTCATCTAATAAAATCAGGAGTGATGAACGACATAACTGCCTTTGATGCAGGAATCAGTGGATCAAATGTAAATCTATTAGCAACAGGCCAAAGTGATGGTTCAACCACAATCCAGAACTCATTGGCTTACTATGGCATCGGACTTGGTCCCAACACAACAACTGCAACGTCAGGAAACATAGGCACACACGCAGGTGTTACCGCGGGAGGTAACCTTGAAACAGTGATAGACCATGTTATAGCAGAAGGAACAACACGGGCAAGTGTTGCCGCTGAACGAACAGCCGCAGAATTTACTGCAAGTCAATTCAACGGTGCATTGTATCATGTTGTTACCAGAGATTTGGCCAACGGCAGTTTTGAAACACAAAAAATTTCAGTGTTGCACAATTTCAATGATGGTTTTGTTACGTCATCGGCAGTGACTAGAACAGATGCAGGTGACACTCATCCAACATTCGATGCCGACATGGTCACAGCAGGTGATAGCACATCAAAAATAAGACTTAGAATGACAGACGGTGATGGTTCATCCGTCACACCGTCAAACACATTGGCATACTACAGGGTGGGAATCGGTGACGATGACTCAACAGGCTACGTTGGAGAACTAGGACTAGTCCATGACATCATGCATGTTGATATAATAGACAGCAGTGTGACCAACCTTGATACGTTCACAAAGGCTCCACATGCCGCGGCAAAATATTTTATTAATGTAAAAAATCAATCGACAGGTGAAACCAGCAACATAGAAGCACTGGTCACTCACGACAACACCAATGCCTACATAACTTCATATAATGAGCACTTCTCAGGCAACAACAGCCTAATCACATTGACAGCAGATATAGATTCTAACACTGTTAGGTTGAGAGCTTCTGCAACATCAGGTCCCAGCACAAAGGTCATTGTCAACAGGATAGTGGCATTCGCGGACACAGAATCAGACGAGGCAACCACTGACAGCACAAGGAAAGTGATAGGAAACGTTACAGCATCAAGCTCGGCAACTACCTTTGACACATTCCAATCCAGTGACACTGATGCTGTACATTATGTGGTATGCGGACAGAACGGTTCAAATGAAAAATTTGTTTGTGAGGCCACTGTTGTTACAGATGGCACAGGAGTTTTTATATCCCAGGGTCCTAACGTCAGCACCAAAGGTACAGACATGTTGGACCTTACTGCTACTATTTCAGGAGGCACGGTCAGTGTCAAAGCAAGTTCGACCTCAGGTGGTTCAACGGCAGTGAGTGCTTATGCAGTAAGATTAAAAGCACCTGCAGATAATATACGTGTAGTTGACAGTTGGGCACACGCTGATAATAGAGGCGCCAAGTATTACATTTCGGCAGACGACACTGTCAACGGACACATATCCAACATAGAGTGCCTGGTGGTTCATGACGGCACAAATGCTTTCATTTCGACCTTTGACGAACACCACAGCAATGCCAATCTTGTAACCTTGACCGCGGACATCAGCGGATCAAATCTTAGATTGTTGGCAGACCCAGCCACAGGTGATGTTAAGATAAAATTCTATAGGATAAGATTGGCAGACAACGAATCAGATAGCACAGGAACGGATTTCAACACAGTGGGTGCCACAACAGTGTCCAGTTCGGCCACTGCAATAGACACTTTCGTAGACACACAATTTACAGGCGCTCATTATGTGATTATCGCTCGTAACGCCTCTGAAGGCACAGCAGAAATCACCGAAGCAACGGTACTGACCAATGGTATCACTGCTTTTGTGGCACAGGCCAATAACGTTTCAAGCAAGGCAACATCGATGTTGACCCTTTCAGCGGCACACGATGGTTCAAGCACCGTCACTCTGAGTGCGGCATCAACTGCAGGTGGGAGCACCACTGTCAACGCACACAGGATTCACCTCAAGGTAGAAGATGGAATCTCACATGATGTCCTTGACTCATTTGGGCACGGAACATATAAATTGGCGAACTATATTGTCGTAGGAAAAAATGTGGCAAACGAATCACAGATAGCAGAACTAATGGTTGCCTCAGATGGCACGGCACCAGTCATTTTACAGACAGGTGCAAACATCAGCACCCATTCAGATTCCGATGCGTTAATGAATTTCACAGTGGCACACAACGGCAGTAACGTAGAATTACGTGCAACAAACAACCAACAATTAACAGACACCACAGTCAACATGTACAGAGTGCATCTTAATAGGACCGAGGGGGCGCCTAGTTCAATAGCCACACTTGACACATTTGACAAGACTGAATTCAGGAGTGCCAAGTACACTGTTTCGATCAGTGATCCGGCCAGTGGTACACTTGGATTTTACGAAAATCTAGACATCAACATAATACACGACGGAACTAATGTATTTTTGTCCACATTCGGTAGGGTAACAAACCACACCGCAGACCTGGTGGAATTCTCGGCTGATATCAGTGGCGATAACGTGAGGTTGCGAGGCACGATAAGTAATACTAATACACACACGGTTACCGTGGTTAGAAGGGTAATGAAAGTTTAATATGGCACAACAGACACTTAACATAGGAACAAACGCAAACGACGGAACAGGAGATAATCTACGAACCGCTATGATCAAGGTGAATGAAAACTTCACTGAGGTGTTTGCCGCTCCGGGTGTCAGCGAAACGCTTTTATTTGTCGGTAATGAAATAAGTGCCGCGAGGTCCAATGATGACATTGTCTTTAAACCAGCGGGCACTGGTGCAGTTTCATTCCCTGCCTTAAGGATCGACGACAACAACATCGTAGGAACCAGATCTAACGATGACATCAACCTGCTACCAAGCGGTACAGGTTCTGTGATCTTTGGTTCAATCAAAATAAAAGGAACCTCTTTCTTTTCAGATGATTCCACATCAATCAACATCAATGACGGTCTAATAGTTGACGGAACTTTGAATGTTGCAGGGGCGTCAACACTGTCAGGCGCCGCCAACCTAGGTTCCACATTGGCAGTAGGGTCAGGATTAACTACTCTTTCAACTTTGAATGTTACAAGCACAACAAGTTTGGTAGGTACAACAACCATAGACAACTTGACGTTCAACGACAACATAATAGGTTCTAGTTCAAACGCAGACATAATCTTAACACCAGGTGGAACTGGTTCTGTAGTTTTACCTGCGGTCACCATTGATGACAACAACATAACAGGAACAAGAACAAACGAAGACGTGAACATAAATGCAAGTGGCACTGGCTCAATCAATATTGGTGCCCTTAAATTTGCTGGCACAAGTATAAGCTCAGATGATTCCACAACAGTAAATGTCAACGATAACCTAATAGTTGATGGTACCTTGACTACGACTGGAGCGGCCACTTTCACAGGAGCAACCAACCTGGGATCTACGTTGGCTGTGCCATCGGCACTCACAACACTATCAACTTTAAATGTGACCGGCGCTACAAGTTTAGTAGGCACAACAACTATTGACAATTTAACATTCAATGACAACACAATAGGCACAAGTTCAAACGCTGACCTAAGATTGTCGCCCGGAGGAACTGGAAGTGTAATTATTGCAAACCTGACAGTTGACTCTAACATTAATATCACCGACAACACAATCAAAACAACAGTATCAGACTCTAATTTACAATTATCAGGAGCAGGTTCTGGAACAGTTGAAGTGATCCCAGGACTTATAACGGCGGCCGTCACTACAGTTGGAAATGTTGGCGTGACAGGCACAGAAACAATCACAGGTGAACTAAATGTTGACGCTGTGAAAATCAAAGACAACACGATTACAACAAACACCTCCAACGCAAACCTTGAGCTCTCAGCAAACGGAAGTGGAAAAGTTGTAATGGTTGCTCCACAAATAATTGGTGGTACAATTGATAACACAGTTATAGGTGGATCAACAGCGGTGGCAGGAACATTTACGACATTGTCCACTACCCAAAGTTTAACGATAGACGGAGTGACCATAGCAGACAACACTGTCTCATCCAATTCATCGAACGCCAATCTAGAGTTATCAGGTAATGGATCTGGTGGTGTGAGAATAAGTGGTTTCACTTTTCCAACATCAGACGGTTCCAGTGGACAATTTATAACAACAAACGGTCTCGGAGTGCTTTCATTTGCCACTGCCAGCGCCACTCTTAGCAATTCAACTATTGCAGATGCCACAACAACCGTTGCCACTTCAACCACTAGTGTGCTTAACACATTTGACAAAACAGCGATTAGAAGTGCAAAATACTTCATAAGTGCCACAGACGCCACAAACAGCAGATTTGAATTTGTTGAGGCCAATGTGATCCACGATGGTACAAATGCTTTCATAACAACGTTCGGGTCAGTCAGTGATTACACATCAGGTCTAGCGACCTACACTGTTGCGATAAGTGGAGACAATGTGCAGGTCAAGGTGACTAATATTACCAGTGATAGCATTGTATTTAAATTCCAACGTATAGCAATGAACATATAAAAATTACATTAGGTTTATAGAATTACAGATAAATATCCACAACAACAAAAGGATTGAAATAGCATGGCTAGACAGGGTATCAACATTGGATCAAGTGCAAATGACGGCACAGGTGATCCATTAAGAACAGCATTTGACAAGATAAACGACAACTTCGTAGAACTTTACGGTACTGACAATGACATCAACACACTTGATGCAAATTTAAACGTAAACACTTTCGCAATAACGACAGGTGTCACGAACGGTGACATAACCATCACACCAAACGGCACAGGAAGCATTAAACTTGGTGCAATGAAATTCGTTGGAACAACAATGAGTTCAGATGACTCAACACAGATAACGATCGCAGAGAACATTCAGACCACGGGCACATTGAATGTGTCTGGTGCAACCACTTTAGGTAGCACACTATCCGTGGGAACATCTTTAGCACTGGCCTCAGGTGCAACAGTTACAGGCATAGACAACGGTGCATTGGGCTCAAGTGCGACACTATTGGCCACACAGGGTGCAATCAAAACTTATGTTGATGCTCAAGTAACAGCACAAGATTTAGACTTTACATGTGATGACTCGACAACACTTTCAATTGATTTAGATTCTGAAAGTTTGCAGTTCTCTGGTGGTACTGGTATCACAACAGCAGGTACAGGTAACACTGTTACTGTTGCAATAGATTCAACAGTGGCAACACTGACTGGATCACAGACACTTACAAACAAAACATTGACCAACCCAACAATTAATGCGGCGACCATGACAGGTGCTGTTGCGATCGATGGTGTCACAATAGATGACAACACTATAAAAGCCAACGCCTCAGACGCAGATTTAGAATTAGACGGTAGTGGCTCTGGACACACGAAAATACTAGCAAACGCAACAGTGGTCGGAACACTGAACACTGCGGACATCGCCACAACTGGAACACAAACAATAACAGGACAATTAGATGTTGATGGTGTCAGGACCAAAGACAACAAGATCACAACAAATGCCACAAACGCCAACCTTGAACTTTCAGCCAACGGAAGTGGTGTGGTGGACATCCAGAATGCTATGACCACAGTTGGACAAACTGTAACAGGCAATGTCAGCATCACTGGACGAGCAGATGTTGATAACATCAGGATAGACGCAAACACCATTAGTGCAACAAGTAGTAACGGTGGTATAACAATAAGTCCCAATGGAACAGGTTCGATCGTATTAAACGCAGGAACTATTTCTGCAGAGGATGGAATACTAGGGATCAGTACAGCACTTGTCCAAAACACATTATTCATGTCTAGGGGAGCAAAGATACAAGCCAACTCAACTAACGATGACGTTGTCTTGGAATCCAACGGTACTGGATCAGTGGTATTAGATCAAGTTTCTATCACTGACAACAAGATCACAACCCATGTGTCAAATGCTGACTTACAACTAGACACAGACGGTACAGGTTTAATAGACTTTAGGACTGATACCCAGACAACTGTTGGTGCAGTCGGAGCCGCAACGCACTTGCCACTTGATTCTGCAAATGAAATCAGACCTGTTGGTTACTTGAGAATTAAGGTTTCGGGTACAGAGTACGTAGTACCTTATTTTAACGCATCGTAATAGTAAAACAAACATAAACAGTCCCACCGGACAACAATGAGAAAACGTTACAACGACCGTAATAGGCATAAGACCGCACATTCTGAGATACGACGCTTGGAGGAGGCCATACGGAGGGCTTCTGACGAAGTCGAACGTGA
>Ga0209634_1003472_pt1 | contig 10628 bp, 12 predicted proteins | sample LinPmetageLP40_FD_184043 | JGI IMG/M metagenome (GOLD analysis project Ga0209634, IMG submission 184043) | Marine viral communities from the Pacific Ocean - LP-40 (SPAdes) (version 2) | ecosystem: Environmental > Aquatic > Marine > Oceanic | place: Pacific Ocean | collected 2010-08-26 | reverse complement strand
CTCCAACACTCAATAGTTCAAATTTTCTTTCATCAGACAAATCTGAATTGATAACAATTTGATTAAATGACTCAACTACTTGATTAGCACTAGATAAGAAATCACCAGATAAAAGTTGCTCTATGAATGGTTCGAGTAATTCTATTTGCTCAGGTGTATAATGACCATTATCAATTAAACCTGATTGAAGTATTCTAGCACTTGAACTAGAGGTTAGCAATGATGTAGAATTTTCAGCAATCAAGTCTACCTCATTCTTGCTGAATTCATGGTCAATAAAATATTGAGTATCTATGAATTCCGCAGAGTGTACAATGACATTCTTTGTCATCGATGAAACTTCATCGTCAGCATTATAACTAATGCTGCCAAACTGACTTGATATAGTATTTAAGCTCGCTGAATATAAGTTATTCAAGCCTTCAATCTGATTTTCATAGTTGTTTTGAATACTTGGCTGATCTTCTTGACAAGCACTGGTGATAAATACAATAGATAAAATAATTAAGCTAACTCGTTTCATTTTTTTTAACAGTTTGTTTTTGACGCCTTACTTCTTTTTGGGGAGCGTTCAGGTCAATTTTTTCTCCCGTCAGCGGTATTTAACCTAAATGATACTTTTCTTCTTTTTTCCTTAAGCTGGATACTTTATCATGAGGCGAAATTACCGCTAACGTCCAGCTAAAATCCGTAGGCTTGACGTTTATTAATTTCCATAAAAGTATCGGATTAATACGCTCTATGCAAATGGCTCATTAGCCTATGGATTTTTAGCGCATGTTATGGGCTTTTACACCTTGCTTCATTGCCAGTTCATAAAGGAATTCAGGCGCAAAATCTGAGTCGTTCGGCCATGTTAATGTCCAGCTGTCAAGCTCAAAATTCTTGAAGAATGCTACGTCATTTAAAGGTTCAAATACTTCCCCTTTAAGATGGTCTTTTAAGTCAACGGTTCCTACAATTCCGTCATTAAAGGTTAGTTCCACTTTAAAGTTTTCTACGTATTCAGCTTTTGTTATCCATATTAGAGCCATAATTCTAAGTTAAAGGGTCTATTTTATTCAACGGTTGTTTCCCCTCAATTCGTTCCCAGTTGTCCAATAATTCTGCTTTATGCTCTTCGAGCCATTGTAAGGCCAAATTGATGGCCGTTTTAGGCATTTTACCTTCCAGTATTCCTGTTTTAATCTCAATCTTGGCTTTAAATCCCTGATATTCTATATGAAAATGGGGAGGATTATGTTCGTTAAAATACATCTTGATAATAATCCCATAAAACCTGCTAATCTCTGGCATTGACCAATTTCTGTTTATTTACTTGAATTTCTTTAAGTTTATTTAAAGTTATGAATCTTTGCCCATTTGTGCTCATAGTGTTGGATTTTTCCCATGGTTCTTTACCATAACCATTGTAAATTTCTTCAAATCTAAGGTTCTTTTTGTCGAGAAATAATACTAGCAAAATTTCTGGTTCATGCCTTAGTCCAACCTTGTTTGCTTGAGTTACCTTTATTTGAACTTTTTCACCATTAGGCAATACTGCATCGTGAACTTTTTCAGACATAATTAGAAGAGTTAAATCATAATAATCTTCGCAATAAACTTCTGCAATGCTTCCGATTAAATGTCCGTCTAAAGTGAATTTTCTTCCTTTGTAATTGGCCTCTAGTTCATGAACAATTGTCAGGAGCTTTTCAAGTTGATTAAAAATTTCCATGTTTAATCCATATCAATTATTATATCCACATCATTTTTATTCCAATCATTATTCAAAAGTATGTCCCTAATTTTTTTGGCATCTTTTTTCTTCAAATATTTGGCAGAAGCATTTCCAGCATAAACTTTAATAGATATGTCTGCACCAAATATATGAGAGTCAATCTTGACATTTCTGACAGATTTGAAAGCATAGACTTCCTCATCAAAAGAAATAAAATGCCAATTTCTTCTTTTCATTGTGAGTTGCATTTTTTTAACGTCGGCAATTATGTGCCACGGTCTTAATATTGCAAAAGGTTTAGCGTTAAAAATCAAAGCCATTTTCGATGACTTCACTTGTAGAATTTGATTATTCATGTTAAGAGGTTATAAATCAAGCCTACTTCTCTTTTTGGTCTTTTTTCAGCTTGTTCAGACCGTCATGATGCAGATATTGCCCATAACGTTTAGTATAAGAATAGTAGCGGATTTTAAGGTACTAACATTTCAATTTAGCACTAAAATTTATTCAAAGATACTCACTTTGAATTTAGCACTAAAACCGCTATTATTTTTATACAGTGTTGTGTGCAGTTATTTTAGTTCCTTAATAATAATTCATTACTGAAACTTTTATGTATTTCGTTTATTAAATTTATTAAATTATTCAATTCAGATTGTTTTTGGTCTAATTCTTTAAGCTTTTGAAATGGAATCACAATATGAACTTCATATCCGAATGAAATGTCAAATTGATTTTTTCCTGAATCTATTACGGAATTTGCCCAATCGCACTGTTTTTTCCAATCATAATTTAGACTTTCATCAAATAATGATGATAATTGTTCCCACTGATTTCCTCTTTTTTTGCGTCCAGTATATTTGTTGAAATTTTCTTTCGTGTAAAGTGGTTTTTTTAAGTCCGTTTCTGAAAACCAAAGTCCTTGAAAATATTTTTGAAAACTCGTTAATTTAACGTGATAACTGTATTTAGTTTCGTATTCATTTCCTAAAATATTTAGCTTTTCACTAAATCTTGGATTATTTTCAAAAAGACTATATCCTTGACCTTTAGTGTTTCCTGGATATATGCTTACACCTAAATTCCCTTTGTCATTAATGCTGAAAAGAATTTCTTTTGCCCAATTTTTGTAAAACTCAAGACCTAATCTATCATTGTAATTTAATTTACTTATTTCTGTAGTTTTTGCAACTTCCTCAATTGTTGATTCAAGTCTTCTTAAAATTGCACGTTTATTTGTCGGTTGCAAAGCAGAAATTGAAGGTTCTGGTAGCCATCTGAAATTATGTTGTTTTACTAAAGATATGAAGTCAGATAAAAATCTATTTTGACTATTCATAGTTTTTTCAAAGCTCGAAACTTTAACCGCAATTGCCATAAGTTTTGGCCAATTAAGGTCAAAAGGTGTAATTATTTCTCCATAATTTTCTTCATTGAAATCTTGTGGTTCGTTTTCTGTATTTGTAATATTCAGTATTTGGTTATAAAGTTGAGCAGTACAATTAACACTATCTCGTTTTGCCTCAAAAACAAGTACGATATTGTTAATTTGAATTACTAAATCACAGATTGGGTCATAATTCTTGTTATAACTTTGTTTCCAAAAATCTGAAATTTCAGATTCACTTAATGAAATAGCAAAAATATGGTCAAAGTTTGATATTTGACTTGCTCTTTTTTGGATATTTATATTGACGTTAGTTTCACTTTCTAATGACTCAAAAAGCTGATTATAAAAATTCGTACCTTTTAATATTTCTTTAAAAACTTCGTGAAAAAATAAAGAATCTTCTTGAAGTGATATTGCTAAAGCTCTCGTTAAATCGTTTTCTAATTGATATGTTCGGTTTGTATCAGAATATGACTTGAAAATGTTTAAATGACTGTTCATTTTTTTAATTTAATTTCTCACATTCAAAATACGAACTTGAAGCAAATTGCTTAATATCTTGTCCATATTTACTTTTAATTGCTTCTCTAACTTTGTCTTTTCCTTTCGATGTTCCTAAAGGGTTGTTGTTATCAATAATTTCAACACTCATTCCTTTTTCGAGTTTAATTCCTCCACTGAATGAGCCAGTTTTTTTTGATGTAATTTTAAATAATGCCATAATTTTCGTTTTTAGATGGATGTTCGTTTTAATTGCACACAACGCCCAACTAAAATGAGTATGCGCCCCAGTAGCTACAAGCACTGGAACTTCCTGTTCGCATTGGCATATCAAAGAGCTCAGTTTGCATATTCATTTTAGTGTTTGTTGTGCTTTCGTTATTTATATCCTCTTAGAGTTGTTAATGAATAGTCATTTATAAAGATTTTCTTTTAAGCAAATTCAATTCTTCATCTATATTTTTTATCAATGCAGTATTTAATTCTTTTATAATATGTTCTGGGTAATCCATATACCAATTGCGTTGCATTTTAAGGTTGGTTATAAAGAACTTAAATTCGTTATCATCTTTTAGCCCCAACGGGTCGATTGGTGTCAGTTCAATTTTTAAATTAGCGAAATTTGGTGGATTGCTAATAAAGGTTTGATAACTCGAATTAATAGAATAAAATCGGCTAGGAAATATGTTATTTATTGCATTAACAATTATTTCTAAATAGAGGTCGTGATCTTTTTCTAATAGTTCAACCCCTGAATAATATTGTATTATTTCAGAACGTAATTCTTCATTACTAATCAGTTTTATATCTCTAGATTTTAAGGATTCAAATTCGCTTTTCTGACTTTCCAAAATCCCATTCCAAAGCATATTCCCAAAATGGGACGATAATGAATCTTGATAAATTATATCTGAATCAAGATAATTAAATACAATGTCTATTGAGGTACTAATATCCTTATAAAAAGGGGCAAAACGTTTGATAAAAGAACTATCCTTTTTCAAAGCGATTTTAAGAGAAGCTAGTGTTTTTATCTCTTCAGTGAGCTTTTTTTTGTTTTCATAATATGTATTGATTTGAAGAGCAATCAATATTCCAATAACCACAAGAATAATTTCGCCAATTGCATAAATTAGATATTTGCTGAATTTGTTTTCAGAGAGTAATTTTTGTCTAATTTTTCTAAAGAATTTTATCATTGGTTAGTGGTTTCTGGTAATGAAGCACAACGTTCCGGGTATGGTGTCGTAGCATCCCGCAGGGTGCTATGCACTATACCCATTGTTGGGCTGTCGTTATTTATTGTTTTCAAACCTGCGTTTCACATACTCAGCAGTTTCTGCAATGTCTAAGTCTTGTGAAGAGTTCCCACTTCTCACAAAGAACTTTTTATGCTTTTGTCCATTCTTGTCAGAGGTTTCTAAGAACAATGGTTTTGGGCCTGCTTTAATATCTATTTCGCAAATTTCTGATTCTTCAATAATTGGAAAGTTCACTTTCATGTGAGTAGTGGCAAAGTCTTTCCCAAATGCATTGTTTACTATATTTCTTAAATGAAGTTCAAAGTGGTCTTTGTTTGCCTCCTTTAAAGTATTGAAATCATCTTGTAGGCCTAAAATCTCTCCACTATCCGCAACTCCAATGAGTAGTTTACCTCCTTCGCTATTGTTAAATGCTGCAATACTTTTCAGGATTATTTCTTCCATTTTTTTATCCTGTCGTGCTTCTCTAACATTCCAACGCATTGTTGATTTGAATTCTAAAAATCCATGTTCGCCTGATTCAATTACTTCTTCAAGGTCAATAACAGTTTTAATATCCTCATTCGTTATGGAAATATTATTTAGGAAATAATTTAAATTTTCTGAAAGTAAGCTTCTTCTTGCCTGCAAAAAGTCTTTGTAATTCTCAATTTTCCATAATTCTACGTCTTCTGGAATGCATTGTAGTTTTAATGCGTTAGGGAATTCTTCTTTTACCTGTGATAAATAAACGTCCGCAAATTTTGCTGATTTTGAACGGTTTTCGGTTGAAGTCAAAATTGCTCTATTGGTAATTTCTTGAGCCAAGGCATAGTCAAATCGGTCATTCATATCATAATAATCTGAATCACGAAGAACTGAATATGCAAAAATGTGGTCTCTTTCCAATTCGTATTTCTTTCCCATGTTTCTTCTTAGTTGAAGTCCTGTACCAAGGCAGACAGCCCCTTGACTTTTGAAGTACCAACGCATTAAGCTGAAAAGTGGGTGACGAATATCACGACCTACAAACTCTGAAGGTTTAATTTCAAGAGGTCGTTCCTCTTCAATCATTTTTAGAAGTTCATCAAATGGACTTTGAGAGTTACCTACTATCTTTAAATCCTTGTCAAGTTTTTGTTGTAGCTGACTGATATACCTAAAGCGTATTTGAGAGTAGTAAAACCACTTGACTACCTTTTTTATCTCATCTTCATTTAGCTTGTTGTTAGGTTTTAAATACACATAGGTTATAACTGGAATAAGAGCGTATACAGAATTGATTTCGTCTGTATGGTCTATATAAGCTTGGCTTTGCATCAAGTTGAAAGTGTAGTCAAGAACGCCACCATCAAGTTTCTTCCATGCTTCTTTGATTTTCTCTTTATTGTCGGCAGTATGAAGCTTTTCCATTTTGGAACCTTGTCTATGGATAGTCGCTAATAGTGCATAAACAATAAAGTCAAGGCTAAAGACCCAACCCTTTGATTTTAAATCATCAAGTTTGGTTTTGAATTCTTCTCTCGCTTTGGGCCAATATCCTGAAATTTGAGCAAGAGCTAATTCTGCATCAGTCAGATTCACTCCGCTCGAATTGACAATGTAAAAAATGTCTATTGCTTCCTTAATTGAAGCTTTTGCTGGAATTACCTGTTCCAAAAATTCACGTTCACGAATTCTTTTGATTGATTCGATATTGTCGTCAATTTTATTCTCTTTTTCTCTTGGCAATCTTTCTCCTTTATTTTTTTCTTCAAGAGCATCTATTATGTCTCTTGTCCTAACATTTCCCTTGAAAATTTCTGTTATATCCACCCAAGTTGGGTCTTGTTCCATTACAGTTTTACGATAATATTCAAGACTTCTGCTCTCTACATTAACATACAAGCCACGTATATCATTAAGAATTTCTTTCTCTGTGTAGTAGGGCGGGATTTCTCCCGTCATTAACATGTAAAGTGTGGTAATTCTTTGTTGACCGTCAAGAATTAGTTTAACTGCACCTTTTGAAACTTCATAGACATATTCGCCTTTCAGTTCTGGCGGATTAGTGGTTTCCCAAGTCAACATTGTTCCTGTAGGATAGTCGTTGATAAGTGAATCAACTAAGTTCTTGGCGTCTTTCTTTTTCCAAACATATTCCCTTTGAAAAGCTGGGACGAACAAATGGTGTTCGTTTATTTTATCTATGATTTGACTTATTTTCATTCAGTTTCTTTTAATGCAGCCCAACGCCCATGTATGCGCTGTGTGCCTCCATACATAAGTCACTACCAAAATAGCGCTTTTTGTGTTTCCGTTCAAGTTCCGGAAAAACTTAGCAAAGAACTTATAACAATCAAAGATGCGGAGCCTGCGCGAAGCTCAAAGGTGAATGAAGCTCCGGGAAGAACTTCCACCCCATCCTAGAGAGAGAAACACAAAAAGCAGCGGTAAGACCCACGCACTTTCAGATACGCAGTGAAGCACATGGCGCATACATATTGTTGTGAGCTGTTGCGCCTACACGTCTCTTAATTTTTTGACTATAATTTCTGTCATTAATTTTAAGTCGCCCGTTCTTAATATTTTGTCGATTGAAGTCCCTTTGAAGGAGTCGTAAATTGAAATCCTTAAGATGGGTATTCCAATTATTTTACTTGAAATATCTTTAACAAAGTCATAGTACGCCCGCTGTCTCCACCTTGAACTGCCTTTCTTTAAAAGAACTCCTTCATTGTCACTTTGCCCAAATTGCTTTTCGGTTGATAAGTTTTTCCAATTTTTAGCCCAATTAGCAGCTTTCAAACAATCTTTTTCCTTGTTGGAGCAATATGATTTGTAGTCTGCAACCGAGAAATATTTCCATGAATTGTAAATGGCACTGTCAAGAGTTTTTAATCTGTATCTGTTAAAGTGTCTTTCTTCATCCAATTCAATAATGAAGTTATGAGTTGAAATGTCCCATTGACCAAATCTTGTAGGAGGTAAGTCCAGTTGACCGTTTAACTCCTTGTACATTTGAAAAATTATATCTGAATATTTGGAGCCCAGAATTTCATTGCTTGTTGGCTTTGACTGCGATTCTATTTTGAAGGATTTACCAACTATAGTCTTGAGTTTTTCTTGTCGAAGCCCCATAAATTACTTTATCGTTTCTTGTTTCTCCCATGCTTTGAATGGTCTTAATTCCGTGCCATCAGAAAAAATTATGAATTGAGTTTCAACATTTAAGTTTGAGCTTTCATCATAAGACATATCATCTATCGACCAAGACCAGGTGTCGGCTTTATTAGGAAGGATTACCCCTTCGGTATTTTTTAATTCTTTTTTATTGCCAGTAAACATTTTTGAGTCCTTTGAAAAACCAACTAATATAAAGTATTCGCTAATGGTTTTTGCTCCTATGTTTTTTATGTCCATAGTTATTTTGACTTTGTCATTAAGTCCCCAGTAGCTTGGAATTTTCTTTATTTGAACATCTGATACTGTTATTGTTTTTCTTATCTCTTCGAAAATCGGTTGATTGAGCTTATCGACCCTATTGTTTTCAAGTGTTTCTAAAGTAAGGGCAAAATTTTTGAAGTCACTTATTTCAGCTAATTGCCAGTAGTTCCCTTTGTCTCGCATTTTGATATTAAACAATAGAGTAGTATCGAATCGTGCTTGACTTATCTCAAGTATTACAGTTGCAATTTTTCCGTCCCTTTTAATTTCTCTGATTCCGGAAATATTATTTCCATTCCCGCTCTTGTTCCAAACTTCAGCAAGAGAAAATGGTTCTTTTTTTGTATTTACCGTGTCTGTCTTGTCAAAGTTCCCCGCTTCAATCAATTTATTTGTCTGACGTTTTAGCAATTCAATCATTTGAGGTCTCATCAAGGTCACAATTCCTTTTGCAAAATCCTTTGCCAGTCCTTCTCCCACTTTTCTCTCATTTGTGACCATGTCCATTTGTTGGTCAAATAAATTGCTTATTACTCCGTCTATGTCCACGTATTTTTGAAATGTCGTTAAGTCGTGTTCTGAAAACGACTTGCTAATTTGTCCTAAAGAATATTGTGGGCTTGTTATATAATTCCAATAAAACAGTCCAGTCACTGTCACCAGTGATATGCTTAGTAATACGATTAATATTGTCCGCTTATTCTTGGTCATAAATTTCATTGGCGCAATTGCTCACAACGCCACTGTATGAATCGTGCGTTTTGGTGAAGATAATGTTTCGTCTACTAAATAGCCAAATCTCTGATTTGGACTATTACATTTTTTGACTCACAATAGGCCAAATCGGAGATTTGGCGGGCTTTCCAGAATGCAGAACACTTTCGTCTAGCACTACTCACGCATGATTTCATCACAGAATGTTAGCATTTTTTTATTTTGACTCTATAATGGTAATTAATTCTTCCCATCCAATCAATTCGTCTTGAAAATATTTAGGGTCAAATTGTCTGACATCTGAATCCTTTCTAATTCTTCCGTTCTTACCGGGTTCCTTCAGCCACCTTCTATGTCCAGAATATATTTTGTTGGCTAATTCTTGAGCACGAACTAAATAAAATTCAGGCTTATCTTCAACTTCATTCGGCAAATGAACGAAAATGAAATACTTGTTTGTGGTTGAGTCATTTTCAACCTTTTTGTTTAGAATCCATTTTCTTTTGCCTTGAGTTGATTTGACTTGGATCGATATTAATTTATCTCCATCAATGCTACTGACGATTATATCAACACCGTCAGAGTTTCTTAACGTAATTGCAGCGAGATAACCTCTTCTTGATAGTTCGGCTGCAACATAATATTCGCCTGTAATTCCACAAAGTTGAGAGTTGATTTTACGATCCATTAGTTTTTTATAAGAAGCTAGTCTGCAAAATAATTCAATCCTTCTCTACTGATAGCAATAAAGCTGAACCTCTTACAACATCAACGGATTCAAGATATTTGCTAGCTTTTTTCCAGTGCATATAATCGGTTATTCCATTCCCATTAAGAATTTCAAAACCTTCATCAATTAGAGCTAAACTATTCTTTGTACTGTTTGTCCAGTTAGTGAGTTGAGTACCTGTTAATCTACCGCCTTTCCAAGCCATTGCACCTTCAGCAATTACATCAACATCATTTAATACTAGCTGCACGATTTGATTAAGTCTTACTGTATCTATAGAGGGCTGAACTACTTCAACATATGTTGGTTTTTTATGTGGATTAAGTTCGTAATATTTCGCCATATATTCGACATGATTTTCTTGGCACCTTAGAAAGTCAGGATCATTTAGTAACACCATGCTACTATCTGAATTATTAGTAAGTAATTGATTTTTTCGGTCAACTTCATATTTCTCACCTCTTTGCGAACCTTTTTTTTCATAGCGGTGTCCATTCCAGTACGTAAAGCCTGAAAGGTTCAATGTGTAATTACCTGCTTTTGGTGTTATCGTATCACCTAAATTTAGTACAGTTGACCCATCCGATAATTCGAATAATGTAATAGATCTGAATTCTATGCCATAAGGACAATTTTCAATTGCTTCATCTGTCAATTCAATTTGATATTGACCATAAGCTACAGACGACAAACACAATAGTGTTAATGTTATTAGTTTCATAATATATGATGTTATAAGACTCAAAAGAGCCGCTATGATAATTTAAAATATGTTTAGTTCCTAGAATTAATGCTAACACCACAATATACGACATGTTTTTTATTTTTTATTCAAACTAACATGTTTTTCTAGCATCGAGTCAAGTGGGCTTTGTATTTCGGCAAACTTTGTTGAGCAAACATGGG
>Ga0209634_1003470_pt1 | contig 10631 bp, 10 predicted proteins | sample LinPmetageLP40_FD_184043 | JGI IMG/M metagenome (GOLD analysis project Ga0209634, IMG submission 184043) | Marine viral communities from the Pacific Ocean - LP-40 (SPAdes) (version 2) | ecosystem: Environmental > Aquatic > Marine > Oceanic | place: Pacific Ocean | collected 2010-08-26 | reverse complement strand
CATATTGCCCTCACAAGATCAGGCACTGATGTAAAATTATTTATAAACGGGCAACAAGAAGGTTCTACTTTTACAGACTCTTCAACTCAATTAATCGGTACGAATGCACCAATCTTTGGGAATGACGATTCTACTAGTTTTGGCGTTATTGGATATATGTCTGATATTAGAATATTAAATGGAACCGCAGCATATACATCAAACTTTACACCACCAACAGAACCACTTACTGTAATCACAAACACAAAATTCTTACTAGGCAATTTACCGTACCTTAAAGATCAATCTGCATCAAATCATGCAATCACTGTTAATGGCGATCCGTCTTTAAAACCATTTACATTATTCGATAATGCTGCATATTCAGAAGCAGATCATGGTGCGTCTGTATACCTTGAAGCAGGGGATAACGACTATTTATCTATGCCAGCACAGACAATACCAACGGGAAGTTTTACCGTTGAAGGGTGGTATTATTTAGATGGTACACAACAAAACTCGGTTATTGTTTCTCAAGGCTCTTCTGGAAATGCTAATAGGTTGTTTATCGGGATTGAGCCAGTTAGTGGCATTCAAAGTCTTAGATTCCAAATAGGAAGTAACTATGTCAATGGACCTGCGGCAGTACCAAACGTATGGACACACTTTTGTGCCACATGCAATGGCTCTGCTATGCAGCTTTTTCAAAACGGAGTTTCAGCAGGAACTACGTCTTACAGTAGTAATGTAGAGGGTGTTGCTATGTTCATAGGTAGACTTGGCACAGCCTGGGCAGGTGGCTACGGTCTAAAAGGTTATGTAGCAGATATTAGAGTCTCAAGTGTCGCTAGGCAAAGTTCTAACTTTACACCACCAACTGCACCATTAACAACTTCTCCAACGTATTCAGCATTAGCTATAGGTGTAGCAAATTCTGGTGCTAGTTCATATACATTAAGCGGTGACGTAACTGGTAGTAACGCAACTGTAAATATGGCAGTTGGTCAAACTGTAAACTTTACTGTAAATGCTTCAGGTCATCCTTTTTATATCAGAGTGTCAGATGGTGGAGCAAATGTCAGTACTCCGGTAGCAACGGGGCAAGGAGCAACAAGCGGTGTAGTTAGTTGGACTCCTAATACTACTGGTACATATTACTATCAATGTAGTGTTCATGCGGGTATGATAGGAACAATTAATGTAACTAACGGTGTTAAATTTCTATTAAATCCAGAAACATCTATTTCAGATTTGAGTCAATCATCTGCAATAACGTGTTTCGGTAATACAGCAACATCTACAACTCAAGCAAAGTTTTCGAACACCAGATCAATATATGGTGATGGTAGTGGAGATTATGTTTCAATGCCAATTGACCCTATTGGTACAGATGATTTCACAGTAGAGGCTTGGATATACCCAACTTCTATGGGGTCTACGGCTACTGCTATTAGTGGCGCAACAATCGGCGGTGCTATGGGTGTAGTCATGCGCCTTGACCAATGGTTTATTGGAAATAATAGCACAAATCAGACGTTTACCAGCGCGGCAAATAAATTCGTTATCAATCAATGGCAGCATATAGCAATGACTAGACAAGGAACCTCAGTCAAGCTCTTTTATAACGGTACACAATTTGATAGTGGAACAAACTCTACTAATTTAAATCAAACAAAATATGTTTTATTTGCAGCATATACCGATGGATCATATCTTTCTTTTGCAGGGCATATACAAGATTTTAGAATCACAAAAGGTCTTGCAAGATATACAGCAAACTTCACACCACCAACAGCGGAATTACAGGGATAAGTTATGGCAAAATATTCTGAAATAAAATACGCAACAGAATTGCCTACTTATGTAAGAGCCGCTGATCCATCTCAACCTTTAGACACTGTAGCTTCAATGCAGCATTATACAAATTTGGCTGATTTGCCAGCGACCTCAGATACTGTTGGTAATAAAGCATTTATTACGTCTACAAATAAATTGTATATCTGGTCAGGAGTAGGTTGGTATCTAGTCGCTGAAGTGACTAATGCATCACCAACTGCTATTACTGGTGTAAATGCGTCATATGATTTAGCATCTGATGGAACAGCTACAACTATTACTGCCGTTGCTACAGATCCAGAAGGATTGGCTTTAACATGGTCATCAAGTGTAACTGCTGGATCGTTAAACGGAACAATAGTTTCAAATGTCGATAATGTATTTACGGTTACTCCCCATGCAAGTAATGCTACGACATTTAGTATTACATTTTCTGTAACAGATGGTGTAAATTCCGCGGTTAGTGCGGTAAGTCAGTTTAGTTTAAGTTTTTATACTCAGGGATCGTCACTATTTGGACGCTGGGATATTGGCAATTCTACGAGTTACAGCGGCACTGGTACAACTTGGAATGATCTATCTGGAAATGGAAGAAATCTTACAATACAAAATGGTGCATATAATTCGTCAGGAATAAATGGCAGCACGGCAGTTTGGGATTGGACAACTCAAAATTCGGCACAGATTGATTTTCCTACAGATATTAGTTCTGTAAAAACTTTTATAGTCATTTGGGGATTTACATCAACAACTCCAAATACTAGACTAATGATACTTAATGGAAATAGTACAGGTAACTATGCAGGATTTACAGATGCTAACGATCCAGCCAATACTGTCTATTCGGGTATAACAGCACATACTGGTGAAACCATAGTTATGACAATGAATGGAAATTCTGCAACAACTCCCGCAGTTTTATATAATGGAATGCAACAAGGCTATTTGAATCTTTTTGCGTTACGCGGTGCAAAATTTACAGATTCAACAGCGAAGTATGCAAGGTACACAGGATATAATCATCCACATCAACTTAGAGCGATTTTAATGTGGGATGTAATGTTGACTGATTCTGAAATTAAAGACGTTTATGACACATTTCCATCAAGTGCAATGGCCACTTGGGACGGGTAATAATATAAATTAACTGTTGACTTTTAAAAGTATTAGTTCAATAAAAACTGTTTCTCTATTGACACACTAACCAAATAATGCTATAATATTGTCAAATAAATGACAAATGGGAGACTATATAATACTGTAGTTGATGATATTAACTTGACATATACTGGACCGCGGGGCAGTACCGCGCATCTCCACCATAAGGACATTGAGAATGGAAATTATCTGGCATATACTACTCACGGTTTGCTCTGGATCTACTTGTTTAGAGCAAGACATAATGCAATTTGATACCAAATTGAAATGCGAAACTATGCTTGTAGAATATACAGAAGTTCCAGCAGACGGACATTGGGATACAGTTAAATATATCTGTAAACCTTTAGGTTCAGTGACTTTATGATGGGGATGAAATAGGATCGACAGATGTGGACGGAAACATGGAGACTATCCCGATCTAAGCTGGGTTAACGCGAAGAAACTACTAAATGCAAACAATAATTTTGCACCATCTGGTTACGCACTAGCTGCATAACACAGGGGGTTGGCGACTTACCTAGCAACAGAAAAGTCGTATTTTTATTTAATCACAAAGGAATATTTTAATGAAGTTTACTACTCTCGCCGTTGCTATGCTTGCAACAACAGCACTCACAACTACCGTTTCCGCAGCAGATTTCAAACTGGGGATTACAGGTTCTGCCCGTATGGGAGTACAGAGTGTTGAAGGTACTGCCGCTGTTGCAGCAACAGAAGGTGCATATACCGCAGCACAGATTACAGCACTTGATACCGCAGTAGGTACATGGGCTGCAGACTTGTCTGCTGGTGCAGCGACTAATGACTCAACTGCCGTTACTCTACTAACAGAACTTCGCGCAGATCGTGCAGCGGCTGTAACTGCGTTTGGACTTATTTCTGGTCCTACAGCCGCACAAGTAACATCCTACAATGCTGCAATTACAGCTTGGGATGCAGCAATTGATGCTGCCGATGGTACTGTAGGCACCGACGCTGTTAAAGATAAAACTTCAGCAGTTAATCGTGTTCGTATTGCTTTCACAGGCGAAGGTACACTTGACAATGGACTTTCTTTTGGCGCAACTATTCGTGCTGATAACGCTATTGCAGGAAACGCTGGCACCGCAGGTTCTCAATATGTCGGTGGTGCTTTCGGCAAAATCTCAATGGGTGATCTAGACGGAGCAGATGAGATTGCTGTAGGTGATGTTGCTGGTGTTGGTGTCGCAGGTTTAGGTGATAATAACGAATTAGCATATCAATCTAGCGCACATAATTTAGGCTGGGAATTGAGTACAATGGGGATTACTGCGGCATTGTCGATGGATACTACAATTCAATCGGGAAGCAATAATGCTGTAGGTCTTTCTTATTCTCAAGATATTAGCGGCGTTGCTGTTAATGTTGGAGTAGGTCGTTCTCAAATCGGAACAGCAACTCAAACATCATATGGTGCTGGAATGACTATGGCGGGTATTACAGCTAAAGTTGCACAGTCAGAAGATGATAACGGGACTGCCGCAGATGTTGAAGAAACTGCAATTAGCATTTCATATAATATCTCTGCCTTGACAGGAACAGTTTTTCAGAAAGACGTTGCTACAGTAGGGTCCGCTGATACGTCATACACAGGTTTTGGTGTTGAGTATGATCTTGGTGGAGCAACAGCGAAAATTGGCGTTATGAATGACGATGCAAAACGTCAATGGATTGATGCAGGAATCTCATTCTCATTCTAAAATTACGTCATAAATGATACCATAGTATTAGTAATACCCATTTTAGGTCAATTACTAATACTATAATGTTAGTTACACTAACGAGTGAGAGGGGCATTTTTGCCCCTCTTTTTTTTATAAATAGTAGTGATAAACAGGAGTTAAATTATGAGTAAAAAATTATTGGTGTTATTGTTTCTATTAGTTACTGCATGTGCATCAAAACCTATTGTTCTATATGCTCAGACAGTAGTGGAAACTACAACTCAAAGTAATAGCAATTCAGATTCAAAAGGCAGAACTATAGTTTTGTCACCACCTCCATCAGCGATTTCTCCAGGCGTGGGTGGCAGTTCTCAAGACTTGTGTACTGTTGCAATTTCTGGAGCAGTCCAAACGCAAATTCTAGGTATATCAACCGGAGAAACGGTAACAGATCAGAATTGCGAAAGATTAAAAATTTCTAAAACACTATATGATTTTGGTATGAAAGTAGCCGCAGTTTCAGTTTTATGTCAAGATAGGAGAGTTCACGATGCTATGCAAATGGCTGGAACTCCTTGTCCTTATGAAGGCAAAATTGGCGACGATGCAAAGCTTGAATGGAAAAAACCGACAGGAAAGAAAAAAATTCCAGAATTTATAGTACCGGAGACCAAATCAGATGTTCAAAAAAGGCAATGGGACACTGGCAAAAGTGTTATCGGCGGCGCTTTACTTGTTCTTCTTATGTTTGCCGCTGGCGGCTAGTAGTCAAGAATTAGTTTTAGAATCTGCGGCTTCACCAACATCTTCTGGTGGTGCTCCGACAAAAACTATATCTCCAGAAGCTAGTTTGACAGAAGGAATTATATCAAACGGCGTCTGCTTTAGTGACGCATCTTCTCATGTAAATTTACTAACGGGCGATATGCATAATTGGGGAAGTGGAGAAGTTTTACAGTTTGGAGCTTGCTCAGACCAATTTGCAATAAGCATTGCTTTAAATGAAGCGTTAGCAGAAGCTGGATCTGGAATCAGTTTAGATAAAATTCATTATAGATGGGAATGGATTAACGGTTGTTTCAATGTAACCAAACCTGATGGTTCTGAAATATATTGCGACAGTGATATTGAAAATAGATTAGACGAGAATTTCCAACCCACAGGTGAGTACGCAGATCAATTTGACGAACTAAAAATTGTTGTCACTATAACAGATTCAAATGATAATATAATTGAACAAAGAACATACGATTATGAAACTTGGTTTCATTGGAATAGACAAAACGAACATAGCAAAAACGAGACAACACAGACGAAAGAGAATGGCGCAGTCTGGCAAATAACAGAGGACGATATAGAGTTATTCAATCATTTAACAGGCACTGGTACAATCTATAGTCCGTCGCATTTAGGCAATATTAGCTTTATAGTCACATCTGTTGATAATGGAAAATTTGATGGTTATTTTGGTCCTGTTGTTCGAAATGGTGAAACATCGTTTACATATAGATCGAATCCTTGCAATCTCGACACACTTTACAATCCTACGTGTGAAGGATATGCTGAAGCATATGCAAAACATATGTATGACAAGGCTTGTGCGGCATCGCCTTTATATGACGTTGCTTGTCCCGGATATTCTGCCGCTTTCCTTACTCAACAATGTACAATAGATGACCTATATTCTCCTGCTTGTCCAGGATATGAAGCAGCTTATCTTGATCAACAATGCACATACGATGCACTATATGACGTACAGTGTCCGATGTATCAAGTTGCATATTTCGATCAGCAATGCGAATTAGATGGACAATATGATATAAGTTGTCCAAACTATTCTTCTCCTACAGCGGAATCAAATGCTGGAGAAATTTCTGAGCCAGGATCAGTAGAAGAATACTTGGAACAAGCAGCCGCAACCGTCACAGTAGCCACGATACCAGTCGAGATTCCAGTGCCTGATTTTATTATGCCTGAGATTATTGATATGCAAAGTGTCGCTATTGTAGAACAGTCCATGCCCGATACAGCAATCACTACAGAATCAATTGAGATGGAAATTGCGGAAATAGAGCTACAACTAGAAGAAAGGACAAATGATGGACCCGTTGAAACAACAACTACTAGGGCAGATGAGCCTGGATCAGAGTCAGGAGATTCCGATTCTAGAGGAGAGTCTGGATCCGAGCCAGAGTCAGAGCAGAAGTCGGAATCAGCCGAGTCGAAAGAGGACAACGGATCTGGATCCGATTCTGATGGAAAAAGTGAAGAATCATCCGATGATGAATCGAGCGAGTCCGAGAGTAATGACGGAAAAGAAAAAGACACTGGGGAAGATACTAGCTCTGAAGATGGTGATGGAAAGGATAAAGAAGTAGATGAAAGTAAAGATACTGACGAAACCATTGAATCTGAGGAAGATGCTACTGGACCTGAGAAAAAAGAAGAAAAGCCAGAACCCACAGAAAAAGAGAAAAAAGACAGTAGAACAAAAAAGATTAAAGCTTTGGTTGCAGCTAAAATTGAAGCAATAACTAAAGATATGGATAATGCAGATACGATAGAAGAACAAATGGTAATTCAAGCACAGCTACTAGCATTGATTGCTTTTGTTCCAGATTTTGATTATGGTGAAATGGAAGTACCAGACATATACTTCTATCCACCTAAACCGACGGTTGATCATGAATTTGCAAGATGGTTCGTTAATGATCCCAACTTCGGTATAATGGAAGATTCACAATATCCCAATTTAAGGAAATAATATGTTAGACTTAGGATTAGCGTTAACGCTACATTTTGCAATGGAAAAAAACTATAACGATTTTCATCCTTACATAAAATTTGCACATTCAAATTTCAATGTTGGAGCATTTTATAATAGTGAAAAACGAGTGAGCTATTTTGCTTCTACGAACATTAATGTTGACGATAACGTAGATGTGGAACTTGGTTTTGCAAGTGGATATCACAAAGGCATTATACCTCTCGTAAGATTGAGATATGGAACATTTTTTATAATGCCCGGAGTAGAAAACGATAACGTAGGAATAGTTGTCGGAAAAGAAATTAAATTTTAAAGGAATAGATAAATGGCAGAAGTAGAATTTGCAGGATTAAAATTCACAGGTGGCAAAATGTTTGCGATAATTACAGCCTTAAGTACATTGGGTGGCGGTGCTTGGGGAGGGTTTGAATTTTATAATGATTATCGAAATATGAAAGAACAAATCGAAGAATACGTGGCACCAGATTTAAGCGCAATTACCGAAGAGTTGGCAGTCACTCGCGAGGAACTTGAATCAACTAGGGCAATTGTGGAGTCATTTCAAAGTCAAATAAAAACGATTAGAGATAGCGTTACACAAACTCAAGAGAATGTTAGTCAAACCACAGGATCACTTCGAAGTTCTATTATGAGAACAGAAGGCATGATTACACGACTTGAAACAAAAGTAAATGATACTATTGACAAAGTTGAGGGTATGATAGATAAAGGTAAAGATGATAACCGAAAATCTGTAGATGCTGCATCCGATAGATTTGACGATAAAATTGATGCTCTGTTAAGTAAAGTTGACAGCAAAATAACAAATATGGAATCTGGCATAGACAAAGAGCTTGGTAGACTAGAAAATGATTTGAATACGCTCGTAACTAAAGCGTTAGATAATCCGCTTGCTAATCGATAACGTCGATTAAAGGAGTATCAGGTTTAACCGCCTTTGGTAAACAATAGGCGGTTACCTGATCTTTGTAAGACCAATGACCCCATCTTTTAGTCAATTCAAAGGCGGTCGCGTTGCACACTTGAATTGATTTAAAATATAAAGTTTCTCCAACTTCCTGTCTATCTTCACCTAATCCCATAATTAGTACTAACATGAATACTTGTATCATTTTACCACCATGGCGGAGTTTGTACAACTCCAATAAGATAGACTCCGCTAAAAATCATCCCTAGTATTCCACAAGATAGTGCTATCATTATCGCGCCATCTATAACAGCATGTTTAAATTCTTCTGCGGCGTAGATTGTATCCTCGCGTTGTTTTTTGATATCTCTGCGAAGTTGCATCATTTCGTCCCAGGTAGAAGGTCCAAAGCGCATATTCAGCATAAATGCCATTTCTTTTTCTTGCTCTTTCATTTTCTTTTGGTGTGCAATGATTGCAAAGGCTTCTTCCTCAATAGATGCACTACCCGATAATTTTGCGTGAAGTGGAGGGTTTTTTCTTTGCTGCTCGGCACGATTAATGTCATTAAGTGCGCCGAACCATTTTCCTAGAGTCTGTGTAACATCCTCTATTTCTTTGCCTGCTTCCATCACTTTTTTTACGCCGTTGTAGGCGGCAGATGCTGCGGCAATTGCAGTAAGTGGATCAATCATATTTTTAAATTCCTGAGGTTAGATAGTATAATCTAAATCAAATAAACATAAAATATATCACATATCTATTTATAATTTCCTCTTGACAAAGCGGGCAAAATATGCTAGATTAGTTGTAGAAACAGAATCACTTGAAAGGGTTCAAAAATGAAAAAGCTTCTAGTTAATTTACTCAGCACTTCCATGACACTAGTCTGTATTTTTGCTGTAACAACATTAATAATGTAAATTAGAGGTTGACAATCTAGGTAAAGTATGTTACCTTAGTCATAGAAACAGAATCACTTGAAAGGGTTCAAAAATGAAAGTCAATGTTTATCACGCACAGCGTAATCGCCAGACAGGTGATGTTGAAAATCAAGTCCACGTTGCGGTAGTAAATTATCCTTATAACGATACAAGCGACAGTGGTTTTGATTTTGCGTTAGAGTATGCATATCGTTGGACTAACAATCTAACCGGTAGTTGGTCTAAGAAAATTGGTGATGATGCCAATGACGATGTTGATGTTTTAGTTACCCGCGAAGATGATATGGGCTTGCGTAGTTCAATGGTAGGAGATCAATTCGTCATTGAAGCTACATCTGGCGACAGATCACTCCATGAAGTCGGCATGTTCGGCTTCAAATCACTTGTTGCATAATTTAAATAAAACGAAAATAGTTCTTTACAAACGATAAGAACTATGCTATAATAAACGTATAATATGAAAAACAACGAATCACTTGAAAGGATTCATCATGGCTCACGAACTTGAATTTGTAGACGGCGTAGCGCAAATGGCGTATGCTGGAGATACTCCTTGGCATGGACTGGGTACCCCAGTCAGCAATGACCTGACACCGCTGCAAATGCAGCAAAAAGCAGGACTTGATTGGGAAGTACAAAAAGTTCCATCGTTTATCGAAATTGACGGTCAGAAAATCAAGACTGGACAAGAGTCTTTAGTTCGCCTGAGTGATAACAAAGTACTAACAAATGTTGGTGAAGGCTGGAACCCTTGTCAGAATGCAGATGCATTTGATTTCTTTGCTGAATATGTCGCTGCTGGTGACATGGAAATGCATACAGCAGGAAGCCTTAAAGGCGGTCAGATCACATGGGCACTAGCAAAAGTAAAAGAATCTTTTGACGTATTCGGAGAAGATACAGTTGAATCATTCTTGCTTTTCAGTAATCCACACCAGTATGGGAAATCTATTGATGTTCGTTTCACTCCAGTTCGTGTTGTTTGCAATAACACTCTTACAATGTCACTTGAACAGGGCGCAAAAAATTCAGCAAAAGTTGGTCACCGCGCAGTATTCAATGCAGCTAATGTAAAAACAACATTGGGCATTGCATCTGATAAATTTGCCAAATACAAAGAAATGGCACAATTCTTGGGTTCTAAGCGTGTTACTGCTGATAGCTTGATTCAGTTCTATAACGATGTATTTCCTAATACTTCGCGGACTAAAGAACAGACACAAGTTGACAAGCTTGCTGATCTCTCGCGGAACGCAAAACTCTGCTACGATGTTCTAGAAACTCAGCCCGGCGCAGAATTTGCACCAGGGACTTGGTGGAGTGCATTGAAT
>Ga0209634_1003468_pt1 | contig 10635 bp, 12 predicted proteins | sample LinPmetageLP40_FD_184043 | JGI IMG/M metagenome (GOLD analysis project Ga0209634, IMG submission 184043) | Marine viral communities from the Pacific Ocean - LP-40 (SPAdes) (version 2) | ecosystem: Environmental > Aquatic > Marine > Oceanic | place: Pacific Ocean | collected 2010-08-26 | reverse complement strand
GATAGCTCCTAACTGGTGGACTACTGAGATCAGAAAGATGCATCAATTTGTGACCTTCGGAACAAGTACACCTGTGCAATATGCCTTAGCCAATTATATAAGCAAACCGAATAACTACAATTATGTATCTAAGTTCTACCAGCAAAAAAGAGATCACTTTCTGAAATCGATAGCAAAATCTAAATTGAAGCCTGTGACTTGCCATGGCACCTATTTTCAATTATTGTCCTATAAAGGACTTAGTCAATTGGGCGACATGAAAATGGCTGCGTACCTCACCAAGGAAAAAGGACTTGCTACGATACCTATTTCTGTGTTTTACGGAGACAAGTGGGATGATCAATTGTTGCGTGTTTGTTTTGCGAAGGGAGAGGATACATTAGAGAAAGCTGCTGAAATATTATGCAAGATTTAAGAGTTACCCTCATCCAGGCTGATCTACATTGGCAGAACCCAACGGCTAATCTAGCGATGCTAGAAGAGAAGATTTGGGAAATTGAAGGACAGACAGATCTCATAATCCTTCCGGAAATGTTGACTACCGGATTTACCATGGACGCTGTGACTCATGCCGAGCCGATGAATTTTACTACGATGAAGTGGATGAAACAGCAAGCTGCTCAAACAGGAGCTGCTGTAACGGGAAGTTATATAGTGAAAGAACAAAGAGTATTTTATAATAGACTCTTGTGGGTGAAGCCAGATGGCAGTTTTCAGACTTATGACAAACGTCATTTATTCAGAATGGCGAATGAGGATGAGTCATTTGCCATGGGTGAAAAAAAAATAATTTGTGAATGGAAAGGGTGGAGAATTTGCCCATTGATTTGCTATGATTTGCGATTTCCAGTTTGGAGTAGAAATCAATATTTGGAATCAGAGAACAGAATGGACTATGATTTATTGTTGTACGTAGCAAATTGGCCGGCTGTTAGAATATCTGCATGGGACACCTTATTGCAAGCGCGAGCTGCTGAAAATCTAAGTTATGTCGTTGGCCTCAATCGTGTAGGTCAGGATGGGGAAGGAATTGAGTACAATGGACATTCAGCAGTAATTGACCCTAAAGGAAATCAGGAAAAGCTAATGACAGATGATGAAGCTATCTATTCTCAAACGCTATCTGGGGAAGAATTAGTGGCTTATCGTAAGAAGTTTCCAGCATATCTAGATTCGGATAGTTTTAATATTAAACTTTCTTAAACTAAAAATCCCCATCTCTCCAGACCTGGTCTGCGTATGGGGATTTCTTCCTATTAGTTGGCTTTAATCAGTATAAAGGTGTAACAATCTATTGACATGGGTAAGTCTTAATCCATCAATAGAAGAATTTTCCGTTGGATCACATTTTTCAGCGATGAGTGGTATTTGGCGACTTACTTCGACTCTGAGAGTCTAATTGTAGGCTGTAAACTAAAAACCCCCATCTCTCCAGACCTGGTCTGCGTATGGGGGTTTCTTCCTATTAGTTGGCTTTAATCAGTATAAAGATGTAGCAATATTTTGATTTGGGTAAGTCAGAATCTTTGAGTCGATAATCCAGCAGTTGAATGACGTCAATGGAGGTTGAAACGGAATTAGGCCAGCGGAATTTTAATAACTACTTGGATTCCTTCGCCTTCTTTTGAAGTAAGCATTATCTTTCCTTTCATCTTTTGTACGACATCCCTGACTATGTATAAACCCAGTCCTGAGCCGTCAGAAGATTCATGCCCTCGATAGAACATGTCGAATATTTTATTATGATGTTCCACTGCAATTCCTACGCCATTGTCTTTGATAGTAATGCTGACCGTTGTTTTCAGCTTCTTTGCTGATATTTCAATCCAACGTTCCCCTGACTTTTTGTGATATTTAGTGTCTCTAAGAAAACACCTCAAAATCAAAAATGTTGCTTTTCGCGATCTTTCAATTTATTTCTAATCGATTGATGCTCAGGCATCAACTCATAGAAAGAAAATTGAAACTTCATCGAAAATCACTCATTTTGTGAAAGATGACCTGTTTTCTTAGAGACACTATTTAATTGAGTTGGAAATTAAGTTGTTGAGTACGATCTCAAGTCTTGCTCTGTCAAGTTCATAGCTACTTTCCTTTTCAATAGTTGTTATAAAATGGCAGATATTGAAATCTCCTATAGGGCTATTTTTATATATTTGTACTCAAATGAGCTTTAAAGAGTATTTGACTAATAAGAACATAGACTCTGATGCATACAAAGCATCAGCCCCCAATCAGTGGTTGGCTTTTGCTACTATTTTTGCCCAAATGCATCCCAAGAGTTTTACTATGCAAAAGCTCAATTTGATCAATGGTATTCGAAGACAATTTCCTTATCAGGCAGAGATAGTTGAACAGGAGCAAGTCAAGCCAAAAGTAGCTCGACCAATGATGAAGCCAAAGGCTCAACCTGTAGAAGAAACTGCGAGTGATGTTACAAAGAAACTGGTGATGAAACCAAAAATGGGGAAGCCAGTCATGAAGCCAAAAATGTCAACAGATCAAACTAAGGAAAGTAAAGAGGAGGTCAAGCCAAAGCTAGCAATGAAACCCAAAATGGTTCGTCCTGTCATCAAACCAAAACCAAAGGATCCAACTGAATAACTGACACAACTATCAACTGAAATAACTATCAACTGACACAACTATCAACTGAAATAACTATTAACAGACACAACTATCAACTGAAATAACTATCAACTGAAACACTAACAACATGTACGACAAGCTACAACCAGTACTACAGAAAGAAATAGCCGCTATCAAAACGGCAGGCCTCTACAAAAACGAACGAATCATCACGACTCCTCAAGGAGCTAATATCAAAACAAGCGATGGTAAAGAAGTGATCAACTTCTGTGCAAATAACTACTTAGGGCTGTCTTCCCATCCTCGTGTAATTCAAGCAGCCAAAGACTCCATCGACTCGCATGGTTTTGGTATGTCATCGGTGCGATTCATTTGTGGAACACAAGATATTCATAAAGAACTGGAGAAGAAGATTTCGGAATTTCTCGGAACGGAGGACACCATCCTCTATGCTGCGGCTTTTGATGCTAATGGAGGTGTATTTGAGCCATTATTTGGTAAAGAAGACGCTATTATATCAGATTCTCTCAATCATGCTTCTATTATAGATGGTGTACGACTTTGTAAAGCGATGAGATATCGCTATGCGAACAATGACATGGCTGATTTGGAAGCCAAACTAAAAGAAGCTGATGCAGCAGGAGCTAATCAGAAAATCATCGTAACTGATGGTGTGTTCTCAATGGATGGGACAATCGCACAGTTGGACAAGGTGTGTGACCTTGCAGACAAATACAATGCATTGGTCATGAGCGATGAATGCCACTCTACTGGATTTATGGGTAAAACTGGAAGAGGTGTTCATGAGCATTGTGGTGTGATGGGGCGCATGGATATCATTACCGGAACCTTGGGTAAGGCACTCGGTGGAGCTTCCGGAGGATTTACATCTGGGCGTAAAGAGATTGTTGAACTTTTGAGACAACGATCCAGACCATATTTGTTCTCGAATACACTAGCTCCTTCTATTACCGGAGCTTCCATCACCGTATTAGAGATGCTCACAGAGACCACGGAACTTAGGGATAAACTCGAAGCAAATACCAAATATTTTCGAGAGAAAATGACCGCTGCAGGTTTTGATATTACTCCAGGGATACACCCAATTACTCCTATTATGCTGTATGACGCAGTACTTTCACAGAAGTTCGCTGAAAAGCTACTTGAAAAAGGAATCTATGTGATTGGATTCTACTATCCTGTTGTTCCAAAAGAACAAGCCAGGATTCGTGTGCAAATTTCTGCGAATCATGAAAAGGAACATTTAGATAAAGCTATTGCTGCATTTACTGAGGTAGGTAATGAACTTGGTGTCCTAAAATAGGATGGTCAATGTTTTATTTGTTTGCCTAGGAAATATCTGCCGATCACCTTTGGCTGAAGGAATCTTTGCCAAGATGATCAAAGAACAAGGGCTTCAAGATCAAATCAGTTGTGACTCATGTGGAACTGCAGCATATCATATTGGATCTCAACCCGATTCAAGAACAGTCTCCAATGCGAAAGGAAATGGATTGATTCTGAACCATCAAGCAAGGCAGTTTGTTGGTTCAGACTTTGATAGGTTTGACCACATCCTGGTGATGGATCAAAGCAATCTGGGAAATGTTAGAATTTTTGAAGAATATAAAGAAGGTGTTTCAAAAGTTGAGCTGATGAGAGCCTTTGACTCAGAAGAGACCAATGGCGATGTTCCTGACCCTTATTATGGTGGTGAACGAGGTTTTCAGGATGTATATGATATTCTTTATCGAAGTTGCGCGAAGCTTTTGCTAGACTTGTTGAAATAGCAAATAGTTGACTGAACTCTTTCCTCCTATAAATAGTTAATAGGTAATATATTTATTACTTTTTATTTGTGAAGAGTAGTGAACTTCTTAGACTAATGAAAAAAGATGGCTGGTATAAAGTCAGGCAATCTGGGAGTCATATTATCATGAGACATCCAAGTAAGCAAGGAAGCATCCCAGTACCATTTCATGCATCAAAAGAGGTGAAAAAGGGATTGTTGAGGGCAATACTGAAGCAAGCTGAAATCAAAACAACGAAGAGATGAAAAAGCCTAAAATCAAACTAACCATTACTAAAGAGGATTTAGGGTATAGTGCCTGTGGCGTAGTAGGTGAGATTTTTCTTGCTACTCAAGGTGATTCTTTTGAAGAGCTCAAGGCAATGATTATTGATATGCTCAACCTTTCTTTTGAGGATGAAGGTTTTGAATACGCAATTGAAGAAATTAAACTAGAATATGACCTTGCGAGCTTTTTTGATTTTTATAAAGTTATCAACGCAAAAGCACTCTCTGAGCGAATAGGGATGAATCAAAGTTTACTGGCTCAATATATTAAAGGGATAAAAAAACCATCAGTTGCGCAGAGAAAACGCATTTTTGATGGCGTTCAACAAATAGGCAAAGAACTTTCAGAAGTTAGTTCTTTGCTTTAGCGATAAATTCAACTAGCAACTCAAATTTGTCCTCCGATCAACACCCTATAATTATTCCTGGATTTCTGTTCTAGTAATATTTCACCCTTAGGTAAATATTTTTTGATTGCTTGCTCACTGTAATTCTTAATAGTCACCAATTGAAGATCAGAATTGTAGCGGATATCAAAATGAACTTGAAGTGATTCAATGAGCTGATCAATTTTGTTTTTATTATAATCGATGCAGATTGAGAAGGACACAGCTGAGTTTTGCATAATATTCATATCTATTGCAAGTGCATGCAGAGCGTCAAATATGACACTAATCCCTTTCTCATTCACAAATGTAAGATCCTTGGTCTTGAAGGTAACTAGGCACTGTTTGTCCTTAAAAACAATAACAGGAATGGTATGAATCGTTTTGCTATTGTGAATTTTTGTGCCGTCTTTATCTGGTTCATCAAAGCACCGAACGTATAGTGGGATGTTCTTATTAGCTAGTGGTTTGATTGTTTTGGGATGGATGACCTTGGCGCCATAATAAGTCATTTCAGACGCTTCATTATAGGACAGATCTTCGAAAAGAATAGCGTCATCAATTCGTTTTGGATCAGCATTTAAGATACCCGGCACGTCTTTCCAAACAGTAAATGACTCTGCATCTAAGCAAGATGCGAATATCGCTCCAGTAAAATCAGATCCTTCTCTTCCTAAAGTTGTAGTGATATTGCCCTCATTGGAAGCGATAAATCCTTGGGTCAAAATAACGTAACCTTTCTGTTGATGACCTACATAGTCATTTATGTTTTGCCGTGTTATTTCCCAATCGACATTTGCATCGCTTGGTGTATTATCTGTTCGGATTATTTGGCGAACATCTACCCATGTCGTTTTGATTCCACATTCATTGAGATACTGATCAATGATAGTACTGGACAACAACTCTCCAATAGCTACTACAGAATTGTACAGATCTTCTGGATTGGTATAGTTTCTAATTATCTCTGTTAGTCTGTACTGCCACTTGTCAATTTCATTATTTATCGAATCGTGATTCGGAAACAAGTCATGTCCAATCTCTGAATGGTATTTTACAAAAGTGGTGATCGACCCACTAGGATCTTTTCCTGAAACAATCTGTTGGTGAATTTCTTCAAGTGCATTGGTGGACTTGCCCATTGCCGAAACAATGACAATCAATTGTTCCCCTTGATGATTTTTGATGATTTCACACATGTTTCGGATAGCTGTGGCATTTTTTATAGATGCGCCCCCGAACTTGAATACTTTCATTGTTATCTGTTACCTCGATTTGGCAGTAATTGTCATACATTTTGTGCTGAGACTTTATATGTCCCCCATACTTATGTACTTTTGCCAAAAATAAACAGTATCAACCGAAATTCAATTTATCAATCACATCGTTTCATGGAAGATTCACGTATTGCCTCCCCACTTGGTGTAAACCTTGACAGATTTATCAGAAGTAAAGAAGATCATTTTGCTTACGCCACTGGAGAACTTTCACAATTGCTTAGAGATATAGCTTTGGCTGGAAAGGTGGTGAATCGTGAAATCAATAAAGCTGGATTGATTAATATTGGTGGTGCTATTGGGACTCAGAATGTACAAGGAGAAGATCAACAGAAGCTAGATGTTCTTTCAAATATTCGGTTTATCAGAGCATTGACAAAAGGGGGAGAAGTCTGTGCGATCATCTCAGAGGAAGATGAAGAGATTATAGAAACTGGAAATAAAAATGCTAAATACATAGTAGCGATTGATCCACTTGATGGCTCATCTAATATTGATGTCAATGTATCCATTGGAACGATCTTTTCAATTTACAGAAGAGTATCTCCAGAAGGAGCAGCAATCACTGACGAAGATGTATTGCAGAAAGGAACTCAACAAATAGCTGCTGGATATATCCTTTATGGATCATCTACCATGTTTGTATATACTACGGGTAACGGTGTCAATGGCTTTACCTATGATCCAAGTGTAGGAGAATACATCTTATCTCATGCGGACATGCAAATCCCAGAGACTGGCAAAATCTATTCAGTCAATGAAGGATCATTTAATACCTTCCAACAGCCTGTGAAAGACTACATCGAGTACTGTAGAGAAAATGGCTACAGAGCACGCTATATTGGGTCACTAGTGGCAGATTTTCACAGAAACCTACTTAAAGGTGGGATCTATATTTATCCAAGTACTTCAAAGGATGTCAACGGTAAACTTCGTCTCATGTACGAGTGCAACTGTCTCGCATTTATAGCAGAACAAGCAGGAGGATTGGCAACTGATGGACAAAATAGAATCATGGAAATCCAACCTACATCACTGCATCAGCGCGTACCGTTCTTTGTAGGCTCAAAGAAGATGGTTGAGCATGCGGGTGAGATGTTTGAGTAACAGGCTCTCTTGGAAGGGAACTTAAAATCTAAATTTTTCGTAAATTTGGTTATGACTAGAGTTGAAGTGAGAAATAAAATAAACCAAATCATTGATGGGCTACCAGACAGTACACTCGAGACTGTCTATGAAATATTTAAAAAAGCTGAACTCCAAAAAAAGAACAATGTTGACACCAATCTAGAGAAGATTCTTAAGGACGATTTTAGTTTACTCCAACGTTTGGCTCAATAAGGATGTTTTTAGTTCAAGATGTTCTTTCTATCCATGAAAGATTAATCAAAGATTTTGGAGGGGCATCAGGTGTTAGAGATATGGGTTTGTTAGAGTCTGCTATATCTAGGCCTTTTCAAACTTTTGATGGAAACGAACTTTACAAATCAATCCAAGAAAAGGCTTCAGCACTTTTGGAAAGCATATTGATAAATCATCCTTTTGTTGATGGGAATAAACGAACGGGATATACTTTATTTAGATTAATATTGTTATTAGAAAATTACGATATTGATGCTTCTGAAGAAGAGAAATATGAATTAGTGATTTCAGTTGCGAGCGGACAATCAAGTTTTAAGAAAATATTATCTTGGACAAAACATAGGTTGATTAAAGTAGATTAATAGCCTAGAAATTGTCTAACTATTCCCTATTCATAAACTTCGCCAACAACCCATGAAACTGGTGCACCCCTTTTTCACGTTTGGGTGAAAATCTTCCGGTAGTGTAGTAGTTCGATTTGAGCCCTTTGTGTACGTTTTCAACTACAAACTCGTCCTCTCTTTCTACTTTGTCAATGTCAGCACCTGCACTTTCAGCTATTTTAGACTCATCCCAAACATAGGATAGAAAAGAAACCTTCGTGCGATTTTTTGATATCGGCTTGATCACATTAAGCGAAAGTCCCCAAGGATAGAAATTGAACATCATGTTTGGGAACACCCAATAGTAATAGGCCGCGACATGTTTGCCATGATCTGGATGACCTTCTGGAAAATCAAATGTTTCTATCGCATCGTCAGAATAGCCGATTTGTAGATTGCAGTTGTCATACACTTCAGTAGCATAGCTACCATAATCCAACGCTTGATTCAAGTCTTTATGCACGTACGGAATATGAAAACCTTCCAGATAGTTATCACAGTACAATGCCCAATGTGCATTCACTAAATAGTCTTTTGAACGCACAGGATCTAAAACAAATTCATCAATGGGTAGAAATCCAACTCGCTCCTTCATTTTGTCGATGATCGCCTGAAAGTCAAATGACTTGTCCAATCCTACAAATAGAAGTGGCCCCCAATGAATCAATGGAAAACTGTGTAAATGATCGCATGCTCTTGGAAAGTCTTCGGCATCAGTAAATTCTGGCATGAATTCAAATTTTCCATCAAGTCCAAATCTACGCCCATGATACTTACAGATAAGATTTTTGGCTGGAGTGGCATCATTGATAATAATATTCCCTCGGTGAGTACAAACATTGGATACACAGTTCAATTCATCCGATGAATTCCTAGTGAGTACCATTGGTTCATTCAGGTAATATTCCAATAGGTTCAATGGTTTTACTTGATTTGATAATCTGATGTCATTCACATCACCTGCAAACTGCCATGTTTTCAAAAAGACCTTATCTTTCAGATCATTGAATATATTGTTGTCTTGATAGAAGGATCCTGGTAGCGTTTCTGCTTTTTCTATTTCAGGATTGATATTGAAGTTATAGCTCATTAGGATTCGTGATGAATTTTAATTCTATTGTAAAATAGAAAATGATCACAGATGAAACAAACGCACCATTCCGAATACGGACGGATCAAGTCTATTTAGTGTCTCTAAGAAAACAGGTCATCTTTCACAAAATGAGTGAATGAGGTTTCTTAGAGACACTACATATAAAGGATCAGAGATTAGCGCGAAAGGTGGTGGTGGACCAACATGCTTAACCAGACCGATGTTGAGGGAAGTTGAGGATTAGGGTTTAGTTGCTCTTTTCAATTCCTTTTTATAGATAGCAGGACTGCACTTATCAATAATCAACTGATCACATCCACAAAAGGTGGCAAACTGTCTGAGTTTCTCTGAAAATTTTAGGTAGAATTTTTCATCAGGTACAAAGTCCTTTTCAAACCATATTTTTTTAACCGTGAAAACACCAGTTTTTCGATCTGCTTTGGGGTCAAATCTAGCTACAAAAGAATCCTTATATAAAACGGGGAGCACATAGTATCCGTATTTACGTTTTGCCTCAGGAACATAACATTCGATTTGATATTCAAAGTCAAAGAGTAGTTGAAGTCGCTTGCGCTGTATGACTAGGTTGTCAAATGGTGAGAGTATATGAATATTGTCAGGAATTTGCTGGTGGTCAACATTTGGAAATGCATAATACGCTTGATCAATCCCTTCTACAGACAGGGGTGTAATTTCATTAGTCTCAATCAGCTTATTTACAGTCTTAGTTAATGTTGATTTTATACCTTTCCTTAAATATCCTATCTCTTGAATGGAGGCTAATCCCTGTGCTTTCAGTGTCGACTTGATCAAATGCTCACAATATTCTTCTAGCGATGGAGTGGCGGTGTCAATCTTAGATGGCAGTACATTTTCAGGTAGGTCATATACCTTCTGAAAGTTTCTTCTTTCAGCAATCATTAGTTTGCCTTCCATGAACATTTGCTCTAAAGCAACTTTTGCAGGTTTGTAGTCATACCAGACACCTGGTTTGTCTCTTGATTCTTTAAAGTCTTTGGATTGCAAAGGCCCTTCAGCTTTGATCCGATCCAAAACATACCGATTCATTTTTTTATCCTGCGTAAACCAGTGCTGTGCTCCTTTGGCATAAGAAGCCTTTTTAATCAAGCTGAATCGATAATCCATGATTGGCAAGTACGCAGCAGCATGACTCCAATATTCAAAGACCTGTTTCTTGCTCATCATATCACCAAGATCAGCTTTTGTATAAGCAGGATTCCTAGAATTAAAAATATGGTGGTGTGCTCTTTCGGATACAGAAAGGGTGTCGATCTGGACATAGCCTAACTTATTGATAGTGTCTATAGAACTTAACTGGTGGTTTAGTCCTTGGGTGTGAATAGTGAGTTGTCTGACCTCTTTCTTTGATAATCTAGTCATTCATTATATTATATAGCTCTATAATACACATAAAAACTGACCTGATTCAATTTACAAGAGATTAGCC
>Ga0209634_1003467_pt1 | contig 10635 bp, 10 predicted proteins | sample LinPmetageLP40_FD_184043 | JGI IMG/M metagenome (GOLD analysis project Ga0209634, IMG submission 184043) | Marine viral communities from the Pacific Ocean - LP-40 (SPAdes) (version 2) | ecosystem: Environmental > Aquatic > Marine > Oceanic | place: Pacific Ocean | collected 2010-08-26 | reverse complement strand
AGCGCATGAATGACGTTTTGAGCGTTCAGCACCAAACCGGTGCGCTGGCCTACAGGTAGGCGCAGTTCGTTGGCAGATGTGACCCGGCTACCATCAGGCAGTTCGTATTCAACTCTCCACCACCATGTTCTGCGGTAACATGAATCCGCATCCCGTCGGGCGCACTGCGCTGCGCCGACATCAGCGGTAGGCTGTAGATCAGCAGCCCGCCCAGCAACACCACCGGAAAGATAACACCCCCCCCGATGATCAGGGCCTCGGCGGCACGACGTGACATCGCGCGGGGGTTGATACGGGTGACATAAACGAACAGCCCGCCCACAAGCAGCCACAAAACGGCAGCCCCGACAAACAGGACAAGTGCGAGATCATAAAGCCTTCGTGCATCAGCACCAGACGGATCAAGCACGGACTGTCGCCCTTCGCATGCCGAAACAAGAAACAGCGCAGGCAGGATGAACCAGGCCCGGCGGCGGAACGTCCACTTGCACCAATGCAGCGCCGTCCGCCCCAGAGATAAGAATGATCGCCTTGTGCAATGCACAATCGTAAAAATCGTGTACATAAAGGGCCCGCCAACCGAAGAATAAAAAATGTCTGTCGAATAATTATCCAAGGTTAACGCACCTTATGGCGACCTGTCCACGCTCCGTTGAAAAGGCAGGTATTTTTCCTACCGCCGTCCAGATCGCGAAACCTTTAGGCAGTCGTGGCATCGGATTTTGTGCGGTGGCCAGCTAAGATTGCCTCGACAAGAACCTGAACGCGCAGTGCTTCGTCCAACGTGGCCAACCGGTTTGGCTTACCCGCACAGAGCAATGCCAGATCATCCAGCTGCGCCTTCAGGCTGACAGCGCGCGGGTCCGCGTCGTCCTTGTGAAGGGCGGTAAAATTACCGCCCGTGGATTGCGCATCTCGGTAGAAATCCGAGACCCGGCGGCTTGCTTTCGCACCCTTGATTGTCAGCTCTTGCCGGTCGGGTTGCGCCCCGCCTATGCTGCCCATGACCGTCACGATCTGGCCCTGCGCCGACGTGAGCCGCGCTGCGATATGAGTTTCGCATAGGTCTTGATCCAAAGGATAGTCGGGTTGGGACCACACCAGTGTCAACGGGCCGAGGATACGTTCTGAGAAGAACAGAAAATGCGAGATCACCTCGCGGGTCATGCCCCCTTCGCTGCGAAAACGCAGCCAATCCGCCGTTTGCTGCCAGCCGCGCGGCCATTGCGCATAGGTCAAGATAATGTCCGCGCCGACGAGGTCACCCAGATCGCCTGCTTTTACCGCAGAGCCGGTATCGGCAAGTGCCGCCCCCGCAGCCTGTGTGAAATTCACCGCCACAGGAACGTCAAATGCCTTGAGCCTCTCGACCATATCGCGACTTTCCGCGACATCGACACCCAACGGTTTTTCAAGGAAAATCGCCTTGCCACTCGCCGCGGCCGCCAGTGCATAGGTTTTACGGGGGATCGGTGGGCAGGCCAGATACACCAGATCTGCGGCTTGAATGGCTGCATCTGCACTGGGCACAAGGCGGGCGTCTGGTGCAAGGGTCAGTGCGGCATCGCAGGCCCCCTTGTCCGGGTCCCAGATTGCAGTGACGGTGTAGTGGGGATGTTTCTCAAGATGTTCCAGCATACGTCGGCCCATGATACCAAGGCCGATAATTGCAGTTCTGATTGTCATCCTCGATTTCCTCTTGATGCGGGCATGTGCAGGATTGGCCGTATCGTTGAAAAAGAAAAGCCAAAACCCCGTATTCGCGGCCGACGATTGGGTTTATCGCCCAAAAAGGTTCTAGGCGGTGGCGAACCGGGGGAATTTAATCTAAGCTTGTATAAATTCACATAAAACGGAGGGCATCTTGTGACAGATGTGACGACGGCGGGTATTCCTGCTCCCGACGGTGCGGCGGATATGATCGATACCGATTACGAAATCGGTCAGGACAACCATGAAGGCAGCGTAGGTCCGATTGGTTTTGACATTCACAATCCGGTTTTTGCAATCTCCGGTGTCAGCATCGTGGCATTCGTATTCTACACCCTGGCGTTGCCAGAGCAGTCCGGTGCGCTGTTCAGTTGGCTATTCTCTTCGGTGACAAAGAACTTTGATTGGTTCTTCATTTCAGTGGGTAACATATTCGTCCTGTTCTGCCTGTTTCTGATCATCACCCCGCTGGGCAAAGTCCGACTGGGCGGCTCTGACGCGACACCGGATTACACGTACCTTGGCTGGTTTTCGATGTTGTTCGCCGCCGGCATGGGCATCGGGCTGATGTTCTACGGTGTGTCGGAACCGCTGTCGCATTTCTCAAGCTCGCTTGGCGGTACGGCGTTGGGCGAAAACGGCGTGCGCACCGACTGGGCCCCCTTGGGTGCCGCGGCTGGCGATCAGGCAGAGGCCACGCGCCTGGGAATGGCCGCCACCATATACCATTGGGGCCTTCACCCCTGGGCGATTTATGCGGTGGTCGGGCTGGCCCTGGCGCTGTTCAGCTACAACAAAGGACTGCCCCTGACGATCCGATCGGCCTTCTATCCAATTCTGGGCGAACGTGTCTGGGGTTGGCCGGGTCACGTTATTGATATTCTGGCGGTTTTCGCGACGCTTTTCGGGCTGGCCACGTCACTGGGCTTTGGGGCCACTCAAGCCAACGCAGGTTTGAACGAATTGTTCGGGCTACCAGTCGGCTCGACGGCTCAGGTCCTTTTGATCACAGGTATCACGGCAATCGCCACCGTGTCGGTGATGAGGGGCCTTGATGGCGGGGTAAAGATCCTGTCGGAACTGAACATGGGGCTGGCTTTCTTGCTGTTGGCGTTTGTGCTTCTTGTCGGTCCGACATGGACGATCCTTGCAAATTTCGTGACGTCGCTTTTGGCATACGGAGAATACTTGCCCGCCCTGTCCAACCCTTTCGCGCGCGAAGACGTCAACTTTAGCCAGGGCTGGACCTCGTTCTACTGGGCGTGGTGGATCAGCTGGTCCCCTTTCGTGGGTATGTTCATTGCCCGTGTCAGCCGAGGCCGGTCGGTGCGGGAATTCATCACTTGCGTACTGCTGATTCCCAGCCTGGTCTGCGTCCTTTGGATGAGCGTGTTCGGCGGCGTAGCCATTCAGCAAGTCATACAAGACGGCTATACCACTGCACAGGACGCAGAATTGCCGCGTCAGCTGTTTGCGATGCTTGACCAGCTTCCGCTGGCGGGGATCACCTCGGCGATTGGTATCGTTCTGGTCATCGTCTTCTTCGTGACATCGTCCGATTCAGGTTCGCTGGTCATCGACACGATCACAGCCGGCGGCAAGGTGGATGCTCCGGTTCCACAGCGTGTGTTCTGGTGCATTTTCGAAGGCGCGGTTGCGATGGTGTTGCTATTGTCCATCGGTGGTTTGCAATCGCTTCAGTCAATGGTGATTTCCACAGGCCTGCCCTTTGCCATCGTCCTGCTGTTCATGTGTTACGCAATCTACAAAGGTTTGCGGTCCGAACGAAAGAACGCTTGAAACCGCCCCCCCCCGCGAGGATCGTCTTGCGGGGGTGCGACCTTTGACATCACCGGGCAACCGTCGTTCAAAGCGCCGGCAATTCTCCGCCTTTGACAGCGAAACAGACGGTCTACATGGCCGGCTTGTTATCCGACAAAAATTGTCGGGTTGACTTAACATACAGTTTCAGTCAGGAATATCTGACGTCAAGCCACCCCTCGACCCATGTGGGGAAGCCCGACACCGTTCAATGTTAGGTTTTCCAGATGACACATCCCCTCCCGTACCAACATGTCTTGCAACCTGCCCTGACCAGCGCCGGTTTTCATGCATCGTCGTTAATCGGTGCCGGAACGTCACCTCTTGCGGGTGCAGGTGCGCAATGACGTTTCATTCTCCGCCCCGTAAGCAAGCGAAGCTGGATACCCTGCCCACCTATGCCGCCAAAGACCTGACTGAAGGCGGGGATCTGGCCCAGATCGTCCTGGACGAACAAACTTACACCTTGCGCATCACACGCGCCGGCAAGCTGATTCTGACGAAATGACCCGTGGCGCTTATAAACGCGGCGGCGCATCTGTTGGTCTCATCTCGGATTTAAGCGATATCGAGGCCGCGTCGGTATTGTATTTCCGCATGTGGTTTGACGGTCCGGTCACACAGGCCCAGGTTTCAGCGGATATAATGGCGGTACTGGGTCAAACGCATGGCGAATCTGCTCTGCGGGCATTCGATCAGCTATGCAGCCTTTGTTCCAAATATGGTCGGCGCCCTTTGATGCGGCATTCAGTGATGTGCAAGTGTTTGGGATCCGACGAATCCTGTTTCGCCAATTTCATCGCAACCGCGACTGATGGTGACCACGAAGATGCGATGTTGATCGCGACCCTGTTCGTCCGGGGGGACATGGCTCCGCTCATCGCGTCGCTCGCCGCGGACTTTGGGGTGGCATTAAAGAAAATGCGGCTTGGGGCGTCTCGGGGTATGCGCGGAGTCGATGCGCGACCGACGCTCCACTAGGCTTTGCGCGGTTGAAGATAGCCACTGCCCCGCACCCTCTGCCAGGTCAGGCAGCCTGTGCAATCCGTCAACCCGACCCCGTATATCTTCACTTTTCTTTTATAAATTACATGGCGCATTTCTGAAGGTTTAATAGTTGACTGTTTTAATAAGACTTGATAGCTCGCCTTTAAATTAGGTAGCCAATCGTCCGCGACACAGCCCCCGAACAACAGCCCACAACGGGCACTTACGAGGGCCGTATGACACAGACCAGAATCCCCAACTCGCTCCGAAATCCAACAAAGACGTATAAGATCGGTATTGTGACCGCCGCCGCGATCGGCGCGGCATCCCCCGCAACACTTTATGCGCAATCGACCAGCGATCCGCTTTTACTGCCGGGAATCGAGGTGGAAACATCCGAACCGGTAGCACCGACACCAAAGCCGGTAGCAAAAAAACAACGTCGCGCCGCCCCCGCAGCGCCCCGGCGTCAGGCACCTCGTACGCAGGCACCTGTGCCGACGCCTGCGCCCGTGGCACCCGTTGCCGCGGCGGCTCCCTCCCCCAGCGGACCGGTTGCGGGTGAGAACGGTCTTTCGCCCTATGCCAACCCCGACGCCGGATATCAGGCTGTGCGTTCAGGCAATTCGTTGCTGAGCCAGCCACTGGTCGACACGCCGCGCTCGGTCACCGCGGTGACCCAACAAGTATTGCGCGACAAGAACGCTACCTCGGTGCGCGAACTTGCCCGCACGACGCCCGGCATCACACTGGGCACCGGTGAAGGCGGAAATGCTTTTGGTGATGTCCTGTTTATCCGCGGATTTCAGTCATCCAACGATGTGTTCATCGACGGCATCCGCGATTCAGGCGTCGCAGTACGTGAAACATTCATGACCGAACAGGTCGAGATTACCAAAGGGCCGTCAGGGTCCATTGCGGGGCGCTCCACCACCGGTGGTTCCCTTAATCTGGTGACAAAGAAGCCCCAGGATACCGATTTTTTAGAATCCACCACCACGTTCGGTACCGCCAAACTGGCGCGTCAGGAGCTGGACTGGAACAAGGTCTGGAATGACCGTTTCAAGACCCGGATCGGATCATTGGCGCAAGTCAGCGACGTCGCCGGTCGCGACAATAGCCAGGATGACCGTCTGGGTCTGTCGGTTGCCGCAGAGTACAAGGCGACAGAAAAGCTGACCTTCAACCTGGAAGCATACCGGTTGGAGATGAAGCAGATGCCGGATTGGGGTGTCCCTTGGGATGTAAAAAACGGGGTACCCTTTACCGAACCAGGCGCAGGCCGCCCTACGCTGGATCGGTCGACCTTTTATGGCAATACCAATCGCGATTTTCAGGACGCCACACAAAGCGTGGCGACCCTGGGCGCGACCTATGAAATCAGCCCCGGCATGACCTTTTCCAACCGGACCCGCATCAGCAAAACCGAGAACGATTATATCGTGACCGGCCCGGAAGACCCCGATACCACCAACCCCGATCCATACCAATGGACGCTGGTCGCGCACCCGCAGGCCCGGTATCAGGTGAACGACGTTCTCGCCAATACCAGCGAACTGTCGTTCGGTTTCGATACCGGCAGCGCAAGTCACGATTTTGTCGCCGGCTTTGCCGTGGTTCGAGAAGAAGTCAGCCAGCAGGGCTATCTTGAGCGGACAACAAACAGCGCAGGTGTTACGACAACACGCGGGCTTTCCGACTGCACCGTCGCGATCTACAATCCTGACCCCAACAGCTGTCCGAACCCGACGACGGTGCGCGACCCCAATGCCACGCTGACCAAGGTCACGACGAAATCGTTCTATCTGAACGACACGATCACCTTTAACCCGCAATGGCAGTTGAACCTGGGCGCACGGGTAGACGACTATAGCATCAGCCGCACCACCACGGCAGCCGGGTCAACCACCTTCAGCCGCGATGACGTGATGTTCAACTGGAACGCCGGTGTTGTCTGGAAACCGCGCGAGAACGGGATCGTCTACCTTTCCTATGCGACGTCAAGCAATCCTTCGGGGCAAGAGCTTGACGCGGGTGCCGCCTATGGCGGGCTGGGGGCCGCAAACGCACCCCTTTCACCAGAGAGGAACACCGCATTAGAACTCGGAACGAAATGGCAGTTCGGTGATTTTACGGCCACCGCCGCGGTATTCCAGACCGAAAAAAACAACGCTCGCGAAACGTCGGGCGGCGGCTCCACCCCGTTGGTCATAACCGATACCGGTGAATATCGCATTCGCGGCATCGAACTGGGCATGGCCGGCAAGATGACCGAAAAGCTTAGCGTGTCCGGTGGTTTGACGTGGATGGATAGTGAGGTTCTGAGCAGCAGCAATCCCAACAACATCGGAGCAGACTTCGCCAATATTGCGCATGAACAGTTCAACCTGCTTGCCCGCTATGAATACAACGACAAATGGAGCTTTGGCGGCCAAGCCACGTGGCGTGGCCCTGTCCAAGGCGGGTTGTTTGCGGCGACAACCGGCAACAACCTTCCCAGCTTCTGGCGGTTTGATCTGATGGCCGAATACGAGATCACGGATGCCGCTTCGGTAAACTTCCGCGTCGATAACGTGTTGGATGAAACCTACTATGACGCTGTGTACCGCTCGAGTGCGCCGTTTTCCTACATCGCGCCGGGACGCTCTGCATCGGTTTCGGTCAGCATGAAGTTCTAACCCACCACCCACGTGGCAGGCGGTGTTCTATCGCCTGCCGTTTTCCAACCGAAAGGACATTTTATGTTGGTCTGCGTCGAAGATATCCTGTCTGCGCAAGAACTGTCCGATATCCGGGATGCGCTGAGCACTGCTGAATGGGATGACGGTCGCGCAACAGCAGGTGCGCAATCTGCGCAAACCAAGCGCAACCGGCAAATTCCGCTCAACAGTCCGGTGCTTCCCGATCTGCAAACGCTGGTGCTGCAAAGGCTGATGGCCAATCCTACGTGGGTTTCCGCGTCGTTGCCGCTGCATGTTCTACCGCCAATGTTCAATCGGTACGAACAATCCGAGACCTTCGGCGTTCATGTCGACAATGCCATTCGGGTCAACCCTCAGACCGGCCAGCGGCTGCGCACCGATCTGTCCTGCACCCTGTTCCTGAACGACCCTGACGACTATGACGGGGGCGATCTGGTCATCGAAGACAACTACGGCACCCAATCTGTCAAACTGCCCGCCGGGCACTGCGTTCTTTACCCATCTACATCTTTGCATCAGGTCACACCGGTGACGCGCGGTGCCCGTGTGGCATCGTTTTTCTGGGTGCAATCCATGATCCGCGACGGGGGGCAGCGTGAAATCCTGTTCGACCTTGATCAATCCATCCAAGCGCTGTCAGCAACTGCGGGGTTGAACGACGCCACCGCTGTGCGTCTGACCGGCATTTATCACAATCTTATTCGGCAATGGGCGGAAACGTGACATGAAATTTGCAGCTGTTCTGACCACCGCGATAATGACTGCCCTGCCACAGGTTGCCGCCGCCGATACCGCATCGGTGAATGTTGCGTTGATAAACTTTGCTGACCAATGGATCGGCCCTGCCCTGTCGGAACCGATGCGGGACGCGGCGCAGGGGGGCGGCCATTCACCGTTGGCCATGTTCATGGGTGCCGACATTGTCGTGAAATCGGTAATGTTCGGGTTGGCGCTTGCGTCAGTGCTTGGCTGGGCTGTCTGGGCAGGCAAGATGCTTCAAGTCTACGTGGCGAACAACCGGCTGCGCCGGTCCTACAGGCAACTGGCGCGCGCCGGTACGTTGACCGGTGCGCACCCAAAGACCTATTCAGGGCCGGTGCGGGTCATGGTTGACGCGGCACAGGCTGAAATCGAGATATCGTCCGGACTGGGGAAGGACGGTGTCAAAGAACGGATGGCCTCGGAACTGTCGCGTATCGAAGCCGGTGCCGCCCGGTCAATGCAGTCGGGCGCGATGGTGCTTGGCTCCATCGGGTCGACGGCCCCTTTCATCGGCCTGTTCGGCACCGTCTGGGGGATAATGAACAGCTTTATCGGCATTGCCGAAAGCGGCACCACCAGCCTTTCGGTTGTTGCCCCCGGTATCGCAGAGGCGCTTTTGGCGACCGCGATCGGGCTGGTTGCCGCCATTCCGGCCGTGCTGCTTTACAATCATATCACGCGGGTGGTGTCAGGGTATCGGGCACGGATCGGTGACGCAGCCGCATTGGTAGAACGCTGCCTGTCGCGCGATCTTGACCGTCGTGCCGCAGAGGCGGTACCCGCGCGGACCACCTTGCGCAATTTGGCGGCGGAGTAGAGCAATGGGTGTGCGACTGTCCGACGGCGGCGATGAACTGGCACCGAATGCTGACATCAACATCACACCATTTATCGACGTGATGCTGGTCCTGCTGATCATCTTCATGGTGGCCGCCCCCCTTTCCACCGTTGACGTAAATGTCGAACTCCCGGTGGCGACCGGCACCCCCGCTGCGCGCCCCGCTGACCCGGTGTTCGTGACGATCCACAAGGATCTGAGCCTAAGCGTCGGTGACGGCGATGTGACGCTGGCCGATCTGAACATGCAGCTCGGCATGCTGACCAAGCTCGATTTCAGCACCCGCATTTATATCAATGCAGACCGGTCGGTCCCTTACGGCGAAGTGATGGCGGTGATGAACCGCATGCGAAGCGAAGGCTACCTGAAAATCGGGTTGGTCGGTCTTGAGGACGAGGGCAGCCGAGCCCCGGGCGTCGCGCCTCCGGCGGAGAATAGCGCGAAATGAGCTTTGCCTATGCTGCTTCGCCTAAATCGGGCCTGATGCTTGGTATTGGCCTGAGCATTGGGGTTCACGGGGCCCTGATCGCATTGTGGTTGACACAAGCCGCCGCCACCGAACCCTTGCAGGACCAAGGCATTCAGGGGCGCGAGCTGATTGATCTGGCCGAGATTGAAATGATCATGGCCGCCCCTGAGACCGATCTGCCCGACGGCGACCCGGCCCAGGACAGTCAGGCAGTGATGGAAAGCCCGTCAGAGCGTATAGAGGCCAAAGCGTCCAACGACCCGCTGTTGGCCCAGGTTCCACGGGCCCCGGATGACCCGGAACTACAGTTCAAAATTGCCAATCCGGACCAAAAGGTCGAAACCGAGAAGGAAGCAAAGGAAATCCCCACCGAAGTGCCCAAGGAAACCGCGCAGGAAAGTGCGCCTCAAAGCGTCGCGGCCGCCCCCAAGGCCAGTGCGGGCCAAGACGAACAAGACCAGAGTGCCGCGCAGGAACAAGGGCTGAGCGACGCGGAACAGGCCGAGATTACCGACTGGCAAAAGTCACTGGTGCTGGCGTTGAATGCTGCCAAGGATTATCCGCGACGCGCCCGCAAAGCCCGCGCCGAAGGCACGGTATCGGTCGCGTTTTCCCTGGATCAATACGGTCGCATCAAAGCCCGCGAGGTATCGAAATCATCGGGATGGCCGGTACTGGACAAAGCGGCGCTTGATATTTTTGACCGGCTCAAGGCTTTGCCCGCGCCGCCGGCGGCAATGGGGGCCGGGCCGTTTGATCTGGCGATCCCGATCAGCTACAGGTTCCGCTGAATTCAGTCACTGCATCGGGGGTGATATCGGCGACCGTCGCACAGCCGCAAAGTGCCATCGTCACCTCGAGCTCGTCGCGCAATCGGCGCAACACCTGGCTTGCACCGCGTGCCCCGTTCACTGTCAGGCCATGCATCACGGGGCGCCCCACCAGCACTGCCTCGGCGCCCAGTGCAAGCGCTTTGAACACGTCGCTACCGCGCCTTACCCCACCATCCAGATAGACCGGCACTGCGCCTGCTACCGCCTTCGCAACGCCAGCCAGACGGGTGATTGGCGCAGGCAATGTGTCAAGAACCCGACCCCCGTGGTTTGATACGATGATACCTTGCGCGCCTGCCTCGACCAGCCGTGTCGCATCCGCCGGGCGCAGGCATCCTTTGATGATCACCGGCACCGGACTGTCCTTGATCAATCGCAGCAGGTCCGCCCACGTCGGCGCAAAGACCATCATGCCATCGAACACAACGCTTTGCCCCTCTTGCAACTGGGGGCGCGGCGGCTGGGGTAGCACGTCAAGCATGACCGGGCGCACTTCGGCCGGCAGCGCAAAGC
>Ga0209634_1003466_pt1 | contig 10635 bp, 12 predicted proteins | sample LinPmetageLP40_FD_184043 | JGI IMG/M metagenome (GOLD analysis project Ga0209634, IMG submission 184043) | Marine viral communities from the Pacific Ocean - LP-40 (SPAdes) (version 2) | ecosystem: Environmental > Aquatic > Marine > Oceanic | place: Pacific Ocean | collected 2010-08-26 | reverse complement strand
CTCGGACATTTCTAGTAATTCCTGTAAAACTTGTAGATGTAATTCCTGTGTAAGATATTTCTTCTGTGCCTACTTGTATAAAATTTGTTCCTGTGCTCGGAAATCCAGTTGTACTAGCTACATTAATCGTGGTTCCTGTTCCACCCGTTCCTGCCGAGTTAGCAGATAGTGAACCATTCAATGTAGTTGTTTGTGGATTTGTAACCGTTCCACCCCATTGCGAAATACCATAACCAAAAACTCCAACTTGTTCAGCTGGACCAACATGGTAATATTGAAAAAAAGTAATACCTCCAGAATTTGTAGCACCTGCCCCACCTTCATTACCAGGCATTGTAATAGTAATAGTAGAAGTATTAGGTGCACTTGCTACCATAAATTTTTTATCAGCAAAATCCGCTGCTCCAAAATTAGAACCTGTGATAGCAGTAAAAGTAGAAGCGTCACCAAATAAAATAATATCACCTGCTTGAAAAGGAACAGGAGTTGAAAACGTAATAGTTACCGTTGGTGATCCATTAACCGTGCTAAATGCATTTGTAATAGCTGTGCCTGATGGATTAACTAAAGGATGTATATCGTAGTACACTCCTCCTGAATAAGCATATAAAATTCTATTAGTTCCTATAAGAGAATATTTAATACCTTCTTTACTAACCATGTGATGTAACCCTCTAGCTGCACCAGTTAATTTATTTTCACCTAATTGTGACCAACCACCTATTTTTTCTGGTGTACCGTATCTAAAACGTACGTTCGTGCCCCCAGTCCATTGAGACTCGGCTCCTGTAGATGTAACTTGTTTATTGAATCCTGGTAAAAATCCTAATTTTTGTAGCATATAAAATTCCTATAAAGAAGGCAGTAGGTATGGTGGATTACTGCCTTCATCATAGGAGATATACCATTAATTAAATGTATATACAACTATAACTCTATGGCCTGTTTTAGGATAAATCATATAATGAGGGCATTTATCAAAGACCACTCCCTTATATTTCTCAGGAGTTATTTCTTTAATTATTTTATTTTTTTTGTTTAAAATAACAGTTTTTGAATTTTTATCACAATCGTTTAAATATATTATTAATTGTTTGTGGTCAAAATCATGGTCTTGATGCACGATTGATTTCTTTACACCAATATTAAAACTTAAATTAATAGAAACTCTAAATAATTTTTTAATTTTAATTTTATTTTTAACACAAAAAGAATTTATTAGACCAACAAAAAAGTTAGCGTGAGTAGAGTTATATTCATTGTTCTTCCTATCTTCAGGTCTTTTTAATATTATATGACTTAGAAAAAGGTCTTTATTTATTTCTTTAAAAGATTTACTTAAATAGAAAGGAAAAGTTGTATTAGAAAATATCTCTTCTATTTTTTTTTTTTGATCTTTAGATAAAAAAGTTTTATTTTGTTTAATTAAAAAACTCATGAGATTTTAAACCAATCTGGGAGACCTAAATGTGGACGCTTGTCAAAAATATTATCTTTAGACCCTGGAGTTTTCTTGTTATTATAATGAAGAAATACTTGAACACAGTCCTTACCTTTAAATTTTTCTCGCCAATGTTCTAGTTCACAACCAGAATAAACTAACATATCGCCTGGTTTTAAATTTATTTTAATACCTTTTTTGCCAACTTCTCCAGATGGCTCTAAATAAATAATCCAATTATCACCACCTAAATTCATAGTAGTAGAAATCTCACAACTAAATCTATCTTTATGTCTTTTAAGAACATCACCTTTTTTATAAATTCTAGCATATGTATAAGATGGATATAATTTTAATCCTGTAGTTTTTTCCATAATTGGTTGACACTTCAACATTAAAGTTTCCATAGCTATATCAGAATAGTTTGCATAGGTGTGTGGAATTTGATTTTTAGCTTCTTCATAATAACCAAGTAATCTTTCATAAGGTGAAATGTATCTAGCATTAAGACAGGTATCTAATACTTGTCTTTTCATATGAAAATAATTGTACAAGAATAAAGCTAAATCTTTATCTATTGCTTGTTTTATAATTACGTATTTATTTTTTTTAAAACTCATAATAATTTATATTTAAAACACATCTAACTTTTGTATTTGTTGTATTTGTTCCTGCATGTAATTCTTTTGAATTAAATATAACAACTCTATTTTCTTTTGAATAAACTTTTTTATTATTTTTTTTAAAAATTGTATAACCATCACATGAGTTTAAATAATAAACAGCAGTTTTATTATTTTTGTAATTAAAATCGTTATGAAATTGTCCTTGTATTAATTTTGTATTTATCGGATTTAAATTAACTTTTGCTCTTGTAAGTGATGAAACTTTTAATTTTGGTAATATATATTTAAGTGTTCCATACCATTCTGAATTTTCTTTTAAATTATCAAAAAATAAATGTGTAAATTGATATTGATCTAATAAATTTTTTGATTGTTTATCACTAACAGGGTAATCTTTACCGTCTTGGTAGTAATAAGGAAATTTTTTGTTTGATAAATAAGTATACTGAAGTTCTAAAAATTGTTCTTTTGGTAAAAAATTATCTATAACTTTAAACATCTTTAACCCTCTCTTTTGGTATTGCTTGAATATTCCAATGTATAAATCTAAAAGGTTCAACACCATAATCTATTGAAAATTCGTGTTCTAGAAATCCTGGAAATATAATTAAAGTTCCCGGTTGTGGTCTAAAGTGAACAAGTTCATTACCATTAAGGATTTCTTTTATATTAGTTTTCATTTTTAATTTTGTAGACCTAGCCCCTGTTCTTGGTTCGTGAAACACTGGAAAGGATGTTTTATCACTTGCTTCTAGAAAATAAAATCCAGATACATGTTGGTTCCAATGAACGTGTGCAGAATGATGTCCACCTCCTTTTTTAGCAAACTCTTGTACCCACATTTCACTTAATACAGTAGCGTATTGAGACATATCAAAACCTTGTTGATCTAAATATTCCCAAGATTTTTGAATAATGTAGTCTCTAAAATCTCTAAAATTATTATCAGCTATAAGATTTGTTGAATGATAACTTCTTCCAAAGTCTCCAAATTTTTTTACATGTGCTTTAGCTTCCGGAACATTTCTAGCATTTTTAATATATTTGTTAGATGCTTTAATTAAAGATTTTATAAAATCTGGTTTTTGTTCAGACCAAATCGTAGTGTTAAAATAATTATTTATATTCATATTATTTAAATGGATATCCTAGGTTCCACATCACCAATGAATATCTCGTTCCTTTCGTTACGGGTTTAACTCTATGCCATACAAATGATGGAAAGACAATGATAGATCCTTTAGGAAGTATCTCTTTTGCTTGTTTCAAATGTTTAGCTTCTTCTCTCATATGCGGATCATAGTTTCTAAAATCAAATTCTAGTTCTCCACCTTCATACTCTGAGCCATCGGTTAACTGACAAGTCATGGATAGTTTTCGAATTTTACCATGGTCTAAAGCATTTTTGTTATCTCTTTTATAAGGTTTATCCCAAGAATCACAATGCCAATCGTAGTATTGATTAAGTTTATATTTTGTAAATTGACAAGATTCAGATCTGTCCCATTCAAAATTCCAACCTGCAGCTTTATTAGCTTGATGAATGTAAGGGTGTAGTTCTTTATAAATCCAAGTATCATTTAACCAAACTAAATCAGAGTTTCTTTTTTTTTTTATATCTCTAACTTGATCTTTAGTTAATTTTTTATCTTCATAGCCACCTGTTATAGCCATAGTTTCTGTTTTTGATAACCCATACTTTATAATGTCATCACAAATTTTTGGAGGTACAGCTGATTTAAAATACCAATAGTAATTAGATATATTCATAAGTTATTGTTTGTACAAAGTTTAATAAATCTTTTTGATTATTAGTTAGGTAATACATATTAGTTGATGGAAACATAATAAACATATTATTTTTAAGTTCTATGTCCCAACTTCTTCCTTTACGTCTGTTATCTTCATAGTGTATTCGAACATTACAATCTTTAACTTTAACGCCATAAAGCATTGTAAAGTCTGGAGAGTTACGTAGATCCACCGGATCAATATTTAATAAAGGAATTGTTGTCTCATTGGGTTTATAGATATTTCCCCACGTTGATTTGTTAACTAAATTAATGCTGTGTTCAAGACCAATAAAATCTCTTATATATGTATTTAACATATCCCAAGTTCTTGAGAATGGAAATTCTTTAAAGTTAAAAGTAGATTGTAAAATATCGTGTGCTAGGTATTCTTGGTCTATTTCAAAACCTTTTGGCATATCAATGTTGCCATAGAATAAACTTTGCTCTGTTAAAACTTTTTTATGCATACCTATTTATTTAAACGCAATTTTATCTTGCCATAGTTTTATACTAAAAGAAGGCCACTGAGCAAATTCTTTATCTTCAGATAAACTTCTTTCAAAATCTAAGGGAGACATTCCTTTTATTATTTTTAATTCTTTGTCTAACATAAGTGTCTCTGTGTTATCCCATAGATTCTTTGCTTTTTTCCAAAAATTATTATCATAAATAGATCCGTTGGAATAGTGGTATAAAATAAACTGTTCTATTTTTTTCACCCAACTATGTATATGAAATTCAGTATCTTTTTTATCTTGGTTATTAAAAATATAATTATAGTAAAATTGGTTTATTTTAATGTAAGACCCCATAGCCGTTGCTTCTAAAGGTTCTAAAAAAAATAATTTATTACCATTTAATAATACTCTATTATCTATTATTGGTTCTTTTGCTACATACTGTTTAAAAGGAAATACATGATTTATTTTTTCTACGCCAAATAGTTTTTTAAAATTATATTTAGCTTTTTTTACTGAAGTAATTTTATTATTAAATAAATATCCTATAGATGTTTTTTTAGGTAACGGAATATAAAAACACCACCCGTCCGGTGTAGCTGTTGTTTTTGTCCATAATACGTCATTTTCTTTTTTTGGAAGATCCGCTAAAAGAGCACAATTTAAAGGGTTTGTTAATGTATGATAATTTGTTAAATTTTTAGGAGTGCCTCTGCAATCTATAATATAGTCTGCATCTAAAGTATTATAGTCTTTTATATTTTCATCTCTTTCTTTAAAATCTATTTTTAAATTTTTACAAACAAAATTTTGAAAGTCTTCGGGATTAAAATGTATTCCATATCTGCCTAATGGAAAACCGTGAAATATTTTTTTATTTTTTTTACTCCAGTTTTCATACATAATACCTGTTTTTTGAGTAACTGAAAATTTATTAACATAATTAGAACCAAAATTTTTAAATAACCAATCTGGAAATTCTAAAGTGGTTCCTTGACCTGTTGGAACAGGTTTTATTTTACTGTCATAAATTAATTCTATTTCAACTTTAGTATTTAAAAATTTTCTAAAATATCCAAAATGCATTGCTGATATACAACCTGCATTTCCCCTACCTAATATAATTATTTTCATACCTATACTTTCATACTTATACTATAGGTAATAAATTTAAATTAAGTTGTCAAGTATTATAAAACGATTTATCTTATAATAGTTTCTAGGTCCCAAGATTGACCAGATTCATTCCACTGATATTGGTATGTATTAATTGGATCTGCAATTTGTTCAGCAGTTAAAGAAGGTTCATCACCGATTGGTGATTTCCAAGAAGCTGATGCAATATGTTTTACCCAAGATGGATATGGTTGTTGAGGCCAAAAAATTTTATTAGTTTCATCCCAAGTCATACCTTTACCTGCATAGTTTCCTCTAAATGCAGTTCCACCATTTCTGTGAATGTTAGAAAAAGTATTATAAGATGTTTGAATCCACATTGCTGCTGGCCAGTTGTTGTGTTGTTCTAAATATTGTTGTCCTACAGATTCATCTTCAACACCATCACCGTTTAACATGTCTCCATTATTCAAAGTTAATACTTGAATAATTTTATTGTTATTTCCTAATTTTGCAAAATGTGCCATAATATTTTCCTATTGATATTTGTATTTTATTACTATTATACCTGATCCACCAGCTCCACCGGGTCTAGGGCCACCTGGTCCTGACCAGCTACCACCGCCTCCACCACCACCAGTATTAGTTGTTCCTGAAACAGATGTAGCACAACCGACTGAATAGCCACCTCCACCTAAACCTGCACTATTAGAATTAGGTGAAACATCTGGATATCTTATACCTCCACCGCCACCGCCTGAAAAATATCTACCCGCAGGTCCTGTTTGTCCATAACTTGCATAAGTAGGACCAAAAAAATCATTAACAGCATAAGAACCATCACCACCACTAGCTAAAGAGCCAGTTGTAGGTGAACCTACTGCACTTGCTCCTCCTCCACCACCACCAGCGTTTGTTGATGATGAAGGTCCACCATCCCTTCCTTGAGGTGGAGTAGTAGGAGGAGTATTTCCTGTTCCCCCTGCAAGTGTTCCTGTGTTAAATGAAGAACCACCACCACCTGATCCACCAGGTTTGGGACTAGGTGGGCTATTCCAACTACCACCAGTTCCACCTCCTGTGGATGTTATACTTGAAAAAACTGAATTTTCTCCAGGATACGCATCAGCAGCACCTCCAGCACCTACTGTAATTGGGTAAGCTTGTGCTGTGACTGCTATACCTGCTGGGTTAGCTAAAGGGGATGCTGATATACAACCTAAAGAATTAGATACTCTAAAACCGCCACCACCTGCTCCTCCTCCTCCGGCTGAGCCACTACCTCCTCCACCAGCAACTACAAAGTAATCTACAATTTTATCAGCTGGCTCTGCTGGTAAACCTGTAACATTAAAAGTTCCTGGACCTGTAAAAATATGAAGTTTGTAATCTCCAGAAGTAGTTATTGTTCCACCTACTGCTTCTATAAAAGGGGTTGGTCCTCCTCCAGCACCAAATCCTAAAACTTGATAACCAAAAGATTTACCTTTTCTGGTTTGTGTATTTTTTGTGCTCTTACCTGAAGTAAGTTTATTTTTTAAATCTCTCATATCTAAATTCCTTATGCGTCGTTAGCTGCATCAGTAGTAAAGAATATTTTAATACCTAAAAGTCTAGCTACTCCAGTAAAAGTATCTCCACCTACGTCTGCATCTCTAAATATTTGAAAATATGTTTGTTGATCTACTGCAGGAGATCCTGCAATTGTAACTGCAGAACTTTCTGCTGAAACTTGTTGATCTTCTACTGTTCCTATACCAGCATCTGTAATATTTACTGCTGTTCCAAAAGCAACGTCTATAGTATCGCCATCACCAACAGATACACCTTGTAATCCAAATATACAGTTTCCTGTATTTGTAGTACTTGGTGTCCAAAAACACTGGTAAGTAATTGTTCCTTCATTCCATGATTTAGGAAAGGCTACTGAAAATTGTGCATGATCATCTGCAGTATCTGCAAAATCCATAACTTTCATGTCTGGTCTTAAAGCTGTTGTTTCTACTTGCGCTGGAGCTGCACCATTAGTTGTTGATGCATACATAGCTGAAGCAGGAACCCACATACTGTCTTTTCCTGCAATTTTAACTGCAGCAGTTGCACTTTTAAGTACACCTGTTCCTTTAGGGTTTAAATTTATATCGACATTAGTTTCACCTGTTGCTGATAAAATAGGTCCATTACCTGTTGAAGCATTGGCTAGTGTTAATTCATTAACCGCTGAACCTGTTGCTGTTAAAAGTAATAATTCATTTCCGTTAGTATCTAAAATTGAAGTTCCAATTTTAGGTGCTGTTAAAGTTTTGTTTGTTAAAGTCTGTGTTCCGGTAAGAGTTACTTCATTTGCCTCACCTATAGCTGCTTCATAAACTCCAGTATTTGTTGCAACACCATCAAGATAAATAAGTTTATATCCTTTATCTCCTGTTCCAAAAGTAACTGTTGCTCCTGAACCAGATACTGCTTTTAATTGTACTGTGTATGCACCTGATGTACTATTTTTAATAATGTAAAAATTTTCTGTAAGTAATGGAAAAGTAACAACTCTTGCTCCAGATATTGTTCCTGTTAATTCTATAACTCTTTGTTGAGCAGTACCAGTTAAAGCACCATCTGCTATTGTCAAAGCTGTCGGTGTTCCTGAATCAGTTACAGCTTGAGAATTATATCCACCTGTTAATTGTTCAATAAGACTTAAATTAGCGTTAGTTTTTGTTCCCCAAGTACCAGCGTTTTCGCCGGTTGCCATTAGCTCTAAGCCAAGATCTGTGAATGTTGATGCCATAATTTTGTACTCCTGATTGTTGTTATTTATATTGTTTATTTATTACTAAGTCAAACACTAGTTTGCTACTTTTCTTGTGTAACCGGTACTATCTTTAGGTACTTTTCTTGAGTAACCCGTGCTATCTTTAGGTACTTGTCTATTAAAATATTGAAGATTAATAGCATCATTTAATTCAGTTGTTGCTGTTAACCCTAAACCATTTAAATTAGCAACAGTCGCTTGTACTGATATTAATGAACCTAAATCAGTTTCAACTTCTAATCCTGTTAAACCTACGACAACACTATCTACTGATACATTTCCTAAAGCAGTCTGTGCAGATAATGCTGTTAAGAGCTGTATAGGGTTAGATGAAATATCTATAGTAGTTAAATTTGCGTCAAGATCTAATCCTGTTAACGCAGCAATAGTTTCTTGAGTCGTTGTTGCTGTTCCTAAAGCTGTTGTTGCAGCAAGACCACCTAAACCTATTGAGTGATCATCTGTTTCTAAAAGTCCTAGAGATGATTGTAAACCAATACCTGTTAATGTAAGTGCTAAATCTGATTTAGCAGTAGCCACACCTAAATCTGCATCAATTTGAAAACCAGTTAAACCTATTGTATTTGCAACAGGTAATTGATAAATTCCACCCCAACCTTCATTATCCGAACCAAATACTTGATCACCCCAACCAACACTTGGAAGTGAAGCAGTTGCTGTTAATCCTAATCCTGCAAGAGAAACAGTAATTTGATTTTCTCCCCAATTGTTGTCTCCCCATGCATCTCCGCCCCAACCATTAGTTGCTTGTGCATAAGGAAATTCTCCTAGTGTAGTTGTAACAGATAAACCTGTAAGAGGTACAGGAACACCATCTTGACTTCCCCAATTGTTTTGTCCCCATTCTAAAACTCCCCATGTATCAGAGTCCACGGTATTTGCTGATCCACCCATTCCTGAGTGATATTGACAATAATAATAAAGTTGTGGTGCACTAGCAGCTACTACTATTTGAACATAGGCACCGTTGTCTCCGGCATTACCAGAAGTTGTAACTCCTGTTGTATATTCAGATCCTCCGCTATGAGTTCCGTTACTTGTTGTTGAAAATTTAAAAGGGTGTCCGCTAACACTACTATCTGAAACATCAAATTTATAAGTATAACCTTCTGCAAGGTTTACAGTTTCTTGTAGATTACCATCTATATAGTATCTGTTACCAGCACCAGGATTAGCGACTGTTACTGTGAAGGTTCTGATTACCGACATAAGGAATTACTCCCTATGCTATCTGAACGATTGCGTTGCCTGCAGTTTGAGCTGGGAATTGAACTGTAAAAGTTCCACTAGTCACAGTTTTGTCTGCACCAAAATTAATTGAAAACACAGATCTTAAATTATTAAAACCAGATATGTTTGTATTATTATAAAGTAAACAACCTCTTGCTGTAAATGTAGCTGAAGTAAAACTAACATCATTAAATTTAACACATGCTGTGTCACCAGATAAAACTGGAGTAGCTGTTACTGTTAATGCTGCTCCACCTGCAGTGTAACCACTATTAGAAGCTCCACCATCAGTTTGACTTTGACTAACTTCAAGTGTGCTAGTTGGAACTGCGTTAGCTGAACCAGGAGCTGCGTAAACAGTTGTTCCTTTACCTAACGAAGCTGAGTTACTTGAATATAAAGCTAGTTTAAATGCGTTACCGTTTGGTGTTGCTGCAGCGGTATCAAAGTTGTGTCCGCCTCTAAGTATTTCTACTTTAAATGAATTACATATTTCTGATGCGATTGCCATAAATTTTTATCTCCTAATTTTATTGAGGCGCTGACTCGATTGGTATTCTTACTGTTCCATCCGTGTAATCGTCTCGTCTTCTTCTTCCAATTTGCATCGCTGCAAACTTTTGTAGTTCACTTTTATATCTATTTTCATATAGTGTCAACATGTCTGTTGGACCTTTTAAAAACATAAATGCTTCTACTAAACATGCATATAATAGTCCTTGTGGGAAGTAATTACTTAAAAATGTATTAGAATTACCATCATCACCAGAACCTAATCCTACAGGTTGAGCGTTGTAATGAATAATATATTTGTAATTAGCATCAGGTGTAGGCGCTACATATATAGCCCCAGAAGTTGCTGTGCTAGCTCCTGTTGTTGCACCACCAAACATTGCATAGTATTTAGGAAGACCTGTTACATCTTGAGCCGCTGCTCCTCCAGAAGTACCTGTTAGAGTACCAACATACTCTGACATAAACGTTTGATCACGTTTCTCTAACCATATTCCTTGGCCATTAGTGTTTGCTGTTGATTCATATACTTCTATACCTCTAACAAATAATAATTTTGTTGGCATTGTAATTGTATTAAAATCTGTTGCAAACTGAGCTTCATCTTGAAACCTGTCTGAATCCATAG
>Ga0209634_1003464_pt1 | contig 10637 bp, 7 predicted proteins | sample LinPmetageLP40_FD_184043 | JGI IMG/M metagenome (GOLD analysis project Ga0209634, IMG submission 184043) | Marine viral communities from the Pacific Ocean - LP-40 (SPAdes) (version 2) | ecosystem: Environmental > Aquatic > Marine > Oceanic | place: Pacific Ocean | collected 2010-08-26 | reverse complement strand
TTTTCTATTAGGAAAAGGATTTTTTTGGGGGACAATAGTCATTTTTGCATTTTTAAATTTCATTTTCTTGCCTTTCCGTAACCACGTTTAGCTAGTCTACCTGCTAGACCACCTCTTTTCATGCTCATTTGTTTTAAACCATTTACTTCGCCACCCATAGCAGCTTTTATTGGTTTAGGTTTAATTATTTCAATACCGATGGCTAATATACCGCCTTTTTTCTTTTTCTTTTTTGAAGAATCTACTGGTCCGCCACGTTTCATTTTTTTCGTAGCTCCAGCAATTCTATCTGCTTGTGTAGGATTAGGATTATTATCTATTCCTGCTTTGACGGATAGCATACCAAACTTAGATGCTGAACCACCATCTTTTTTCTTCATTGGCTTAGCTTCTTTTTCTTTTTTTGGTGGTCGTTTTATAGGTGGTTGTATTTTCATTTTAGGTCGAAACTTAATAGTCTCACCATCTTTTGTTAAAGTATAAACAGGTGGATTGGACATTCCAACCATAGGGCTAACTTCCCATCCTTGAGCTTTATATTCTGCTAAAGTAGTAGGTTTTTTCTTTTCTTTTATGTTAGCTGTTTGTTTACCTTTACCAAAAGTCATTATGAGTTCCTTTTAAGTTGTTCTTTTAACCTTTTTAATTTTTCTCTTACCGCTGGAGTTATTTTTAATCTTGGCGAGTTTTTTTGTTGTTCTTCTAATTTTTTTAAAAACTCTTCAATACCTTTTTTAGGCATTAGTCTAGGTGGAAGAGTTTTTCTAGGTCCAAGAGGATTCATTCTTTTTGGACTAGGTGGTTCAAAAGCACCAGGTGGTCTACCAAATCTACGACTACGTTTTCTTTCATTTGCTTTTTCAATTTCAGGTTGTCTATCGCTAGAAAGTCTAAAAGAATTCTTTTTGCGTTTTGGTCTTGGTTTTGTAAGTGCCATGGTTAATCTCCTATTTAATGTATAGTGGGTTTTATAAGGTTTAGCAAGTCTCTTCCATTATGATTCATAATGTTGTTATATTCTTGTTCAGTAAGATTGTTATGGTACAGCATTTTTGCTACACCCATCATTGCACCAGCTAAAAGTATTTGTTCTTCAGAAGAAGTAACGGCTGTGTCAGAAAAATTCATTAATTCGTTAAAATATTCCTGTAATTTATCTGTTGCTGTTAACATTTTTACCACTTCGTTTCTCTAAGTTAACATTTGCACGCAATTGTGCAATATCTTCTTGTGAATCTATTTTATTTTGAGATATTTGAGCAGTTTGTTGCAATCTTGCAGCGTCTAATTCTAATTTTGCACTATCAGCGCCCGCTTTTCTCTCTTGATCCATAGCTTTAATGTTAATTTCTTGTTGTTTTAAGTCAATAAGTGGATCTGACCCTTGTTCATCAAGGTATTCTTGTTCTTCTTGAATCATTTTTTCAGTCATTTCTACAATTTTCTCTGCTGTTCTTGCTTCAACAACTTCTTGCATCTGTAATTGAACTTCTTGAGGTAATTCACCACCAAATTGTTGTGTTTGTTGTTCTATTTCTTCTCTTAATTCTTCTTCAACCTCTTCTCTTGACTGTAATGAAACGTGTTCCATAATATGTGACTCTAATAAAGTTAAAGTTTGAGGGTTATTTTTTACTAAAACAGAAGTCATTAACGCTTGGTGTGCATCAATGTGAGCCATATGGTTTTGACCTCTAAATGCTTGAAGTTTTTGACCTATAATTGCTTGTGAATTTTCCATTCCAGGGTCAATTGGTTGCGGTCGTTTAGGAGGTGGTAAAATACTTACAATATCTTTTACACCCAATGCCTCATACATTCTTCTGTATGCTTCATACATGTTATGAGCTTGAGGATTTGCTTGTGCTAATTGTAATTGTGTTTGTGCCAACGTAACACGTTGAGCCATAGAAAATATATTTGGATCAGAAACAGGTAAGACATCAATACGATCATCAAAATCTTGTTGCTTAACCATCTCCATACCTTGTTGCCCTGCTGGTTTGTAAGGATAACCAGGAGCTAAAGATTCTTTAAATAACTTTGCTAATATTTGAAATTCAACTTTTTGCGCATAATGTAATCTTTTGTGAATTGCACTCATGACTTTTGTGCCACGTTCCATTAATGCCATCGTTGTTCCAACAGGTGCTCCTGCTCCAGCAGCATCACCAATTTTTTGATCAGCTACAGTTGCAAATCTTGTTCCTGCTTCAACAACAAAACCTAATAATTGAAATAATGTTTGGCTTGGTTCTTTGTAAGGTAAAGGCATAAGGCCTGCACGAAGATCACCAGATGGTGCATCAACGTCTCTAAACTCACCAGGTTGTAATGGTGAATCATCATCGGCAATTCTTAAACCTCTTGCTTTAAATCCTGCTGGTAAATTTGCTAATGTTCCTGCATCAATTAATTGTCTAAGAGCTGAAGTTGCTGTTCTTGATAAACCACCAAGCATGTGTATGAGACCAAAACCATAGAACCCTAATCCTGGTAAAAATTTATAATGAACAAAATATTTATTTTTCTTTTTAATTGGATCGTCTTCTTTATAGTTTCTATATATAGCAAGAACTTCAGATGTACCTTCATCTATTGTAATTATGTATGGAACTTTAATACCATCATCTTCATCTACACCTGCAATATTTAAATCGGCGTGTATTTCTAAAAGAGTGTATTCATCTTCTTGACCAACTTTTTGAACGCCTTCTATATCTCTTTCTTTTTCCAATATACGATCTTCTTTGTTTGTATATTCAAGATCTATATCTCTGTAAAAACCAGCAACTTGTTGTTTTCTAACTTCATTATCACTCATTTTTACAACATGTGTAATTCTTTCACATGATGTTAAATCAGTAGCAGAATAAGGAACAACCAAATCATCTGCTGATATAAATTTAGATACAGCTCTTTGTAGTCCTGCATCGTAGTAAACTTTTTTAAATGCTGAACCTGCAAGAGGTAAGTGAAATAACATTTGATCTAATTCAGGATCATACTCTTCCATAACGTGAGTAATCTGATAGTTCATAAATTCTTTTATACGTTCTGCTTGTTCTTCTTTTGCTGGATCTGGTTTACCAATAATTTGTGTGTTTACTGGTCCACCTGCAGGTAATAATTCTTTGTAACCTTGTGCTTGAAATTGTGTAACACTCTCTGCTAATAGTGGATGTGTAACACCACTTGCACCTTGAAATGGTTCTGACCTTTCATTGTATTGAAATCCAAGTAAGTCTAGTCCTTTTCTGTAAGAGTTTTCCCATTTATCTCTTGAGGACCTATCTTGTTGATACTTATCAAGAAGTTCTGAAGATATAATACCTAACTCTTGTTCATCTATAAATTCAGCTAAGTTTGAATCAAATGATTCTTCTATTGGTTCTGATACATCACCGATGATAGCAGAACCATCTTCCATCATGGAAACGCCTGATCCTATTTCATCTTCTGCAATGTTAAGTACTAAAGCTTCTTGACGTGGATCGTCATCAGCCATGTTGGGTAAAATTCTTTTATCAATCGCCATAAGGTCTAACTATCTCCTCTTGTACATAACCGCCTTTGGCCATGTATGCTTTAAATGCTTCCGCCATTTCAGGCGTTAATTCTATACCGAAACTATCAGCGGCGTCAAATTGGTTAGCGCGCTCTACTATAACCTTTATATCAGAATTATCAATAATATCATTGGCGATAGCATCTGCTTGTCTACCTGTATCTCCCGTTCCAAGTATTTCTCCTGTTTCTCTGTTAACAACGTTAAACACTTCTTTTTGTTCATCACCTATTCTAACTGGTAATACTTCAAGATTTACATTATTTTCGTTTGCAATACGTTTTAATATCTTCTCTATTTCACTCGTATAATGTTTTGCTTTTCCAAAATTTGGATTTGTCAAAGCAGTTCCTGTCTCATCTATAACATTTGATACAACATCATCACCAGGTCCACCATAGAACTCATACATACTAATACCTTTTAAATTTGAAGGAGGTAAATCTCCCTTCATGCCGCCACTAACCCATTCCTGTATTCTTCTCTCTTTATCAGCCACTCTATCTGCTTGTGACGTAGCGCTTGATCCATTAAATCCGTCCATACTACTATATCTTTTAGTAACCAAATTAGCTGGTGTTACCGCATAATAGTCTGTAGCATTCGGATCTTTTAGAACAAACTTACGATATGCTGCTTCGTAAACATCTCGTTTAACACTAGCATCTGCCCACTGCCCACGTAATTTAAATGGTAGGTTTGGATACAATTGTTTGACTAGCTGTAAGTTTAATTCTTCTGTCATGTTGTCAATAATATCGTTTTGTTGATAGCGAACTTTTTGTGCCGCTTCTAACATATCGTCTGTAATCTCAGGTACAGGTGTGTTCTTCAATGCTGTTAGTTGATCCTGTAAACCCATCAACGCTTGTAATTCTTTTTGTAATTGTGCACTACCTGGTAAGCTTTCTCTGTACACTGTTCCTTTGTCCGCGAAGAATGTCATCATGTCTTTTTCTAATTCATTATTAATCGTGTTCAACGGCGTATTGTTTTGTGCCATGTATTTTATTTTTGCTGATAGTCTACCTGCTAATCCCTGTGCCGCTTGAAAAATATCTGATTGTATCTCATCAGCAAACGTTGCTGTCTTGCCTGTAAACTTGCCACCTAGTTCACGGTCCGAGAGCCGCGACCAAGCAATCGTATATGGTTCTTGCCAATCATGTGGAGATACACCAGGAGGCAATTTTCCTGGATCACCGCGCAAGTCATTCGGATCAATAAATAATAATCGTTCTCTATCGCTTCCTGGTATTTGCCCATATTCTTTATATCCTGTATATTTTAAACGTCTTTTTTCTCCATCTAAAACATCTGATAAAAATCCATATCCCTTTGATTGTACAAATCGTATTGGTGATTCTTTAAGTGCACCTAAAACCATTTCTCTTGAAAGAGGTTGACCCGCTTTTGTTGCTGTCTCAATTATTCTCTCTAACTCTGAATCAATAATTTCTATCTTAGGTATGTTACGTGATTGATAATACTTTTTAAAAGCATCTATATCTTTATATTCTTTTGGTCCTTGCATTAATTCTGCTTCTAGTTTTGAATAAAATAATTGTCCTGGTTGTGATTTTGTTATTGGTGTTAAACCCTCGTCTATTTCATCTAATCTTGTTAGATAAGCATCTTCAAGTTCATCTCCTGTTTTAGGTAAAATCTTTTCAATCCCCATTTGAATTCTTTCTTTACCTTGTCTAACCCAATTAGGTACTTCACCAAAAATATATTTAAGACCTTCTTTTCTGCTTGCTACTTCAACAGCTTGATCATCTTGAAATCCGCCGTCTGTTTCAAAAGCATCTTCAGCCTGTCTGGTAATATCAAATATATTATCTAAGTCTTGAACTGATTCGTAAGCAGGTTCTAATAAATAATCGCCCACGTCAATCTCTTCTTCTAAACCTGATGGTGTTGGATTACTAAACTGTCCTGGCTCACCGCCTATGGCTAGTTTAGTTTCAGCGTACTCTCCTGTAAACTCTGGTGGTAATTCTCCCATTAAGCCGCCGTCTGCTTTGTTATCAAAAATTAATTGATTACCTTCAACGTTTCGTTGTTCTATTTTGTCTGCAGCATTTTGTAAATCTTCTGCACTTTCAGCGTTATCAACAATAGATCTAATGTCATCAGTTTGACCAAAGGCTTCTTGAAGTAACGGAGATATTAAAGGATCTTTAACTTCATATAAGGCTAAAGGAACTGTTACGTTTTTAACGAGATCACCTACAACTTGTAAAAAAGGTTTTAGTTTAAAATCTGGTAATCTTGCTATGGATTTCATTTTTAATGGATTAACAGCTAAAAAAAGTTCCGCTCCTGTTAAACCAATAGTTCCCGCAGCCATTAAAACTTTTTTAATATCATTGTCTGCATAAAACTTTTCTCCTGTAAAAGGATTATAAACATGATCTGTGTCTTCAAACATGTCAGCATATCCTTGCTGTAAAGGCATTGTCCAAAAATCAGCAAACTTTCCAGCTAATACTACAGGATTAGAATACGTTCCTATTGTGCCTACTTTTGCATTTCTTAACTCTTCTGCTCCCTGAATATCTCCAGCGGTTTCAGCTTCTTGTGCTCTTAATTCTAATTTATGATTATTTTTTTCATCCATGTTTAGAAAAAAATCTGCTGCTTCTCCTGGTAGTTCTAATACTTCTCCAATCAAACGAGGCATTAATTTGTAAGAATCGTCCATTGATTGTATGTTGTACTCTTCTCCTTTAGCATCTCTAAAATCTTCAATAGGTTGAACAACATTGTCATCGAAAGCAGAGAAACCAGGAAAATAATCTCTAAGGCCTGAATATATTTTTTCTCCAACCTTATCTCGAGTATCCTCTATTTTTTGGTTCACATCAGATAAATAATCTAACATTCCTGTTTCTTCATCAACTATGGGTTCAGGACCTCCTACTGGTCCTCCTTCAGCAAAACCAGGTCCTTGAGCTCCTTCTTGAATTCTTGTGTTCATGTCTCCAGTATAGAGTCTATCTTCAGGTTGTGCCATGTAAAAATCAACTTGGTCATCATACATTTTTACAACGTCCTCTGGTGATCTAGCTTTACCTACTCTACCATATCCTACGTCTGTAACTATACCTTCAAACTCTAATTGTTTACCAAGATCATCTATTTGATTTGTAATGTCGGCTGACATACCAGGAGTAGAAACACCCGATTGTAATTTACCTTGTAGCTCTCTTAAAGCTTTATCATAAAAATCATATTGTCTTTTATTAATTTCTAGTGGTGCTAAAAATAAATTATCAATTTCTAATGCTAAACTATAATCATCCGCAACATCGGTGACGTGTGCTAGACTTACATTATCAATAACTTTATTAGTTAATCCTTTATCTCTAGCTTGTTGTACTCTTTTAGCTATTCGTTCTTTTTGATTTAATATATCAAAAATTCTAGGCATCTTTTGAGGATCAGTATTTTTTAAAACTTGTGCTGCTTTGTTCGCTGCTTCAACAGGATCAGTGCCTCCTATAATTTGTTTGTTAATCATTCTGTTAATTTGATTATTAAGATTTGTAGCAACGTTTGTTGTATTTATATTTGTGGGAGCAAACTCTAAAACTTGTTTTTTAAAATTATCTATATCACTATATGTTAGACTATCTTTTGGGATAACACTTCCATCATTCCATCTAATATCTCCTGGTGTATAATCTGCAACATAAGATGAAGAACGAGGTTTTTTAAGAGAGGCTTCCGTACCAGGATTAAGATTTCCTATTTGATCAGGGTATTCAATTTTTGCATCTTCAAATAATTTTTTTACTTCTTTAAGATCTCCTGCTGTATCAAAAGTTCCTGTTCCTCTGTTTACTCCTATTTGATTAAAATAATTTTTTAGTAAAGGGCTGTTGTCATTTACATATTTAAAATAAGTTTCTCTAGAAAAGTTTCTTCCTATAGGCTCTCTGTTAAATTTTTTAATAAAATCATCTCTATAAGTTTTTGTTACTTTTGCTAAATCAGAACGAATGTAATCATGAACAAATCCAGGAAGCTGTGAACCTTGAGAATACCCTCTTGTACTAATACCATTACTTTTTAAAACTTTTAAAGCATCTGCTGTGCTCATAACATCTTGTGGCTGAATTAATTTTAGTTCAAGCATACTATTAACAACACTATTTAATTGCGCTGATCTGCCTTTATCTGTTCCTAAAGTGTTATAAATAGTATCAAATTTATCATAGGCTTCTTTACTAGAAGTTCTATTTTTATATATATCTTTAAAGTCTTCTAAAAAATCACGATGTCCTGTAACATTTTTAAGAGCTTTTCCTCTTACAAGTTTACTTTTTAATATTTGTGCTTGATCTAAAGCATTTGCAAAAACAGGATCTTCATCAATATAGTTTCTTAATTGTTGTTCTCTACGTTGCATTGATTCATTTAATAAATTTTTCTTTGCTAATATTTGTTCTTTATTTTTAATATTTTGTGTTCTACTGCGTGCTCCTTGAAGAGTTTCAAATCTTTTCTGTCTATTTAAAATAGCATTTTTAACTACTGTATCTGCGTTAGTACGACCACCTAATTTTGCTATAAGATCTGATCCAGTTTCAACTAAATCAGCTATGCCCTCTTTACCTTTTTTAATACCTTCTAAAATTATATCTGCTCTACTCATTAATAATAACCTCTGCCACCACCTACAATTAATTTAGGTTCATCTTTATAATCTGATTCCAATTGTATAAAGTTTCCTTGTCTGAAACGCAACAACGCTTGTGTCGTTGAATCGACTAAATCGTCATGCTCACCATAAGGGAAAGCGGCACATTCTTCAATAACTTCTTCAGCCCAACGTTCGTCAGGAGCCCATACTTGTCCCGCTTCAAAAATGGGAGCTACGGAGTTGACACGTACATGCTTATCGTTGCCCTTACTGGGCGTATAAGTTACTACAGGAATTCCCACTTGACGTAGCTCCTGTGTTAAAGGCATACCAGAAGCTTTCGCTTCTATCAAGATTGTTTCGGGTTCCCAGTATTTATATTCTTCTTTTGCAATTTCTTTTAAGTCAGGAAAATCCCAACGTCCCTTGCGCATTGCTAAAAGCATAATGTTTGGTGGTCCGTGTTCCACGGGTTTAAATACACCCCACGTTGTTATTGCACTAAAGTCTGCTGTTTCTTTTTTACTGAACGCTGTGTCATAACTTTGTATAATATGCATAAGGGGAGGTAAACTATCTTTAGGCCACATCTGCCACCATTCTCTTTTAATAATAGAACCTTCTTCAGAGGTAGGTGCTTGTTGCCATTGAGCTTGCCATTTTTGTTCTGACAAAGATGCTTTGACACCTTTGAGTTCTTCTATCTTCCAATACTGTGGCCATAATGGTTTATCATTCAAGACAGCAGGAAACTCAACCACGTCCCACTGATCAGCATTTTCATTCGATTGTGCGTTTAATAATTTACCTGTAAGATCCTTTGTGGACCATCTGGTCATAACTATAACAATAGCACCACCAGGTTGTAAACGTTGTCTAGGTCCTGACGTGTACCATTCGTAGGCATTGTCCATTGCTGTTTGACTTAAAGCATCTTGCTCGGAGTGAGGATCATCAATAATAAGCAAGTCAGCACCACGCCCAGTAATAGCACCACCCACACCAGCAGCAAAATACTCTCCACCAGAGTTAGTTGTAAAACGCCCCGCCGCCTTTGAGTCTTGAGATAAGCTAACAGTTGGGTAAACTTCTTTAAAATCTTGTTGGTCAAATAGGTTCCTCACTTTCCTACCAAAGTTATATGATAATTCTGCGGTATGTGTAGTCTGTATTATCTTTAATTTTGGTTTTTGTCCAAGCATCCATGCAGGAAACAAATGTGAAGCAAACTCTGACTTTGTATGTCTAGGTGGCATATTAACAATTAATCTTTTTATCTTTCCACGTGAAATGTCTTCAAATTTTTTTGCAATAATTTTGTGATGTGAACCTGCAATAAATTCTGGCCAAACTTTTTTTACAAATGTGGTAAAGGAGGAACGGGACTCCTCGGCCAATTTTATTTGCATTTTTCTTAATTCGTATTTTAAAACTTCCGTTGGTATATTTTCTGAATTCATAAAAAAGTTATATCATACTCTTCGTTCGTGTAAAACTTAACCTTTAGAAGCAAATCCCAAGCAACGCCCCAAAACGGCTTGGTGGGGGTCACTACTACTACCGATGGTAGTTGACCTTGGTTCTAAGTACCTAATGTAGTTTTACTATGCTGGTGAGTCGCTGCCTGGAAGCTGGTGCAGCCTGAAGATCTGACCAGGAACTCCTGGTGGCAGGTGAGGAGATGACGTAAAAAAAGGCAGGGAGTACCCTGCCTTTTTGCCAGTCCTCGAGGAACTTCTACTAGAGTAAATCCCTAGGAGAAACTTTTGTTCTTAGCTTTTCTATTAACTTAGTAGCCCAAGACTTAACGAACTGAGGGGCGTTAGGATCAAAGGCTAACTCTTCTACTTCACTCTCTAAGAGTTTATAAAGAGCCTTCCAATTAATATTAGCAGAACTACCAAACAGATTGTCTTGAATAGCATTATTATTGTTCCTATTGTCAACATCTGTATTGTTCCTTGTCGTTAGTCCTAATTGGCTTTCTAGAATAGCTAATCTATTTCTAAGGTCGTCGTTATTATCTGGCATTTATAACTCCTTTGTTATTGTTTAGGAATTAGTACTCCCATTTTATCTTATACTCAAGAACTTAATTACTTTGTTGTGGATAACTTTTTACTTGACAACGACCCCGCAGACGTGTGTGCCGTGCTACCTTAACTATGATAGCAGACCATTCGCCTCTAACAAAAGAACTGCGATGGAACTCGGGTGATGGTAAGGGTGCACAAATTATTATTACTAAGACCCTGCCACGCCAAAACATTGGCGAGTGATGGATAATGCAAACGTAAAAAAAGGGGGCTTTGCCCCCTTACATTTTTGTTGGTATCCGCTTAGGCATGATTGGAACTAAGCGGAAATTCTAAAGTCAGCTACTTCATCGATCGTTGACTTCTTATTCTTTTTAACTGT
>Ga0209634_1003461_pt1 | contig 10644 bp, 8 predicted proteins | sample LinPmetageLP40_FD_184043 | JGI IMG/M metagenome (GOLD analysis project Ga0209634, IMG submission 184043) | Marine viral communities from the Pacific Ocean - LP-40 (SPAdes) (version 2) | ecosystem: Environmental > Aquatic > Marine > Oceanic | place: Pacific Ocean | collected 2010-08-26 | reverse complement strand
AGTTCTCTATCCTTTAATGTTGGGTGCGGTTTCAATCGTAGCTTCAATCATTGGCTGTATGTTTGTAAAAGCTAATAAGAAAATGACCAATGTGATGCCGGCGCTTTATCGTGGGCTAGCGGTTGCAGGTATTCTTTCAGCGATTGCATTTTATTACGTCAGCATTCAAATGTTCCCTGAAGGAATTCAAATTGATGATCAAACTTTTTCTGCTACGGCTTTATTTGGTTCAGCAGTGGTTGGTTTAGTGTTAACTGCGTTACTGGTTTTGATTACTGAATATTACACAGGCACACAGTTTAAGCCAGTTCAGCATGTGGCTAAAGCTTCAGAAACAGGACATGCAACAAACATTATCGCGGGAATTGGTGTCTCAATGAAGTCAACGGCATTACCCGTTCTTTCAGTTTGTGCAGCAATTTATACTTCCTTCGATTTTGCTGGGCTTTATGGTGTAGCGATTGCAGCAACATCGATGTTGAGCATGGCAGGAATAATTGTGGCACTCGATGCTTACGGCCCTATTACAGATAACGCGGGTGGTATTGCTGAAATGGCAGGACTTCCACAAAAAGTGCGTGACATTACTGATCCATTAGATGCGGTGGGCAATACAACAAAAGCGGTCACAAAAGGTTATGCGATTGGTTCAGCCGGCCTTGCTGCTTTAGTTCTTTTTGCAGACTATACCCATAAACTTGAATATGCTGGATTTGATATAGAGTTTAGTTTAAGTGATCCAATGGTGATTATTGGTTTATTCATTGGTGGCCTTATTCCTTTCTTGTTTGCGGCGATGGCGATGGAAGCCGTTGGGCGAGCAGCCGCATCCGTGGTTGAGGAAGTGAGACGTCAGTTTAAAACAATTAAAGGTATTATGACGGGGAAAGGAAAGCCAGATTATAAGAAAGCCGTTGATTTATTAACAGCCTCAGCAATTAAAGAAATGATAATTCCATCAATACTTCCAGTGGCTGTTCCGGTTATCGTAGGTGTCTTCTTAGGACCTAAGGCACTAGGTGGGCTCCTGATGGGTACAATTATTACAGGTTTATTTGTAGCGATTTCAATGTGTACAGGTGGTGGTGCTTGGGATAATGCTAAGAAATTCATCGAGGATGGGAATCATGGGGGTAAGGGATCTGAAGCACACAAGGCTTCAGTGACAGGTGATACTGTTGGTGATCCATACAAGGATACAGCCGGTCCAGCGATTAACCCACTAATAAAAATTATCAATATCGTCGCTTTACTAATCGTTCCGATACTTTAATATTTATACTAATCTCAAAGCCTGCCGTTTAAGGCAGGTTTTTTTTATATAAAAAATATATGAATGATTTGAAAAAATTAAAACTACTCGTCGCATCCGCACTTTTATCCTCCACTGCTGTTTATGCTGATGATTGTACAGACCCCTCAGCAAGGAATTGTGGTATTACCATCTCAGGCAATCAAATCATCGATATTGATTCTTCTATTAGCACCACAGATGAAAAAGGAATTTATATCTCTAACGGATCAAACACACTCACTATTGACGGTAACATTACCACAACCAGTAGTGTTGATCGTGCTACGGGCATCAATATTCATAGTGTCAATGCCACTAATAACGTCATCAACATGACCGGTGGTATTACAACCATCTCTGTTGATGGTGCTGAGCGATCGAAAGGGATCCTATTATCGGGTGGGGCAAATAATAATACGGTTAATGTCACAGGTCCTCTTTCCACTTCAGGTAACTACGGAACAGGTATCGCTATTAATACTGGGACTAGTAATAATAATGTCACACTCACCGGTGATATGAATATAACCGGCTCTACGGATTCTTATGGGGTCAGTATATTTGGTCAGGTTGGTGATTTATCAAGCGATAATGTGATAACTGTAAATGGTAATATTAATACTGTCTCTATTAGTATTTTTGCCGGGGACTATGTAACAGATAACAATATCGTGGTGAATGGCAATGTGCAATCCTCAGGTCGATCAGCTATCCGAGTCAGTGGTGCAGGATCTACTAACAATGTGGTTGTGGTGAATGGCAATCTGACAACAACAGCGACTTCAGAATCACCCACCATTCAAATTTTTAATCAAACTACAGATAACCTCATTATTATCGATGGCAACGTAACACAACTCGCTAATCAGGCGGCTGTTAATTTTGGTTCAGCGGGCGGCACCACATCCAATGACAATACCATCTCTATTACTGGGCAAATTACTTCAGCACAAGACGGAATTGTCTTTTCACGAAGTGACCACAATGAAGTATTTGTGAGTGGAGGAATTGATGCTGTTCGGAATGCCATCTCTGCAGATAGTAACTCTGATAACAATATCGTTTATCTAGATCGAAATGCGAGAATTGAGGGTGCGATTGTCAATAACGGAACAAATAATACTTTGATTTTTACTGGTTGGCAGCCAATTGATGGGGATGGTAATACAGATATTGATGGCGATGTCGATTTAGATGAAGTGATATCTAGCCAATCTCAATATGGCTTAGCGACCAGTTCTAACTATACCGTCTCAGGAACTACACCTTGGGTTATCCGAGCAAATGTAGCGCAACCGGTGTTAGTCAGTAATACGTATATTAAAACCATGGGTGTGGCCAATATTGATGATGAGGGAAACCGCTTATATCTGAGAACTACCAAAATTAACAAAAACTTAACAGAAAGAACACGTGCTTACGCACGTAACGAAGTTGAGCCTTATTGGATGAATGTTTACACCACCAAGTCAGAACGTGATAAAGACTTTGAAGAGATTCATCAAAATGCACGCGGGGTGACCATCGGCGGTCAATTAAGTCAATTCAATAAACCAATTGATTTGATTTTTAATTTAGAAAACAGCGATGCCAGTTATGGCTTATCGACGCAGCATATTGAAAGCAATTCGGTCATGGCCGGTGCACTCATCCCCAAGATAGCGAATCTATTCGATGGCGATCTTTCGGCTAAAGTTTTAGTGGGTATGTCAGATAATGACACAAAACGGACCGTGTTGAATAACTTAGTTGATGGCGGTGCTGAGAATGTCACGGGAGATTATGATTCGACTTATTTGGTGGTCGGTGCTGAGTGGTTAAAAACGGTATTAACCAAAGGTAATACTAATAATGATATGGTGCTGGGCTTAGACTTCAGCCAAGAATATCTTGATTCCTACAGTGAATCTAAGTACTACCATCTTGATTCCAGAGACATCTCACAAATCACTGCCAGAGCACAATACGGCATGACCTATCATGAGAAAGACAGCCCATTTACCGCCAATACCCGATTTGGCGTAGCCCATCGTCAGATGGTATCCGGTGAGAAACAAGACTATCAAATCGATGGTATCTCCACTTCATTCAAGGGAGATGAAGATAATACTTACTTCAATGTTGGTATGGGTGTTGATTACCAACTCACTAATGGTATTAAAGCTTATGTCGCCGGTAACTTCATGGATAGCTCAGATGAGATTCATTCCGTATCCGGTTCTTTAGGTGTGATGGGAAGTTTTTAGGAATAAATTCGAAACATTAAGAAGGTAACAAAGACAACCCAAATCGGTATCAAAATTACAACGAATGATTGGGTTTTAAATGATGTCCACATAAGTCCCCCAACAAAACTCCCATAAAAAATCGTAACTAAGTTTCCTAAGATCATACTGCTGAGTGATGAAAAACCCATTGTATAAAAAGGGTAAGTGACACAGATTAGGAATAAAAAGATGAGGTGTTTTGCAATCGATTCATTTTTTTTAGCCACAACAGAAAAGCTATAAGATAAACCCGCAATTAATAACATCCACACTGTACCGATGACTTTTGATGATGGGAAAAAAATATCTGTCTGTTCCGACCTTATATTTGAAAGACCCGAAATTTCAAAGTAAGCAATCGAGATATTAATAAGTCCTGTAATAAGAAAAGCTAAAAGGATGAGCTGTAATGAATTTAGTTTTGCAAGTTTTTTTAGCATAGTTTAATTATCATATTGTTGAAGCTTATTAAACGTAATTACTTGATTGAGTCTTTTTGCGTAATCTCCATTACCCAGTGTAGAGTAATCAGATAAACCTTCAGTTAATTTAAGGGAATCCATTTTCTTAAGCTTCGACAATTCTTCAGAACGAAGCTTTCTTAATTTCTTATATGCTTCACCAGAATTTAAGTTACGGTAATAGGATTGAATACTTTTAAACACAGAAGCAAATTTAGCTACCTCTACTTTTTTATCTCCGCGGGCACTAATTCCACAACCCTTTGAAAAACAATGTTGCCCAAAAAAATTATTTCCTTTAACTGCAAACCTTGATGTACCCCAAGCTGACTCTAAACTGGCTTGCGCTAAAATCAAACTGTCAGGAAAATTATTGACCTTCTCTATTAAATCAAACAATTGTTGATTAACTGATTGCCCTGCCTTTACCTTATAATATTGAACTAACGAAGATAATTTTTTCATTTCTATTTCACTGCGTTTTTTACTCTTTTTAATATTATTAAGAAGTTTTAAAACAAATTCTCTATCCTCTTTTATACCCATATTTGCCTTATCAATTAAGGGCCTGACATAATCGATAAAAACTTTTTTTCTCTCAGGTCCGGCAGCATATTTTTTAAAATCGGGCTTTGTCTCTGCATAAACACTTGAAAAAGAGACCTTTAACAAAATTAAAATTATTGACCAAAAAATACTTACTCTCAGTTGATGCATTACTACTCCTTTATTTATGAAATTATTTCGCCCGTTAATTTTTCAAATATATCTAAATATTTTTGGCTTGTTTTTTGGATAATATTATCAGGAAGTTTTGGTGGGGGTGGTGTCTTATCCCAATCCTGACTTTCTAACCAATCCCGTATGAATTGTTTATCGAAGCTATGGGGGGATGTGCCAACCTGGTAGCTATCCTTTGACCAAAATCTTGATGAATCAGGTGTCAGTACCTCATCCATGATAAATAATTTCCCGCTACTGTCTGTCCCAAATTCAAATTTTGTATCAGCAATCATGATCCCTTTTTCAAGTGCAATTTCATAGGCACCCTTATAGATCTCAAGGCTGATTTTTGAAATTTGCTCTGTTAAATCTTGTCCGATTAATTTAACACACGTTGCCATTGAAATATTTTCATCATGGGCACCCACTGCAGCTTTATTCGATGGGGTAAAAATGGTTTCAGGGAGTTGGCTGGCAAGTTTAAGTCCAGATGGTAATTTGATATCGCAGATAGATTGATCCTTTTGATACTCTTTCCAGCCACTGCCGACTAAATATCCACGAACTATCGCCTCAATTGGGATAGGGGTTAATTTTTTAACCACCACCGCTCGATTCTCTATCCTTAATGCCTCATCTTCTGTAACAAAATGACTGACCTTTTCATGAGTCAAATGATTGGGCACAATATCCTCAATCTTTTCAAACCAAAACTTTGCCATTTGATTTAGTACTTGTCCTTTATATGGAATCGTTTCATCCATAATGACATCAAAGGCAGATATCCTATCAGTGGTGACAATCAACATTTTCTCTGGGTTGATATCATAAATATCCCTGACCTTACCTTGGTGCAAAAATGGTAAGGATTGAACATCTAATTGAGATCTAGTGTTCAATTGTTGCTCGCTTCTCTAAAATATCAATGGCGGGTAATTTTTTTCCTTCAACAAATTCTAAAAATGCCCCTCCTGCTGTTGAGATATAAGATATATTATTTATCATTCCAAATTTTTCTAAAGCGGCAATTGTGTCGCCACCCCCAGCAAGAGAGAATGCGATCGAATTTGCAATTGCATGCGCAAGGGTTTCAGTTCCTTTAGAAAACTGGTCAAATTCGAAAACACCTATCGGCCCGTTCCATAGAATAGTTTTCGACTGTTTTAAATTTTGTGTAATGCCCTTCATAGTTTCAGGGCCTAAATCAAAAATCATGTCCGTTGGCTCTATATCGTTAATATTTTTTTTAACTGCTGTTTCACTTTCATTAAATTCTTTACCGCAAATGACATCTGTTACTAAAGGTAATGACGCCCCTCGTGATTCAAGCTTTTGAATAATCTTTTTAGCAGAATCAATAAAAGCATTTTCATGAAGTGAATTTCCTATATTAAATCCTTGGGCCTTAAGGAAGGTATTGGCAATCCCTCCACCCAAAATTAATTGATCAACCTTATCAGCCAACTGATCTAAAATTGAGAGCTTTGTAGAAACTTTACTACCCCCAACTATTGCGACCATTGGTGTTTTTGGATTTTTCACTACTTTTTCAAGTGCTTCCAACTCACTATAAAAAAGTCTTCCCGCACAAACTTTAGGACAAAATTGAGCAATCCCATATGTAGACGCCTGCTTTCTATGAGCAGTCCCAAAGGCATCCATCACGAAGATGTCTGCAAGTGCTGCATATTTTTTTGCCAAGTTTTCATCATTATCAGATTCGCCTACATTAAAACGACAATTCTCTAATACAACGACCTCTCCGGCTTTCGCATTAAAGGATTGAGTCGTCCAATCCTTAACTAAATTAATTTTTTTATTTAAATGATTTTCTAAAAACTCAACAACAGGTAGTAGAGAAAATTCTGGATTATATTCACCTTCTGTAGGACGACCAATATGGGAGGTCACCATAACTTTAGCGCCTTCATTGAGACAATATTTAATAGTCGCTAATGAAGCTTCAATTCTTTGGGAAGATGTTATTTTTCCTGACTTGATTGGTACATTCAGATCAGCACGAATAAAAACTTTTTTATTTTTTAAATCAAAATCTTGAAGTTGATTCATTTTAGAAAAATTATTTGGCATTCATCATTGCGACAGCAGTATCTAACATCCGACAGCTAAATCCCCATTCATTGTCATACCAACCAAAAACTTTTACTAGGTTTCCATCAGGGCTTACTTTAGTTAACGTTGAATCAAAATAACAGGATGCAGAAGTATGATTGAAATCTACTGACACTAGCAGTTCCTCGTTATAAACCAAAATCCCTTTTAAATTATCTTCAGATGCTTTTCTCATTATGTTATTCACAGCATCTTTTGAGGTTTGCTTTTCTGTGACTATGGTGAGGTCAACTAGCGATACATTATTGGTAGGTACGCGAACTGCAATTCCATCTAACTTGCCTTTTACTTCTGGAATGACTAAGCCGACCGCTGAGGCTGCCCCTGTTTTTGTGGGTATCATGGAGCCTGATGCAGCTCTGGCACGTCTTATATCTTTATGCATATTATCTAATAACGATTGATCATTGGTATATGAATGAATTGTGTTCATAAGCCCTGATTTAATACCAAGTGCATCTTGAATAACTTTAACTAGCGGCGCTAATCCATTTGTTGTACAAGATGCGTTGGATACAAAAACATCACTAGATTTAAGTATTTCATGATTCACGCCATAAACGACTGTGGCGTCTATATCGGATTCTCCAGGGGCAGAAATTAAAACTTTTTTCGCTCCCTGCTCTATATGAAACTCACTTGATTTTTTACCTCTAAAAGCCCCCGTGCACTCTAATACAACATCTACATCCAGTTCTTTCCATGGAAGCATTTTCGGGTCTCTGGTGTTCAGGTATTTAATTTTCTGCCCATTGACAATAAAGAAATTATCTTCGGTCTGAATTTCTGCATCAAACTTACCGTGAGCCGTATCGTACTTGAGTAGATGGGCATGACTTTGAATGTCACCCCGGCTACAATTAACCGCAACCACATTAATATCTTTTCTGTTGTGTTCAAAAATGGCCCTTAAAACGAGTCTGCCGATCCTTCCAAATCCAGATATAGCTACATTTACTGACACATCATTCCCCTAATCTAAAAATAAATAAGGGTAGCCGCAAAGCTACCCTTATAAATATTAATTTGAATTACAGAACTGATTTTGCTGTTTTAACAACATTATCCACAGTGAAACCAAAGTGTTCAAATACAACCTTACCTGGCGCTGATTCGCCATAGGTATCTATACCAACACAGGCACCATCAAGACCTACATACTTTCTCCAATAGTCTGTTACACCCGCTTCAACTGAAATTCTTTTTACACCTGGTATCAACACACTATCTTTATATGCTTGATCCTGTCTATCATAAGCTTGAGTACAAGCCATTGATACAACTCTTGCATGGATACCCTCATCTTTTAAATTTGCTTGAGCACCAATAGCAAGGTCAACCTCTGACCCTGTTGCAATAATAATGACTTGAGCATCACCATCACAATCAGAAAGTATATAACCACCTTTTTTAATATTAGCGATTTGTTCAGATGTTCTTGAATGGAACCCCATACCCTGTCTACTTAGGACTAAACTGGTTGGGTTTTCAACATTTTCAACAGCCGCAACCCAAGCCGTCGCAGTTTCTGTTGCATCACATGGTCGCCAAACTTCCATCCTTGGAATAAATCTCAATCCGGAAGTCGTTTCGATTGGTTGATGTGTTGGTCCATCTTCACCCTGGCCAATAGAGTCATGCGTTAGAACATAAACTACACGTTGCTTCATAAGCGCCGACATCCTCATGCCATTTCTCATATAGTCAGTGAACATATGGAAGGTTCCACCGAAAGGCAGTAAACCACCATGCAATGCCATACCATTCATGATTGTAGCCATACCAAACTCTCTGACACCATATGAAATATAATTACCTGGTTTTTTACCACTCACATGTTCAAAACTCGGGCAGCTTGTTAAATTTGAACCTGTCAGATCAGCAGACCCGCCTACAAATTCTGGCAAAATAGGCGCAAGCGCAGTGATTACATTTTGTGATGCTTTTCTAGTCGCAACTTTTTCGGCTGCGTTGTTTGCATCATTAATTAGAGCATTTGATTGTTTTTCCCAGTCAGCTGGAAGCTCATTCGACATTCTTCTTTTGAATTCAGCTGCCATCTCTGGGAACTCTTTTGCGTAGGCATCGAACTTAGCGTTCCATTCTTGTTCACGAGTATCACCTTTATCTTTTTGATTCCATCCATCGTATACATCTTGTGGTATTACAAAGGGGGCATGTTCCCAACCTATTTCTTTTCGGACTAATGCAACTTCATCATCGCCCAAAGCTGATCCATGACAGCCGTGAGAACCAGCTTTATTAGGAGAACCTTTACCAATAATTGTTTTACAACAAATAAGTGTTGGTTTATCAGTTACTTTTTTTGCCTCTTTAATTGCCTTATCAATAGCATCTGGATCATGCCCATCAACGTCTCTAATAGCATGCCATCCATATGACTCAAAACGAGCCGCTGTATCATCTGTATACCAGCCTTCAATATGACCATCGATTGAGATACCATTATCATCCCAAAAAGCAATCAACTTTCCAAGACCCCAAGTTCCTGCAAGAGCACATGATTCATGGGATACACCTTCCATCAAGCAACCATCACCAAGTAAAGCATATGTGTGATGATCTACAATTTCATGTCCAGGTTTATTAAACTGATTCGCCATGAGCTTCTCAGCCATTGCAAAACCAACAGCATTACTTATACCTTGGCCTAATGGGCCTGTTGTAGTCTCAATCCCAGGCGCATAACCATATTCAGGGTGACCTGCACAAGCTGAATGGATCTGTCTAAAATTTTCAATATCCTTCATAGGTAGGTCATAACCTGTTAAATGAAGAAGTGAATAAATCAACATTGAGCCATGGCCGTTAGATAAAATAAAGCGATCACGGTTTGCCCAATCAGGGTTGTTAGGGTTATGACTGAGATGGTGATTCCACAAAACCTCTCCTATTTCTGCCATACCCATTGGCGCTCCAGGATGTCCTGAGCTTGCCTTTTGAACTGCATCCATTGATAAAGCGCGAATAGCGTTAGCTAAATCCTGTCTCGTTGCCATACTTCCTCCCAAAATTAAATTGATTGCATTGTTTATTTAACTAATGCATTTTTTTGATACCTTTAAACACTAAATTATTAACTAAACTAAGGCCACAATCAAGTTATCTATGAGTTAAATATGCGTCTCTTTCCATTTGATTGAACAACCAATACTTGCATGTTGTGTTTCTGGGCCTTTTTGTGTGATGGCGACCAACTTCATTGCCTCAAATAAATCTCTTTCATTATTTGGTTGAGCTTCTCCTCTGCCAGTAGAATCGAATCGACCACGATATTGCAACTCCAATTTTGAATTAAATCCAAAAAAATCTGGCGTACAAATAGCATCGTATGCTTTTGCTATTTCTTGTGTTTCATCACATACATAAGGAAATTCAAAATGATTTTCTTCAGCTAATAACTTCATATTTTCGAATGAATCTTTTGGATAATTTAAGACATCATTGCTGGAAATTGCAATTGTACTAATACCAAAATTTTTTAATTCATTAACATCCCGAACAAGCCTTGGTAGGATTGCTTTTACATAGGGGCAATGATTACAAATGAACATTATCACCAGCCCGTTAACTCCTCTAATACTTTCTATATTCCAATGTTTATTATCAACCCCTAGTAATTGAAAATCCTTTGCACTCCATCCAAAATCACAAATTGGTGTTGTTAGGCTAGCCAAAACTCTTCTCCGTTATGTATGATATAGAAATATATGTATAGATTTTACCATTCAAATTCACTTGATTT
>Ga0209634_1003460_pt1 | contig 10648 bp, 12 predicted proteins | sample LinPmetageLP40_FD_184043 | JGI IMG/M metagenome (GOLD analysis project Ga0209634, IMG submission 184043) | Marine viral communities from the Pacific Ocean - LP-40 (SPAdes) (version 2) | ecosystem: Environmental > Aquatic > Marine > Oceanic | place: Pacific Ocean | collected 2010-08-26 | reverse complement strand
TGTGTGGAATGTACGCTTAGTATTTGATGCAGTTTATAGACATGGGCTTAACAATGTCACGAATGTATCCAATCGTTTTTCCTCCAACCAATTAGCTAGCATAGGTGATGCTTTGGATGACATGACTCTGAAAAATATTAGCTTTTCGATCGGCTGTGCTTTTCCGCTACGTTTTATAAGTAAAAACAATCAATCTGTTAATTAATCGACCATGAATACGCTCTATAAATTCATCATAGGACTTGTTTTTTTGGGATGCCTGTCGTGCGATATCTCTGACAACACCGTTGATCCCACCACTTCATTTTTGAAAATTTATGATAACAATTCGTTTGAAGCTTCATTTATTCCCATAGATATAAAGCAAGCATCCACTGGAGAATTTCTTATTCTTGGTGCTAGAAGAATAGAAGGCTCAGACTTTTTGGGTGTGTTTCTATTTAAAGTAGATGAGTTTGGTGAGTATGTGTCTTCAAGAAATCTGTCTGATCAATATGTACACCCAGTAAAATCATTAATTAACATTGATGAGCAGTATTACTTCGTGGCAATGAATAGTACTAGCTTGCAGGCCTATCTAATTGAAGTAAATATGAATACTTTAGATATTACGGAGAGTCCTTTAGGTGGAATTAGTTACCCGTTACATGTTAGTCAAAGAGACTCAGAAATCCTATTATTGAGTTATGACAATGGCTCAAAGACAACAGATTTGTCCGTCATTAATACAGATGGAAGTGTTGGAGCAGGGGTTTCTTATTCAATAGGTGCTGGTGAAGATGTAGAAGCACCGATTATTGAACATTTTACTCGGACAGGCAAACAATTACCATTTTTCACTGGGGTAACTGGCAATGGGGTGTATTACTTCAATGGTTTTTATAACTACACCTTATCGATGGTATTTACTGACTTGAGTGGAGAACCCTTAGGAGTCCTTCAAGGTCAGCAAGATAATGGTGGAATTAGCGCAGCGGAGAATATTGATGGATCTACTTTTGCACTTTCACGCTTTAATTTTGGAGATAATTATATTGTCCCTAGACAAGAGATAAGTGTCAATGGTTTGACTTCCTCTAGTGATTTCTTAGGAAATTCATATCCAGAATTGATTGATGATGCACCAGTTGTTCTAAAGAAAATTACAATAGAGAATGAAGAAATATTATTATACGCAAGTAATACCAAAACTGGTAAAATAATTTTGATGGGCCATAGGATGACTAATGGTGAATTGAAGGGGACCAAATATATCGGTTTCTCAGATCCATATAGTGTAGCCGATTTCACTCAGACCAATGATGGGGGACTGGCAGTATTAAGCACGATTCAGGTGGCAGGTCGATTTGCCAGGATTAGCTTGATAAAATTATCTAAAGAGGGGCTTAGCGAATTAAGATAATCAATTACCATTTCAGTCGGGCCATATTTTCTAAAAGGCCTTAAAAGTCTTCGAGAAAATGTACCAAGGATAAGTTTTCAGTTGAATATATAAATCTAATGAATAGCTTTGCTCCCAAATTCAAATCAATGGAAATATTCAAACTCAAACCAGAAGAAGAATACATAGAGCTCAACAACCTACTCAAGAGACTGGGTTGGGTTGTAACAGGTGGTGAAGCGAAACTTGCTATCAAGCAAGGAGAAGTCACTGTCAATGATGAAGTAGATACACGCGTACGCAAGAAAATGCGCTTGGGGGATATAGCTGAATATGCCAATCAAGAAGTGAAAGTATCGTAACCTTATGAATTTAAAAACACCCCTTGGAAGACTTAGAGTCCTGGCAATAGCAGAAGGAATCAGTTTCTTACTTTTTGCAATCACTATGCCATTGAAGTACCTACTCGGAATCACTGAGCCCAATATATTTGTGGGAATGGCACATGGCTGGTTGTTTATTCTATATGTAGCATTAAGCTTCCAAAACATTTTCATTCATAAATGGAGTTTTAAAACTTCAATATTGGTATTAGCAGCATCACTTGTCCCTGTCGGAACTTTCGTGGTGGATGCTAGGATTTTGAAGCCACAATCTAACATAGAAGTCGCTTGAACAACATTTCATAAACAAAATATCACTCATTTACATCAGCGGTATACTGACTTGCCAAAAGATTTATAAATTGATCTTTGAATCAAATCTAATACACGATGAACCGCATTCTATCTATTATCTTATTGGTAAGCTTGTCACTTTCAGTAAGTGCTCAGCGCAAGAAAAATTCTAGCAATGTACCTGTCAAAAGTCTCTTCGAAGAGACTTCAATGTCTGGACTTAAATTCCGAAGTATTGGCCCTGCAATCGCCTCAGGTAGGATTTCTGACTTTGCAGTGAACCCTGATAACAATAAGGAATACTATGTAGCCGTCTCATCAGGAGGCGTGTGGAAAACAGTTAATGCCGGAACGACATATTCCCCTGTATTTGATGGAGAAGGCAGCTATTCCATCGGATGCGTAACCCTAGACCCCAATAACTCCAGCGTAGTGTGGGTAGGCACTGGGGAAAATAATAATCAAAGAAGCGTAGCTTATGGAGATGGTGTATACAAATCTATAGATGGTGGCAAGTCATGGAAGCACATGGGACTCAAAAACTCTGAGCATATAGGGAAAATAATAATAGACCCACGAAACTCAGATATAATCTATGTTGCAGCAATTGGTCCGCTATGGAGTGACGGTGGAGACCGAGGAGTTTATAAATCAATTGATGGAGGCACTACATGGAAGGCTGTATTGACCATCGATAAAGAAACAGGTGTTAACGATATAGTAATGGATCCTAGAAACCCTGATGTAATCTATGCCTCTTCTCATCAAAGAAGACGTCATGTATTCACATATATAGGAGGTGGGCCTGGATCAAGTATTCACAAGACCACTGACGGTGGAGCAACTTGGAATAAGATAGATAAAGGTCTGCCCAAGGTTGATCTTGGGAGAATAGGTCTCGCCATAGCATCTTCTGATCCAGAAGTGATCTATGCAGTCGTAGAAGCCGCTCAAGGCAAAGGAGGCTTTTACAAAAGTGACGATAGAGGGGCTTCCTGGAATAAGCAAAGTAGCTATACTTCCAGTGGCAACTACTATCAAGAGATTGTGGTCGATCCTAATGATGTTAATACGATATATGGCATGAATACATGGATACAAGTGTCTAAAGATGGTGGCAAAACATTTAAAGTTCTTGGCGAAAATACTAAACACGTAGACAATCATTGCATGTGGATCGATCCTACTGATTCGGATCACTTTATGGCTGGATGTGATGGTGGTGTTTATGAATCTTGGGATGGTGCCAAAACTTGGGGCTACAAAGCAAATTTACCTGTTACTCAGTTTTACAAGGTATCTCTTGATAATGCTTCTCCATTCTATAATGTTTACGGAGGTACGCAAGACAATGCGAGTCTTGGTGGACCTTCAAGGTCATTGAGTGGCAATGGCATTTCTAACGAAGAGTGGGTCAACACTCATGGAGGTGATGGATTCGAGACTCAAGTAGACCAATCAAATTCAAATATCATTTATGCCCAATCACAATATGGCGTATTAGTGAGGTATGATCGCAGCAGTGGCGAAGAGCTCGGCATCCAACCTCAACCTCGCAAGGATGAAAATGCCTATCGTTGGAACTGGGATGCGCCACTTGTCATCAGCAATCACAGTAACAAGCGGCTATATTTCGCTGCGAATAAAGTATTCCGTACGGATGACCAGGGTAATAGTTGGAAGGTAATCAGCGAGGACCTCACTGGTCAAATCAATAGGAATGAATTGAAATTGATGGACAGGGTTTGGGGAATGGATGCGGTCATGAAAAATGGTTCCACTTCACCATATGGTACTATTGTAGCCTTTGATGAGTCTCCAAAAAATGAGAACCTCCTCTATGCTGGCACTGATGATGGGCTGATTCAAATTACTGAAAATGGAGGAGACAATTGGACTAGAATAAGCAGTGTGTCTGGGGTACCTGCGAATACTTATGTGAATATGCTACTCGCCTCACAGCATGATGAAAATATCGTCTTTGCCTGCTTCAACAACCATAAACGCGGTGATTTCAAGCCATATGTTTATAAGAGCACTGACAAGGGTAAAACTTGGAGATCAATATCAACGAACTTACCCTCAAGGGGTTCAAGTTATGCCATCGCACAAGATCATATAGATCCTAACTTGCTTTTTGTCGGAACCGAATTTGGTGTATTCGTGAGCAATAATGGTGGTGTCAAATGGAAACAATTAAAAAATGGCGTTCCAACCATTGCTGTCCGCGACATTGCCATTCAGAAAAGAGAGAATGATTTAGTACTTGGGACATTTGGGAGAGGATTTTATGTGCTTGATGACTACTCTGCATTGAGAAACACTTCTGGGTCGAGTCTAAATAAAGAAGCTGAACTTTTCACTATTCGCGACCCTTGGTTATATGAACCAAACTACCCGATGGGATACCCTGGTCAAGCTTTTCAGGGTGATAGCTACTATCTCGGGGAGAATATGGATCCTGTTGCCATGTTTACCTACTACCTCAAAGACAGTATAATATCACTTAAAGAACAACGACAAGCAAGAGAGAAAAAAGCCAAGAAGTTGGGACAGGACAATAAATATCCAACTTATGATGAGTTAAGAGCAGAACGCGAGGAAACATCACCGCAACTATTGATCACCATAAAAAATGCTCAAGACAAGGTGGTCAGAAAAATACTGACCAAACCTTCTAAAGGAATCAACCGAATACAATGGGACATGAGGTATGCTGATACTGATCCTATCAATTTGACTAAACCATCTTTCTATAATCCATGGGCAGATACCGATAAGGGAATATTGGTTTCCCCTGGAAAATATACCGCTACACTTTCCAAGATAGTGCAAGATGAAGTGACTGAACTTTCAGGGCCAGTTGAATTCAATATCAAAGCAATTGAGAATAGAACACTGCCTGCTACTGATAGAATCACTTTGAATGAGTTTAATCGCAAGGTGCTCAAACTATCAGGTTCTGTAAAGGCCGCGAGTCAGACGCTTGGTGAGATTAGCAATCAGATGAAACATATGAATGCAGCTCTTGTGAAAGCTGAAATTGCTCACAACGCAGATGTGGTAAAACAAGCGAGGGAAATAGAGAAAAAAGTGGCTGAGTTAAGAACGCAGCTCAACGGTGACCGAGTAGCTGGCACTTTAGATATCGATCAGCCACCGAGTGTGGGTAGTCGACTAGGGATGTTAGTATATCAGTTATTTGCATCTACCTCTGACCCAACTCAAACCAATAAAGATAGCTATGCAATAGCGGCTGAAGAGTTTACACCAATATTAGCTGCTATTAGGAAATTGGTCAATGAAGACTTGAAGCAAGTACAAGATTCTTTGGTGGATTCTGGCGCACCTTATATTCCCTATTCTCTACCTAGAATTCCTGAATTCAAAGAATAATGAAGGAGTCTGTCTCAAAATCAAGCTCGGTATCCACAACGTCAATGGTAGGGCGTAGCTCGAAGAGTCTCTTTGAGATTTTTGCGCCTACGCTGAAGCTATGGTGTAAGCGTACGGCTGTAAACAGCTTCTGAATGACATCTTTTTTACGCTTTTTAAAAAATCTGATTACCCTAAGCTAAAAATCAATGGCACCACTATCCTTACTTTAACTGGTTTTCCTCGTTGCTTTCCAGGAATCCATTTTGGCGACTTACTGATTACTCTTTTGGCTTCCTCGTTACAGCCCGCACCAATTCCTTTGAGGACCTCTACTTGACTAACACTGCCATCTACACCTACCACAAACTGCACAAATACACGTCCTTCGACATTCATTCTACGTGCTTGTGCTGGATAGACCATATTCTTTTGTAAATACCTCATGTAGGCTGCATGCCCTCCTCCAAATTCAGGCTTATTTTCAACTATTGTGAAAATTTCATCTGCTACTTCTTCTTCAGCTTCTTCAAAAACTATCTCATCTACCACCTCTTCTTCCGTAATTTCCACATCTAAGTCAATCTCTATTTCTTCTTCAATCTCTTCTTCATCTGGAACTTCTACTATTTCAGGTTGCTGTATTTTTGGTGGTGGTGGAGGTGGTTGTAGTGTTGGAGGAATCTCCAACAGGTCTTCGAAATCATCGCTTATTTGTCCTAGCATAGCAATGCCAGAATCATCATACGACTTCCATTCAAAACAAAGTACTGTGAGTGAGAGACTGATCACCAATCCGAGTGAAAAAAATATTCCTGATTTTTGACTTAAGTCAGCCTTGGCTGTTTTCTTGAGTTCCATATTGACCGTTTTTATACCAATGTCCTTTGACATCAGCGTGAATTGTTGTTATCGAGTAATTCGTTAAACGAAGAATTCAATAAATAGATACGTGATTTAATTTTTTTAGGATGAAATAAATGCGATTGTTACCATCGCTAAAACACTTTCTCGAACAAATGTCTATCTGGATGAAAAATGGAGTGATCCATTTTTGTAATCGCAAATCAAAAGTTGTTATATTCATAATAGGTAGTCAAGATGTGGTCGAACCGATAAATGAGGTATGAAAACGGTGGGAAAATCATATAAAAATCATTTTTAATTTTAGAGACCAATGAAACAATTGCATGCTATCAATATACTGAAAGTTCCAGAAGGATATGAAGAAACAGCTATAGAGGTAAGAGAAGAGTACGTTGCCTATTTCAGAAATCAGCCTGGTTTTATAGGCTCAACATGCTATCGATCTATCAATAAGGATGGTAAGTTTAATTTTATAAATGTTGTGATCTGGGATTCTTATGAATCGTATCAGGCAATAGTGAATACTACAGCCACAGATAAAAACAAAACTTTAGATAAAAGCTAGCGCATTTATCAGCTCATTATGAGCAATAATAAATCGAGAATTCATGCTACCTTTGCATCAAATAAGATTGATATGTCAGAAGAGAATATTGCCAAGATAAATGAAGTGATTGCCGCTTACTTTGAGACGACTTCAAAAGAGGATTGGGTACCGGCAAAGAAGTTAATGCCTGATCTTATCAAGGCAGAAATTTTTGTCAAAGACGAGAAGAATGGGATGCCATTGAGAAGGGTGTTCAGAGAATTGAATAAGGCAAAATCATTGGACAAAATACCTCGTCTACATGCAGAGAGGAGCGGAGAAAATACCTATTGGTACTTGGTAAGAGAAGGGGCAACTTATACTCCGAAAGATCCTAAAGACACTGGAATACCCAAAGGTCAACAAAGAAGGGCTGCCAGAGGAAATAGTGACGAGTACTACTTGATCAATTTGTGTGATGACTTGCTAAAGCAGCGTGCTTCTCGCCAACATAAGTTTGGCTTTATTCTAGGCGATATGCACAAAGATGAAAAAACGAGAACAGCCCTTCCAGTAGATGCCTACTATAAAGAAGCCAAACTGGTATTGGAATTTCTCAAAATTGAAGACGATGGTATCGAATTGGGGAAGCCAGGGCGCAAGACCATTAGTGGAGTAGATCGTGCAGAGCAGCGTAAAATATATGCACTGCGTAAGCGCAAAGGACTGGAAGCAAAGGACATTCCGCTGATTGAAATTGATTTCAAGACTTTTGAGCTTGATGCTGATAATAAACTTGCACGAAATCGAGATGCTGATGAAGAGATCCTCAAAAACCTATTGAAGGACTTCATTTAGTATCAGGCTTTGTCAATGAATAAATATACCATCATATGGAAACACTTTGAGAAAGACTCGGAAATTGGCGTTCGCCTCAATGCACAACAGCGATTTAGTCTTCCATACTTTGTAGATGGTATCGACAAAAAGAATTTTGAAAATAAACGTCCCACCAGCCTTAACCCTTTGCACCTCATAAAGGGACTGCTCGTTGGCTATTTTGATAAACCGCCTGAAGTTGACACTGCGTTTGCCAAGCAGAAAGCTAAACAAATACTTACAGAGAACTTAGCGACTTTCAAGTCAGCCTCTTTGGAGGACCTGATCCTTGATTTCGCAGCCCATCTTAGACAACAGAATGGTCAAGAGGCAAGTTTTCAAGCCCTAATGACAGGGATTGAAATGATCCCAAATAGCAATAGCATCAAATACGATGGCTCACTTGATTTGTATAGTTGTCTTGACGAAGATATTCTCAAAGACCGAAGGACAGGAATTCAGAAGTTAGCAGAACTGTTAGAAGGTATTGATGCTTCTAAATTAGATTCAACGCTATTGGAGAACTATGCGCTATTGAAAGCTGATGCTGAGAAGTTATAAACTATCTATCCGATTGGACTAAAGTTTTTGACGCCATTTCTTTTTCTCCCCGTGCTGTTTTTTGGCTTTGATCCGTTTGTTTATTGCGGATTTGGTAGGCTTTGTCTTCTTTCTAGCTTTTGGAATGAAGAAAGCTGATGCCAATAGACGATCTAATTTTTTGAATGCAATCACTTTATTTTTGAGCTGCGATCTTTGACTCTCTGAGTTGATGATGATCTCACCATCCTTGGTAAGTTGATTCCCAAGTTTTTCACGAATCCGATCTTTTTCAGAATCCGTAAGACTTGTGGATGCCAGTACATTGAAACGTAACAAGACTTTCGTCTCTACTTTGTTCACATGTTGTCCTCCCGGACCACCGCTACGCGCAGTAGTAATTACTATTTCTGATTTTATGCGCGAGATGGCAATATGATGAGACATAACTTATTTAGTCGCCAAAATTGATCGATTACGGATAATCATGTAATTATTTACAAGCTCCCCTCTTTTAATTTTTCGGATATGAAAACCTTGATAACACTCTGACGAGTGACTCCTAGTCGTTTAGAAACCTTATCTAATTCCTGAACCATCCACTCTGGAAAGTCCACACTTACACGTTTGGGGTGGTTGCCAGGTTTAGTGGTGCTGTGCATGTTCAAGAACCCAACAATGTCTTCATTATTCTCAAACTTCTTGTCAAATTCAGAGGCTGTTATAGATTTCTCTTTCATCTTTTCTAGATTTTCTCACTGATATTATTCTAATATTATCTTCTCTTTTCTCAAAATTCTTTTTTTGCACAGAAGAGCCAATGTTAACTATATAGTGTCTCTAAGAAAACACCTCAAAATCAAAAATGTTGCTTTTCGCGATCTTTCAATTTATTTCTAATCGATTGATGCTCAGGCATCAACTCATAGAAAGAAAATTGAAACCTCATCGAAAATCATTCATTTTGTGAAAGATGACCTATTTTCTTAGAGACACTATATATTCAAATATGGAATCTTTATTTTTTGAATATACCAATAGCCTAGTTCATGAACAAAGTTAAGACATGCTATATTGTTGCAATTAGAAGTTGTGTTTCCTTGGGTTATGTTATATGAAATCTGAAAATTGACAGACGCATGATCTTCATGAATTTCAACAGAAGAAATTTCTAATTCGACTAGTTTCAATTTCATTCCTTTTAGAACTTCAGAAGTTCTTTTTATAAATTCTTTACTTGGTAAATATTCGTTGTTATTCATCACTTTGGATGACAGCATTCCATCCATAAATTCAAAACTCTGTTTCATCAATATTTTTATAAAATCTATAGTATGATCCTTTAAGTCTTCCTCGTCATTGGGATGGAATTCTTCATAAGTGAAACAGGAGACCATACCTGGCACATTGATTACTGCCATTTCATAATCAAACAATTCTTCTGTTATAAATTGATATAAGACTCTTTCTGAAACCTCATATAATACATTCAGGGAAATATTATTTCTATTCATCAATGAATAAACTTCGTCAAGTGCTTTTGACAAATCCGTATCTGAGAGAGTATTAACAGATGGTAAAATAGGATTCCCAAGTAAAAATTTTACTTTCTTAACCTCTTTTTTGTCTGCTGCTTCTTCAAATAGTTTTATATTATCTAACCACCTGGATTCAACAGATGGAGAAAGTTTTTTTTGATCTTCAGAGAAAAATTGCATACCTCTCTCTGCATTGAGTTTGAGTTTTTTTAACTCATTTTCGAATCTTAGCTCTTCTTTGCCAGTTTTCTTTTTCATGATAGAAAGTTTGAGAATGAATTAGAATAAAGTTAGTGCATACATTTAAAGTAGCAATGAATAAATTGCTTTCGTATTTTTAATTTGGAATCTCATATTGGTTTGAATACGATGCAGGATCTAAAATCTTGATTCGTGTATTCACTAAGCAATAATGGTGGAATGACCTTGCATTAAGTTAAAGGCTACTCATTCTTTTCAGGCATCATGCCAATGACCATGTGCTTCTGACCATACTTTACCAGCTGGGGCAGGACCAGGGGCACTACTTTTCGAAGTGTTCGAATCTATAGATATCATAACGATGGCAAGTATGATCAAGAGAACAATAATACCTCCAACCACAAAACCCTTTTGTCGAGTTTCGATACCACCACTAAGCTTCTCATGGCAGTTCTTATATTTTTTACCGCTACCGCAGTGACAAGGATCATTTCTACCTATTTTTTCCATTTTTAGACCTTAGTTTACTAAATGTATTGGTTCTACCACGAATTTAATGGAAATAATATTTTAAGTAGTTGGAGGATGTGGTATTTAGGTATAGAAACAAGTTGATTGGGTTGATTAGTTGAATAAGTGGTCAAGCAAGGGAAACCGAGAAGAA
>Ga0209634_1003459_pt1 | contig 10648 bp, 9 predicted proteins | sample LinPmetageLP40_FD_184043 | JGI IMG/M metagenome (GOLD analysis project Ga0209634, IMG submission 184043) | Marine viral communities from the Pacific Ocean - LP-40 (SPAdes) (version 2) | ecosystem: Environmental > Aquatic > Marine > Oceanic | place: Pacific Ocean | collected 2010-08-26 | reverse complement strand
TCGCTTTTGTCACCTTCAGGTTTGTGGAGGATATTTTAATGGCATTGGAAATTGGCTCCTGGATGGAAGTTTTAGTGCTGGTGAGCTGGGCTAGTTGGGCAGTGCCATTGTTCGTTGGCGAAGTGATTATACAGGGGATGAAAATCAAAAAAGCATGGGTATGAACAGTCCCCAATTGGTTTATACTTCCGCTTGGATCAAAGAAGAAATAGCTCGTACGAATGGACACTTTTACTAGATGAGTAGTTAGATGATAAAAAATAACCTTCCAATGAAAAATATATCTATTTTAATCTTATTTATAACAGCGATTAGCTGTAATCAGGCCGATAAACCAATAAGACCTACTTATGATTTTCAGCAATTAACTGATGACTATCTCCAAGTCTTTTGGCAGCAATCGCCAGGATGGGCAAGCTGGGCAGGTCTAACTCAATACGATTCTATCTTAAACATTAAAACGCCAATCTATTTTGAGAAGACCAAAGCGACTTGTGACAGTTTATTGAACGTCTTGGAAAGCTATCCTACTGAAGAGCTAGCAAGCCTCGATAAAATTGACCTTGAGATGATGAAAGACATGCTCTATTGGAATGATTGGAACACATCTACATTCAAGCCTCACGAATGGGATCCATCAGAAACCAATGTTGGACAGAGGATAGGTATCATAATGAATCGCTCGGATAGCCTGACCACCAAACTAAAAAGTCTTTCTGTGCTGCTATCCAAAACATCTGAATTCTATCAAGAGGGTTTAGCCAATCTCAAAACTCCCTCTAAACCTCATCTTGAATTGGCTATTCAGCAGAACCAGGGAACGCTCAATTATCTGACTTCTCTTGAAGATACAGTAGAAAGCGCGGCAATAGCTGCCGCTGAAAAGGATGTAATAGCCATCAATATCAATGCTACTAAAACAGCCATAGAGGGTTACATTGAGGGGCTTGAGTCAATGATCGAAAACGGCAATCATAAAGCCTCGCGCATTGGAGAGGAACTATTTGAACAGAAGTACAAGTTTGAGATCAACTCTGAGTACACTGCTAAGGAAATATATAAAAAAGCACTGGCAGAAAAAGCCGAACTGCATCGTCAAATGGTCGCCATTAGCGATACCCTGTGGAGGGACTATTTGCCCGAAGATTCAAAGCCTGCGGACTCATTATTAATGGTCAAAAATCTGATTGATAAGATTGCTGAAAATCATATACCAAGAGATAGTTTCTTTATTGAAATAAACCGTCAGGTAAAGGAACTTGCTGCTTTTGTGAATGAAAAGGACTTGCTCACGCAGGATCCTGCCAAACCCTTGCAGGTACGTGAAACTCCCGAATATATGAGAGGTATTGCCGGAGCTTCCGTCAGCCCTCCCGGACCTTTTGAAGAAAACGGCACCACTTTCTACAACGTCACTCCGCTTGACAACTACACAGAAGAACAGGCTGAGAGCTACTTACGCGAGTACAATGACTACATCTTACAGATTCTAAATATTCATGAGGCCATTCCAGGTCATTATACACAATTGGTTTACGCAAATAAGTCTAAAAGCCTCATTAAGTCGATCTTGTATAATGGAGCCATGATAGAAGGCTGGGCCAACTACACTGAGATCATGATGTTGGAAGAAGGCTACAATAGCTCCCCTGAGATGTGGTTGATGCGACACAAGTGGCACCTTAGAGGCGTCACTAATACTATACTGGACTATAGTTATCATGTACTGGATTTGTCCCGGGAAGAAGCTATGTCATTGATGAAAGATGGAGCCTTTCAAGAAGAGGCAGAAGCGGAGAAAAAATGGACGCGACTAACAAGAAGTTCTGTTCAACTCTCCTCTTATTTTACAGGATTTACACAAATCTATTCTTTAAGAGAAGAAATTAAAGCAAAGAAGGGCGAGAATTTCAACCTCAAAGCATTTAATGAGGAATTCTTGAGCTATGGCAATGCCCCTGTAAAGTATATCAGGGAGTTTATGCTCCAAAACTAAATTCATAATCCAACACGTAATAAACTGCATACTAATGAATCAAAATAATACATTCACCATGAGGCGCAATAAAAACATCAGGATGATGCCTAATATTTTCTGTCTTGGGTATCTGTTGATCCTATTCATTGTGGAATTGTGGCAGTACATCAATAAACTAATTAATTACTTTTCAAAATCAGGATCAGCAAGTGAAAGAAAGGCCAGCTGGGCTGGACCCTTATTTATAGCCGGAGTGGTCATACAGGGGATGAAAATCAAAAAAACAGAGCCATGCAGAATCTGAAAAAATATTGGATGCTAGCAGTTATAGGAGCTGTTTTACTTCTTGTCGCATGGTTTTACTTTGACGATTTCCTTGGAGCTTGGAGGGCATGTGCTGCTAAAATGCCATCTAAATGAGCAAGATCAATAAAATCGGGCAAAATAAAGGGTACGTCCTGGTAGTATTAACCACACCACTCAAACAAAAATAAGAAATTATGGAAGTACAAAATTTTGTGAATGACTTGAACAAGGATTTTTTCAACGGTGCACTTTCCCCTGCGTTTACAGAGCAACTGTTGCAGCTGCCCATGGACAGGCCCGATGTATTTGCCATGGTGCAGCGCATGTTCGGTGCTATGAACCAAGCCAACTTCCCGGCACAGGATCTTTCTGTAATGGTTGGCGAAGTTTTGGGCACATTGTTGGCCAGAATATTGCCTGGGGCATGGGAAGGACGCGTACCGCCTATCACAGTGCCGGGTCGTCATAAAGTCATCGATCAGTATATCAAAAATCGTATGGGAAGTACAGCAGGGAGCAAGTCGATGCTGGATATAGGTTGTGGTTTTCCGCCCTATACCACCTTAGAATCCAGCAAGCTTGTTTCTGACTGGAAAATTATAGCAGCAGACCCATCTCTACCGGTTTACCTGGTGTATGATGAACAGGAGAATTACGCCACCTTTGATGCAGACAAAAATGTAATCTATTTCCAACCGTCCATCCCGTCTGTTGAGAACTGGAACGCACTGCTATCAGATGCAAAAGCGACCAAAGCCCGTTTTGGAGGACTTCTGGATGAACTGCTTAGTCAGCCGCATCCATCGACCAGCGGTAATCCTCGATTGGAAACCAACCCAATCAAAGCCTATGAAACAGACAAGCTCTCCTTTGTCCGTGGAGGCATTGGGCAGGTAGATATTGAGCCGGTGGATTGTATCCGGTGCTTCAATGTACTTTATTATTTTGATGATGCTTTTTTCCAAAACGCGCTTCAATGGTTTGAAAATAAGCTAAATGAGGGGGGTATGCTCCTTGCAGGTGGCAATTGGGCGGCATCTTCGGAGTGCTATTACCATGAATATCAGAAGATAGATGGGCATCTGGTTGAAAAAGAATTTGCTTTCGGTATTGATACCCTGTGCCCGTTCGGTGTGGTTACCTGGTATGCCAATCATGACGATGACCGGCAAACAGCCAGGTTGATACATTACCTAGGCATCATCCGCAAAGACAAGTCTTTTATGGATGAATTTTATAAGCTCAATGATGCACTAAGAGCAAAGTATGGACTGTGTCCGAGGGATGCCCATGGTTATTATGGCATTGTAGATCCGTCTATATCACCCCTTGAACTATGGCAATTGGTAGAAAAGATCATCAATGAACTGAATGAGGCTGGGCTCAACCATAAAGCGGCTGAAGTACTCAACCAGGCAGGCCTAAAGGCGCGGATCAATGAGGTGGGGCATGTGGCAATTAACCTTCAATGACAAATGACCATTGAACCACGAGACATATTAATGGGGAATTTTGAAGGGTGCTTTTCCAAGGCATCATTTGAAGCCTCCTTTTTAAATAATAATAGTTGTACATTATTATGTTTTATGCAATGCCGAATAATGTGCTACTTTGGAATTTTAGATTTTTTTTAAAAACCTTCAACCTTTTTGCCTTGGACAAACGAATTTCATATTTTGAAGACATCTCCCTACTAAAAGACAACTCAGTAAAAAGATGGTCCTTTCTCTGTTTACTGCTTTTCGGCTTGGTTCCTTTTGTACTTGCCGAATATCAGGTTTTTATTGCCAACCTCGTTTTGGTGAATGTCATTATCGTACTGGGACTGAATGTATTGATAGGCAATACAGGGCAGATATCCCTGGGTCACGGAGGTTTTGTGGCCATTGGGGCATACATGACCGTCATCTTGGATGAGCAATGGCTGCCTTTTCTACCTTCGCTTATCCTGGCCGGGTTTGTAGCCGCTCTTTTCGGATTTATACTTGGGATACCGGCTCTTAAACTGGAAGGTCCCTACCTGGCAGTAGCCACACTTGGCTTTGGGTTGGCCATCACCACCATTATCGGGCGCATGCCATTCTTTGGTGGCCACATGGGTATCATTCCGCCACCACTCAAAGTGTTGGGCATGGAGATGACTTCCAATACGCACTTTTATTACCTGTGCCTAAGCATCGCTTTATTGATGGGTGTTTTTGCCAGGTTGCTCATCAGGAGCAAGATCGGCAGGGCGTTTTCTGCTATTCGTGATAGCGATATTGCCGCTTCTTCCCTGGGGGTGAATGTGGTTTGGTACAAGACGATGAGTTTTGCATTCAGCGCATTTTATGCTGGCGTTGGAGGTGGTATATGGGCTTATGTGCTGGGCTTTATCAGCCCCGGAAACTTCACCCCGGTGCTTTCCATCCTCCTATTGTCCATGGTGGTCGTAGGTGGGTCAGGATCAATTACGGGATCGATCCTGGGTGCCACGGTGATTACCCTTTTGAACCTGCAGGGCGAAAAAATCCAGGAACTCCCCTTGATCGGGCCTTTTTTCGAGTGGGTAAGTGCCCATTATATGTCCATCAGCGGATTGCCCAATATCAACTTTGTATTCATGGGGTTGACCGTGATCCTGATCATCCTCTTTGAGCCACTCGGCCTATTTGGCATTTGGTTGAGAATCAAAATCTATTTTAAAACATGGCCTTTTTGATATGATAGGACAGCTTATAATGTCGGGTATCGTTGCTGGCAGCATTTATGCGCTGGTCGCATTGGCCATGAGCCTCACCTATAAATCTTCTGAGGTAGCGAATTTTGCGCAAGGAGAGATGGGGATGTTTTCTACATACGTAGCTTTTGTGATGCTGGCCACCTACCAACTACCCTTTTGGATGGCATTCATCGGCTCCCTGTTATTTGCTTTTTTACTGGGACTTTTTTTACACTTTGCCATCATCAGGCGGGCCAAGAACCCCAACGTTTTGAACCTCTTGATCATTACGCTTGGTTTTCAGGTATTCCTATACGGATTGGTCGGTTGGAAATGGGGGTCAGAACAGCGCGTTTTGAAAATTCCGATCTCTCAAACCGAAACGGTTGAATTCGCAGGTCTGACCATTTCACAATTGAATTTGGCCACTATCCTAGTGGCAATCCTCCTAATGGCTTCAATATACATCTTACTGCGGTTTACCAAACTCGGATTGGCCATAAAAGCTACCCAACAAAACCAGACAGCTGCAAAAATCAATGGCATTCCTACCAAATTGATAGTGGCCATTACCTTTGGTATAAGCTCTGTAATAGGAGCGGTAGCCGGTATTTTGATGGCACCTATCACCACCCTGGATCCAAATATGATGATCGAACCCATGCTCAAGGGATTTGCGGCTGCTGTCCTGGGCGGGTTCAATAACCTGGCTGGTGTGGTAGCAGGGGCTTTTATCCTTGGAATAGTGGAGAACCTTTTTGGGTTTTATGTTTCTACGGAATTCAAGTCTATCGTAGCATTCCTGATCATCGTCATTGTCCTTTACTTCAAACCTTCAGGCTTGTTTGGAACACATTACACCCGAAAAGTATGAGCAAGGTTATTCAATTAAAAGGTGTCACTAAACATTTCGGGGGACTGGTAGCCGCTGATAACATTTCCTTTGAAGTAGAGAAAGGGGAAGTCTTTTCCATTATAGGACCGAATGGTGCAGGAAAGTCCACGCTGTTCAACTGCATCAATGGGATGTACAAAGTAAACGGAGGCTCAGTGTGGCTGAACGGGGAAGATATCACAGGGTTGAAACCCCATGTGGTTTCGCAAAAAGGGCTGAGCCGTACCTTTCAGAACCTCGAGCTTTTCGGCAAAATGACCACCATGGAAAACCTTATGCTGGGAAGGCACCTTTACATGAAAACCAACCTCTGGAACTTGCCCTCCATGCTTTGGAAGAAAGGCCTGGCCGCCCGGGATGAAATAACCCATCGTAAAAAAGTGGAAGAGATCATCGATCTGCTGGACCTGCAGTCAGTAAGAAACCGATACGCCTCCGAGCTGCCCTATGGCAGGCAAAAAATGGTGGAATTAGCCCGGGCACTGGCCAGTGAACCATCGGTTTTATTGCTCGATGAGCCTGCAGCTGGTTTGAACCTGGAAGAAAAAGAAGAACTGGTTTTTTGGATCAACGACATCAAGCGATTGTTTGACATTACCATTTTGATCATTGAGCACAATATGCGATTGGTCACTTCCATTTCAGACCGGATCATGGCGTTGAATTTTGGCAAATCCATCGTCATAGGTACCCCTGATGTAGTGACCAAGCACCCCGAAGTAGTAAAAGCATATTTAGGATGACAGGGCCTCTACTCGACATACGGAATATTGAAACCTATTATGGCAGGATACTGGCGTTGAAAGGGATTTCACTTTCCATTGAAAGCGGATCTATTACCACCATACTTGGCAATAATGGGGCTGGGAAAACCACTATCCTGAAGTCAGTCATGGGCTTACTGGATGATCAGCCGGAAAAAGGTTCCATTTCCTTTCGGGACAAAGAAATTACCGGGGCGGAGACCGTGGATATTGTAAAAATGGGGATTGGCTATGTGCCAGAAGGCAGAGAAGTCTTTCAGGAATTATCGGTCTTCGAAAACCTGATGGTGGGCGGCTATATGCACACTGCTAAGTCTGGGAGAGGCTTAATAGAAAAAGTGTACAATTATTTTCCCATCCTAAAAGAGCGACAGGGCCAGTTGGCAGGCACGCTATCCGGGGGTGAGCAGCAGATGCTGGCCATCGGCAGGGCACTGATGAACCGTCCGCAATTATTGTTTTTAGATGAACCCTCCCTTGGGCTATCACCCCTGCTTGTAGAGCAGTTGTTTGAAATAATTCACCAAATATCAACGGATGGTCTGACCGTTCTTTTGGTAGAACAAAATGCCAATAAGGCTCTTGAGATTGCCGATTACGGCTACATTCTCGAGAATGGAAGGTTCGTAGCATCAGGGCAAGTTGAAGAGCTCAGGAAAGATGAAGATGTGCAGGAATTCTACCTTGGGCTGCAGGCAGAAGCAACCGTAAGGGAGACCCAACGCTACAAACGCAAAAGAAGATGGAACTAATACCAATTACCACATATAATGACGCGTACCTTGCACCGACACAATTTAAAGCGCCCTTATACATCGCAATTGGTATAACCTGGTTATGAGCGACTACAATGTAAATACCATCCCGGGGTTGTTTTTGACCAACGCAGAAAAGTTTGGTAATAACATCGCCATCCGGCACAAGTCTTTTGGGCTGTGGCAGGATGTCACCTGGGACCAATACCGGGATGCCGCCATGTCCGTGGCAAACGGATTGTTAAGCATTGGAATGGAGAAAGGGGATTTTGTTGGTGTGATAGGAGAAAATTGTCCAGAGTGGTTATACATCGACATAGGCACACAATTGGCGGGAGCTGTCACTGTGGGTATTTACACAACAAATTCTGTGGCGCAATGTGAATATGTGGTAAACCACGCTGAATGTACCTACCTTTTTCTTGAGAATGAAGAACAGTTAGATAAATGGCTCCAATTTAGAGATACCTCTCCACAGATAAAAAAAGTCATAGTTTGGGATTGGAAAGGGCTTGACAAATTCAGTGACAACTTAGTTATTTCGCTGGATGAGTTGATGGAAATGGGAGAAAAGGCTGATAGGGAGATTATAGCGAAGGGTGAAAAAATACGGAACGGGTTGCAGGAGGAGGAAACCTCAATTCTCATTTACACATCAGGTACCACCGGACCGCCAAAAGGTGCCATGCTGAGCCACAAAAACCTGACATGGTCGGCCTATACCCTTTCCAATATCCAGGAAGAAACAAGAGCAAGACTAGGGGACGAAGTATTGTCCTTTCTGCCGCTTTGTCACATTTTCGAGCGTATGTTCAGCGTACTGGTACACATTCAATCCGGATATGTGGTCAATTTTATCGAGCGCCCGGAGACTATTGCAGAAAACCTAAGGGAAATTTCCCCCACTATCGGTTATGCCGTTCCCAGGATATGGGAGAAATACCATGCGAAAATCAACCTGGCCATTGATGAGGCATCTACCTTCAAAAGGTGGTTCGCCCTATACGCGATCCGTCATGGAAATTGGCTTATTCAACGGAAAATAGACAACAAAAGAATTTCATTTTTTGCACGAGCAACAAGATGGTTTTTTAAACGAACCGTATATTGGCAAATACGCAAACATTTGGGGATGGAGCGTATGCGTTATGCCCTGTCGGGTGCTGCACCTATTGCCCCTGATATATTGCTGTTTTTCAACGCCATCGGCCTAAACATCCTGGAAGGTTATGGCCAAACCGAGAACTGCGCAGTAACCTCCAGCACCCGATATGGAGCGTTTAGGTTCGGAACAGTGGGGCTGCCCCTGCCCGGGGTAGAGGTCAGGTTAAGCGATGAGGGTGAAATACTGGTGAAAGGACCCTGTGTATTTAAAGGTTATTTCAAAAACGAAGAAGCCACCCGAAGTGCCATCAAAGACGGCTGGCTGTACACAGGAGACATAGGAGAAATTGATGAAACCAACCATATCAGCATCACGGATAGAAAGAAAGATATCATCATCACTGCCGGGGGCAAAAACATCGCGCCTCAATACATCGAAAACAAATTGAAATGCAGCTCCTACATCAACGATGCGGTAGTCATTGGGGACAAGCGGAAATTTGTTTCCGCCTTGATTGTCCTGGATGAGGAGAACATCAATAAATACGCCCAGGATCATAAGGTGGTCTATCAGACTTACGCAGATTTGGCAGAAAATACCCAAATCAATGAACTTATTCACAGGGAGGTGGAGGCCGTCAACAAAGACCTGTCGAGGGTAGAATCAGTGAGGAAATTCGCCATCCTGCCCAAGCGACTTTACCAGGAAGATGGTGATGTAACACCTACCATGAAAGTGAAAAGAAACGCTATTGGCAATAACTACAAGCAACTCATAGAATCAATGTATCAATAAACCGTAAAAATTATGAAAAATCTAAATCAATTATTTGCAGTCGTCTTTATCGCCACACTGATGTCTTGTGGTGGCGGTGGGGGCAGTTCAGAGCAATCTTCACAAGCCTACGAAATTGGCGTGACCGACAGCACCATCACCATAGGCACCTGGGGGCCACTGACCGGCCCGGCTGCCCTTTGGGGCAATGTGCCGCGAGGGGTTGATGCTTATTTCCATTACATCAATGAAAAAGGCGGTATCCACGGCAGAAAGATCAATGTGGTCATCAAAGACGATGGCTTTCAGCCGTCAAAAACCGTGGCTGCAGTTCGTGAGATGGTCGAACAGGACAAGGTATTCTCCTTTGTAGGAGGTGTGGGAACTGCCCCCTGTATGGCAGTGAAGGACTACATTGTACGAAATGACATTCCCTGGGTGGCACCTGTCAGTGGGGCAACACATTGGGCTTATCCCCCGCAAAGCAATATTTTCAGTACGTACTCGCTTTATTTTGATGAAGCTTTTGTACAGGTTGATCACATCGTCAACAGCCTTGGGAAAGACAAAATTGCGATGATTTACCAGAATGATGATTTTGGCAAAAGTGGATTGGTCGGTGTGAAGATCGCCTTGGAAAAATATGACCTGGAATTAGTCGAAGAAGTATCCACGGAAGTGACTGATCAGGACCTGGGATCGCATGTGGCACGGCTGAAAGAATCAGGAGCTGATGTGGTGATCATGCAGGTGCTGCCCAGACAAGCGGCCATTATTACCGGCACGGCTGCAGTCATGGGATTTGCGCCACAATGGATGACCAATTCCACTTTGAGCGATACTGAGCTGATGCACAAAATCACCGAAGGTCGATGGGCCGGTGTTCAGTTTAGCGGTTTTTTCAATTTGGAAGCTGACGTTGACATGGAAGGATACCAGGCGGCATTGAAGTCCAAATATCCGGATGTGCCATGGACCACTTTCGTGGCATCGGGCTATTACTTTGCCGAACCTGTTGCCAAAGCACTTCAGGATGTCGGCCCCGACCTCACTCGTGAGAAATTCATTCGGGCGATGGAGAATATCAAGGATTTTAGCGGCCTTGGTTTTGGGATTAGTTTTGGTGAAGGTGTAAGACAAGGCACCAGGGGGGCAGCCATGTTCGTATGTACCGAAAACGGGCAGGCCGAGCAAATTTCAGATCTCAAAATGTCCGAAATGGACCTTGACTATGCGATCGGAAAGCTGGCTGAGGAGTGATTTTTACATTCAACCCTGACAGGGCCTGAAACCCTGTCAGGTGTCAAAATCCCGGTAAATAAAACCCCGCTTTCGGACAGTCCTGCCATAGGTTCGTCCTAAACGTGTTG
>Ga0209634_1003458_pt1 | contig 10649 bp, 12 predicted proteins | sample LinPmetageLP40_FD_184043 | JGI IMG/M metagenome (GOLD analysis project Ga0209634, IMG submission 184043) | Marine viral communities from the Pacific Ocean - LP-40 (SPAdes) (version 2) | ecosystem: Environmental > Aquatic > Marine > Oceanic | place: Pacific Ocean | collected 2010-08-26 | reverse complement strand
CAGCAGATGACATATCAGGATACTCCTTTTCAATGTCAATGAGTGTATCTGCTACCATTTCGCTAACATGTAGAGTCATCTGTTTTTCAACTGACATTGCATCATCACCTACCTTTGATCGGTAACAGTTAAACCGATTGTAATTCATAAATGTTGTAGCATGAGAACAAGGTGTTATGGCCTTTGGAGTAGAATCCTTTGCAGGACGATACTCTAGAGCCCAATCTTGCTTCCACTTAATACGACGACCAAAAGTTCCATCTCCTTTTAGTTCACGAATTACGACTCCTTCGGTAGTCTTTGGACCCTCAATGTAAGAAAGACCATAGAACTGTTGAGAAACAATAGACTTGAAATCATTTGGATTAAACATATTAGTCACATTAAGGAATAGACCGCGATTAATCTCGGGTACATGACGGAGTCCGTGTGTTGAACACAGATTCTTTACAATATCCCATGCCTGAAAATTACCATTAATTGTAATATCAAAAACGGCAAAATCATTTTCAGGACAGTAATGAACACCCTTCTGACACTGAATTCCATTTGACTTTCCATCATAACCACCTCCAAAAATTTCACCAAAGATTACAATCTCCATGTTATTAACTCCATGGCTTCGAGCAATAGCCCTCACCATATTATCAATTCCATCATCTATCTTAGCAACAGTTGTTTGGAAATTGTAAAACTTTTCCTTTGCCTTGATCCAGTCATTCCTACGACCAAGTTGCTTTGTGATGGTACCATCAGTATTAAGGATAATCTTAATCTGACCATTTGAACCGTGAAGCTTTTCAGTCATTACCATCTCCTTTTGTCCAAAATGAAGAATATAGTCTTGGACCTCTGGCTTTTTATAGTTTTCGAGCGAGGGATACTTGTTGTGTCCAGTATGGGTAGTATCATTATCAACCTTGTTAATACCAAGAGACATTAAAATATTTGTTTGTTATATAAAATAATATTTCAATTTTTTATCAAAATTGAAAAATAAAGTTAAAGGCTAATAAGTATTATAAGTAATGGCAAAAATACTAACAAATGAGGGATATCTCTTAAAAAAGTCAAAATTTAATAAAGATATTATAAGAAATACGAAGAAAGAACTAACTGTCTGTCCATATCAACCTATTCAATTTAATAAGAAAGAGGGTAAATATATTGTATATAGTGAGAATGAAGAATTTATAAGTCTTCCTAAATTTTATGGATTAAAGAAATTTGGAGAACCAGATAAAAATTATGAGAAAAAGGGTATACCTATGAATATCAATTTTAAAGGTAAACCAAAACCAAACCAGGTGGATATTCTAAAACAGACAATTGATCATATTGATGAACATAATGGTGGATTAATCTGTGCTGGATGTGGTCAGGGAAAAACATTTATGGCATTATATATTGCTAATCATTACAAGGTAAAAACTCTTATTATTGTTCATAAAACCTTTTTACTAAATCAATGGGTTGATAGAATTAAGGAATTTACAGATGCTAAAGTTGGGATTATTCAACAAAATAAAGTAGAAGTCGATGGGAAAGATTTTGTTGTAGGAATGTTACAAAGTATTGCTAAAGATAAGTATGAAAGTGATATCTTTGCTGATTTTGGTATGGTTATTTTTGATGAGGCACATCATGCTCCATCTGAATATTTTTCAAAAGCATTACCTATTATATCATGTAAAAGATCTTTAGCATTATCAGCAACACCTAAAAGATCTGACAAAATGGAAAAAGTATTATTTTGGTTTTTAGGTGATATTGCCTACAAACAACCACCTAATGAAAATAAAAATGTTCTTGTTAAAGTAATAGATTACACAACTAAACATAAAACGTTTAAGGAATATAAGATTCCATTTACAGGAGATATTAATCGACCAAAAACTTTAAATAAACTAGTTGAAATAGATAATAGAAATAAATTTATTATTGAAAATTTAAAAGAAATTATGACTGAAAAAAATAGAAAAGTATTACTTTTAAGTGATAGAATTGATCATTTAAAAAAATTAAAAGAAGATATAGATTTACTAGAACAATATTCATGCGACTTTTATATCGGTGGAAGAAAACAAAAAGATCTAGATAATGCTTCTGAATGTCAAATTTTGCTTGGAAGTTATGGCATGGCATCTGAAGGTTTAGATATACCAACATTAAATACATTAATAATGACAACACCAAGAAGAGAAGTTGAACAATCTATTGGAAGAATTACAAGAAAGGCACATAAAATACAACCACTTGTAATTGATTTTACAGATAATATTCCATGTTTTAAAAAACAAGGAGTATATAGACAAAAATTATATAAGAAACTAAAATATAATGTTAAAGTTATAAGTGTAAATGAAACTGAAGTTATTTCTGAAACGGATATCACAAACTATCTTAAAAATAAAATAGATTATAACGAAAATGTAGATTGTGATTTTATAGATGATTAAATAATATGGAATATAATTAATTATCTGGTATAATTTATGACATAAATCTTTTCATAAATCTTCTCATTTTCCTAATTTTACTTTTATAGTGTCCCGGGCATCCAGAAAAATGACTAATAGTTTGTCCTTTATTTTTTTTTGGATTATTGATAACTAGATTTATTAATTTTTGATTATCATATAAATTATTTTTAACTGAATAATAAACCAAAAATGGTTGGTCTCCGAATATAATGCTAAAATCTACTTCTTTATTTTGTTGAAAAACTAATTCATAGTTATATTTTACTAATTCCTCATTAATATGGAATATTATTTGTGAAAATAATTTTTTAATTATTGGATTATTATTAAATAGCAATATACCTGAACTAAAGGTAGATTTTTTATCAAATAATTTATATTCTTCATCAGTAAAGATGTCACAATGACATCTTCTGTCACATTTTTCTTTTAGAGCATATAATTTATTTTCTAATTCAAAATCTAATATATTATTTATTGAATTACTTACAAGAATATCACAATCTAAATACAATATTTTATTATATAAATTAATATCAGGATAATCAAATATTTTAAGTCTTGAACAACAAGCATCAAATTTAGTTTTGAAGTCTAAACACCATATTTTTCCCTTTATATTCAAAGTATAAAATATTTCTTGAATTTTTTTTTGAAAGTTAGGACTACATATTACTAAATAATCAATATCATCTGAAGGATTCCCAAAAAGTTTATAACTTTTTAATAACAAATTTATTAAATTTATATATTTTATATTAAAAAATACACAAGAATAAATTATAGTTTTAGTCATTGTATAAATTAAATAATAAAATAATTTAACAAAAATATCTAAAATTTTCAAATCTATAGATAAGTATGTTCCCTAATTTTTTTATTCCAATAAGAAAGAGATAATTTATCCATATTAAATGATTTATTTTTAAAATCTACATATGTTTGATTTAAATATTCAATTGAAATTTCATTATAACTATCAACAAATAAAATGGGTAAATCATGAAAATAACTCATATGTATTGATTTTTCAACAATAGGAATAACACCCAAATACAAGCATTCCCATGTTCTATGACAATCAACACCATTACCCTTAGGTGATATACAAAATTTATGTCTAGATAGATCTTCAATATAATTATCCCAATCTAATTTTTTGTTTTTAGTAAACCCTCTTTTCAAAAATTTTTCCATAATTTTAGGTCGATTTGGATTTGTTGAAGTAGAGAAATTTAGATATAATAATTTTATTTTTGAATTACTAGAATGTTGTTTAATTGTATGTATATTTGTTCTCTTCCAGTATTTATTTTCTAAACCTATTGGAATAGGTAATGTTTTATCAGAAATAATAGACATATTCTGACCATACCATTTTATTAATAATGGGTGATTTAAAATTTTATTATGTAGCCCAGCTTGCCTATCACCATAATGAGTTATTAATACAAATTTAGTATTTAATGATTTTAAAATTTTATTATAAAAATTATTTAGATATTCTATCTTTGTGATAAAGATTAATGGACTAATTTTTTTTTTTTTGATAGAATAAATTAAATTTTTATTATTTTTGATAGAATAAATTAAATTATTATTTTTTGTAAACTTACTTATGTATGTATTAAAGTATTCCTTAGGAAAAAATTGTATTGTACTTATTTCAGTTGTAATTGTATCCCCGCTTATATAATAAGTCATAATATATATATATATATATATTATAAGTTTTAACCCGTTGAAGATTTAAAATATCGTATTTTTCTATATATAGAACATTATGTTATAATACAATCGTATCCCTAGTTGAATTTTTAATATATCAGTAACTATATATACAATAATGTTAAGTAATATTTGTATTACTTTTGTTTGTAACAAAAAATATTTTAACAAATTTGTAGAAACTTGTAATCAATTAATAAATATAGGTAAGTATCAAGGATCGATTTGTTTGGTTATTGGAGATGATCTAGTAAATGATATGTTATTAACATCGTCTATTATTATTGATAATAATATTATTATTAAATATTTTCCAAATATTAAATTCTCGAAAAAATTTCATAAAATAAATAGAAACATTATAGGAAATGATGGAAGACACAAAACAAAAACATTTCAGTGGCATAAAATGTATTTATTTAATGTATATTTTAAACAATGGAGATATATTTTTTATATAGATTGTGGAATGAAAATATTAGATGATATATCTCCTATGTTAAAACTAACATCTGAAAATACATTATTAGCACATTCTGATGCATATCCAACATATAATCGGAAATTACATTTTCAATTTAGTGATTTTTCGCGTAAAATAAGTAGTGTACATAGAAAATTGTTCAAAGAATTTGATTTAAACATTGATTATTTTCAAACAGGAATAATGTTATATGACACGAACATTATTGAAGAAGAAACGTATAATAATCTAGTTGAGTTATCGCATACCTTTCCTATTAGCAAAACAAATGAACAAGGTATAATGAATTTATATTTTAATTGTATCAAAAATATCTGGAAACAATTACCACTAAAAAATAATGAAACTAATTTTTATAATTTTAAATTTAAAAAAAAAAAAAAATATATCATCGTTAAAGTTAAGAACTGTTAATATTTAAATTAAATTTAGTTATTTTTGTATTGCTTACAAATCCGTCTTCTAACGGATTAAAATAGCTATGAAATTATCTATCAAGATTTATTATACACCTTTACCAGTAAGTTTTACACCAAGAATTTTACCAAGCTTATTAAGCATCTGTCCATTCCTAACAGCCTTACCATTTTCATACTTTTGATAATCATTACTTAGAATATTAAGACTTTTAGCAACATCTGCTTGTTTTAGTTTTTTAGCAAGTCGAGCCTGTTGGATCTTTAGACCAAGTTCCTTACCGACAAAATCCTGTTTTGGTAGTTCATCTTCATCAGTAATCTTTTTTCCACTACCATTAGTTGAATTCTTATTTAGATTAGTCTTTCTAACTTGAGTAGTTTCTTTCTTTGCTTTTTCTTTTTGGAATCGTGGGTTTCTTAGAACAACTGTTTCTGGTTCAAACGACATTATATATAAGTTTAGAAATAAATATAAATTTATCAATTTTTTTATGATTATATATGTTGACGGGATATTTGATTTATTTCATGCGGGTCATGTTAATACATTAAAATATATAAAAAATATGGAAAAGGATGTATATCTAATTGTGGGATTAATATCAGATAGAGTAGCTGAATCTTACAAAAGAAAACCAATAATTTGTGAAGAAAATAGAAAAACGATGCTAGATAGTTGTATTTATGTTGATAAAGTAATATCAAATGTACCTTTAATTATAAATAAAGAATTCATAATTGAAAATAAAATTGATTTAGTTGTTCATAGTTATTCTGATAATAATGATGAAAACAAACAAGATAATTTTTTTAAAATACCAAAAGAATTAGGTAAATATAAAACAATTCCTTATTCTACACAAGAAAGTACAACTAAAATTATAAATAAAATTAAAGATCTCTAATTTTTTAATTTAAAAGATTTTCTATGATATTCTGATAATCCATGTTGTTTAATTCCTTCTATATGAGCTTTTGTGCCATACCCCATATTCTTAAATAAATTATATTTAGAATCTAAAGTAGGATCTAAATTTAATAAATTTCTAATATGTTCATCATGATATTCTTTTGCTAAAATAGAAGCAGCTGCTATAGATATGTATTTACTATCTCCTTTAACAACTGATTCTAATTTTATATTTTCATCACATAATTCATTATGGTATTTTTCCCAATTACATCCATCTATTATAATTGAATCTATTTTTAATTGATTATTAATTTTCTTATAACAATCATCGATTGCTCTTTTCATTGCTAACTTTGTAGCTTGTAAAATATTAATTTCATCTATTTCTTTATTAGTAGCATAACCAATACCATAAAACTTTATATTATCTTTAATCCAATCATAAGCAATCTTTCTTTTTTTCTTTGATAATTTTTTAGAATCATTTATAATATCATTTTCTAATTCCTGTTCCCAAACTAAAGCACAAGCAAATACATTTCCAAATAAAGGACCCCTACCTGCTTCATCAATACCAATTTCATATATACTATTTTTGTATTTGTTCATTTAATATTATATTTTGTTATTCCTTTAAATTTTACTTATAAAAATATCATGAATATTTGTGTCAGTAGTTTCCATAATATCTAATTTCGTATTATAAAAATTTGTATAACCATAAAATATTATAAATGTAGCAAGTATAACCAGTAAAAATGATAAATACATTTTTTTTTTATTATTAGAAAACTTTTCTTTTTTATTATTATTATTTTGAATAAATAAAATTAATACAATATTAACAAGACAACTTAATAAAAAAATTTTTAACATTTATATATATATATTTATATATAAATAAAAATTATTATACAACTAATTTTTTAACTACAACAAAATTTTCTGAACATACAGGACATTTAATATTATTTGTATTCCATTTGTTCATACAAATTTCATGAAAAGCATGTCCACAATTACCAATTAATATTACATTTTTCTTTTCATCATTATTATTATATCTTTTATTTTCTTCATAAATAGATTCACCCTGTAGACTTACTCTACAAATGGTACAAGTATCATTTGTTATACTTGGATAATAAAAACTAGCGAAGAGTTTTGAATCATTAATAGTTATCTTTGGATAAGACATAACTATTAATAATTTATATTATATTTTAATCAATTTTTTTAGTTCAAGTCACTTAAACTTAAACTACTATCGAAATCACTAAAATCTTCAGGAGATGATGATGAATCAAATAAACTACTAATTGAGTCTGAAATATCATATGGATCAGATCCTTTACCCCCTAATTGACCTAAAAGCATATCAATATCTGAATGTTCTGTTAATGGAACTTCAGTTGTAGTGTATTCCATTTCTTCATTATTGTGTAAGTTTTTATTTGATAATTGAGTAGCAGTTTGAGCATCAATTGGAACAGCATCTGCTGATGTTCCTAATCCGGAAGGGATAACAACTGGTTGAACTTCAACAGGTTTTATAACCGAAGGAGCTGGTACGACAACACTTGGTTGTGCATTAACAGATGAACAATTTGTAGCACTTGGAATAGAATTTGGTAATGAAACTTCTGCTGGTTGAGAATCAGCACCACCGGTATATTCATCATACATTGGTGTATCAGTTAAATCATATTCACTATCATAATTTTCGTGACCAACTTCATGACCAACTTCATGACCAACTTCATGACCTACTTCATGACCTGACTCATGACCTGCCTCATGACCTGCCTCATGACCTGCTTCATGACCCGCTTCATGACCCGCTTCATGACCTGCTTCATGACCGACACCAAGTATATCACCACCTAATTGTTGGTCAACTGGAGTATCTGATAAAACTAATTCAGATACATCTTCATTATTATTAACAATTGTTTTTCTAGAAATATTATCGGTTGGTGTATTTGTTAATACCATCTCACTTAAATCACTTCTTTGAATTGTAAAATCAAATTCAGAATTATTTTTTTCTACTTTAATACCAGACATTTCTAAAGTTTTTTTCAAGGCTAAATATTTTTCCTTGTATTTTAAATATTTATTTTCAAATGACATTATTTATATATATAATTATAGATATTTTTTTATAGATATTTTATACTATTTAATAAATGACTTATAATATTTGTTTATTAATTGGTTTAAATTCTAATGATTTATTTGGGCCATTAAATGATTTAAATATTGCTAAAAAAACATTTAAAAAAAAAGAATTAGATATTCATGAATTAGTTGTTTTTAGTGAAGAAAAAGCAAAGTTAGATAATATAATTAAAAGTATTAACAAATATATAAATATTAATAATCTTATTATTTTTTTTTCAGGTCATGGTAATAAGTATGGATTTTTAAAACTATATGATCAACTTGTATCCAATGATAATATTTGTAAAAATATTAAAACAAAAATTAAAAATTTAGTTTATATTTTAGATACATGTTTTAGTGAAAATTTTATTATTAAAAATAATTTTAAAAATATTAACTGTATTACATTACTATCTTCTTGTAATAAAGATCAAAAAAGTAAAGAGGCTATGATAAATATAAATAAAGAATATATTATTGTAGGAATTTTTACATATTATTTATTCAAAATAATGAATTATAAAAAAATATATAATATTAATCATTGGCAGCTTTTATGTAATAATAATCTTTGGTCCATAATAGATAAAAAATTCTCACAGACTATTTCCTATAAAAAATTTTTTCTAAGATAATGTAATTATGTCTAAATGTGCTCCAGGTAAAATTTTTACAGATAATTCATGTTATACATTAGATGATCTCATTAAAATAGCACAAGAATATAACAAAATTTATAATAATTCTATTGAAATTGTTAATGATAAAAAAACTTTATTAAAATCATTAGTTTCTGAAATGAAAAAAACATATGATTGCGATGATCAAGTCTGTTGGTTAAATACTAATATTATGAAAAATTTATCTAATGTTAAAAAATATACTTTTAGACCCGAAGGACCAACGAAAAAATACAAATGGCTAAGTACTTCTAATATTAATGATGTAATGCATCAATATGAAAATATTTATCCTAAATTTAAATTTCTAGGTGCTGTTCCATATGATTTTGAAGAATTAGATTTTTATGATTTTAAAAAGTTAAATTTAAATAATTTTTCATCAATGTATCCATATTTTGGAATGGTTATTAATTTAGATCCTCATTATAAAAGTGGTTCACATTGGGTTAGTTTATATGGAGACTTTAATAAAAAACATGTATATTTTTTTGATTCTTTTGGAAACCCACCCAGAAAAAAAATAAGAAAATTTATTAGAAAATTAGTAAATTTTATGTATACTAATCAATATAATAAAAAAATAAATTTTAAATCAGTAGAATTAGATGATTTAAAAGATTTTAGAATTAAATTTAATCATAAACAACATCAATTTAAAAATAGCGAATGCGGGGTTTACTCTATGAATTTCATTATAAGATTACTTAAAAAAGAAACATTTGATGAAATTGTAAATGAAAAGTTAGATGATAAATTTATGAATTCTTGTAGAAATGTTTATTTTAGGAATTAATTATTTCAATTTCAAAATATATATCATAATTTAATCCATGGAAATTAACTATATTATTTTGATCATCCATAAAATTATATTCTAAATGATCTAATGTTATTGGTTCTTTAAAATTAATTACATAATTCAAACTATTTCTATTATAAAATAAATTAATTTTTGTTTCAAGATTCAAAATGTTAAAATTTATTTTATTTGGTAATCTTAAATCAGGTAAATTTTCAAATTTAATAAATGAAGATAAATCACTTTTTATTAACCCTAGTTTATTTAAAAATTCTGACTCTTTTAAATGAAATTTTTTAATTGTAATAATATCATTTTCTTTTCCATTTTCTTTTTTTAATGCTACTTCAACCTTCTGTTTTGTATTTAATCTAAATTCTAAATTTTCATTATTATTATTCAAATAATTTAAAATTGATGCAATTGTGTAATATCCTGATGGTATTTTAATATTACATTCTTTTGGTATTTCATTTTCAATAAATAGATACTCTAACTTTGTATCTTTTATATTATATCTTGTATTTGGTAAAGAATAACTTATTAAAGAAATTTTTGTTATATTATTTATACTTTTAAAATTATATCTATATTCTGATTCATTTTTATTCAAATTTAAGTTTAAATAAATAAAATTATTTTTCATTTCTTCAACATTATTTTTCATTTCTTCAACATTATTTTTCATTTCTTCAACATTATTTTTCTTTTCTTCAACATTATTTTTCATTTCTTCAACATTATTTTGTAGAGTCTGTTGTGGTGGTTGTTGCTGAATATTAAATTCATTTGGATTATAACTAGTATTTTGTATACTTGGCATATTCATATTATTTTGTTGAGGTGGTTCTGATGGTGTTTGCTGAGTATTAAATTCATTTGGGTTATAACTAGTATTTTGTATACTTGGCATATTCATATTATTTTGTTGAGGTGGTTCTGATGGTGTTTGATGAGTATTAAATTCATTTGGG
>Ga0209634_1003455_pt1 | contig 10653 bp, 13 predicted proteins | sample LinPmetageLP40_FD_184043 | JGI IMG/M metagenome (GOLD analysis project Ga0209634, IMG submission 184043) | Marine viral communities from the Pacific Ocean - LP-40 (SPAdes) (version 2) | ecosystem: Environmental > Aquatic > Marine > Oceanic | place: Pacific Ocean | collected 2010-08-26 | reverse complement strand
TAGCCCGTTGCCCCTGCGCCAAGCGCACCTGTCCCATACATCAAAGCTTCACCAATCTCTCCAGCCATAGGGGCAAGCTGTATAACTGCATCAAGAGATGTTTTCTTTATATTTTTGTTTTTCTTCTTCTTTGGGATTTTCGGTGCTTTAGGTGCCATAGTTACCTCCTCACGAACCCTTCATAGTGACCATTTTACCAGCACGAAAACCTCTAACTGCTATGCCGTTACCACGAAGTTTACCACCTTTTGAGTAACCTTTTTTCTTCATGGCACCGCCCATAGCGTAGCCCTTTTTCTTCATGGCACCGCCCATCTTATAACCTTTTTTCTTCATCATACCGCCACCTGCTCTCTTTAATGGTTTTTTTCTAATTTTGTTAAGTTCTCCTATTTCAGAAGATAACGCTTTTTTACCTGCTGGAGTCATACCTTCAACGGCACTCTGAGCGCTCTTAATATTCTTAACATTTTTCTTATCCTTTTGGACGGTATCACGTAATCTTTTAAGTCCTATGCGGTTTCTATCGTCTCGTGAATTGTTTGGGACTGGCATACCGGGTTTGGGTGTACCCATCTTAGATAAACTTTTCGGTAGCGGTGGTTTTTTATTCATCGGATTCATCCTTATACAAATTGTTAAACACTCGGTTAGTATCCCACACATAGCTTACATCTTCTTTTGAGTTGTAACTATGTTGGTTTGGTTTGAAGTCTGGAGCGCCTTCGCCCGTCTCAAACCACGCAGGATGCGTAACCCGCACCCGATTATTAGGTAACGCTACCATATTACCTGTTAACTCGCCAGCGTCTAGCAATTCAAGCACATGGCTCTGTTTATGTTGCGCTGGATCATCTGCAACCTCGCTGTCTGTGTAGTCGACAGTAAAGTAATATTTAGCGGGATAGAACTCACCATCCACTTTTGCCATCCAAGGCGCTGGTGATGCTCTTTCAATCTTATATACTGAATGATAATGAGACATACAGTCCCAAGGTTGCGCTATATAGGGTGGTAGCTCTGTAGGCCACTCTTCGTAGGGTGTGTCGGCTACAAGCGCTGTGAGAGGCATCCTAGCCCACATAGCGCCACCATGTACGTTAGGTTCGTCAGTGTCGTCTGACTCGCATCCTGTGAAGATAACTTGGAAACTAAGAGTGCGGTTAGGCATTGTAGTAACAGCAACAACCATGGCGTGAAGAAACTCACCATGGTAGTCTTCCAAGTTCTTGGTGTACTCTCTACGAACCCAAGCCTTGAAGTGTGGTATGTTGGACTGTAGATACGGCACCTAACAATTCCACTTCCTAAGACTCTTATTTATACGGCTATTAGGATCATTTGCGGTCTTCTTGCTAGTCAACCGTTTCTTCATACCACTCATGCGAGCGCAGAAAGACTTACGCCTATTAGCTGCCTTAGAGCCTTTTTTAAGTTTGCTGGGTTTAGTAGTTACAGCTGTTTTAAGTTTACTACCGGGGTTTTTCCGACGATAACTTGCCACACCCTTTTTATTAAGCCCACCAGACTCGCTTTTACCTTCTTTACGTTGCCAAGCTGGAGATTTTTTCTTAACTGAACCCCCAGACTTATAATAAATACGCATCGGACTAACCTAGAATTAACGTAATGACAGACCCTGTACCGCTAAGTGCTGAAACAAAACAACCGTTCTCAGCAAGAATACCATCATCAGGTAAATATAAATCGTTCCAACCCGCAGCTATTGTTAAATCTAGCAGCGTGTCTCCAGAAGCACTTCCGTCCTTCAAAGTAAACGCAGTTACTGCAGTGCCGTAGATTAGTACGCCCTTAATTCTAGAACGCCCTGACCCTACAAGTCCTGCAGAAAACCCAGAAGTAGCTACGTTATAGGCTTTGACTTCAAATCCAGCCATTACAGCCTCCTACTATGCGAGGTTATTATTCTGCTGGTACAGTATTGTAAAACGAACAAGACCCGCGGTTGTCGCAGCAGAAGCTGTTACAGTCAAACGTCTGTCTGACACACCAGTATCCTGCCAAGCTAACGCAGCGCCAGCTTGTGTTGTCGGGTAAACTCGACCAGCGTCTGTTCCAGATGCAAAGGTATTCAAGATTGTGGCTGCGCCGCCTGCTGTGTCTCCAACACTAAGGTTGGTCGTAGCATTTGCGGCTGTAATGATGTCAATCACACAGTCAATGATCTGAGAGTTTGCAGGGATAACAACATCGGTCACAGAAGCAGCTAAAGCACCACCAGAAAGGTCTGCTGAAAAAGTCTGAGCCATAACAACTTGACCAACGTTTGCAACGTCAGTGCCTACTGTTGTGCCTGTTGTATTTCTAATAGTTCCGGCCTTAATAGGTCCAGAGAAAGTAGTTGTAGCCATTTCATTCTCCTGTCGTGGCTAGTGTCAGCCGCCCAGTGCGTCTGTCAGGAATTATGTATTTATAGCAGATAAAAAGAAAGGAGGCAAGTTAATGCCCCCTTTCCTAGTATTATGCGCCCGGCGAACCGAAGACACCCAATGGGTCAGAGACACCAAAGGAATAACGCTCACGAGCCTTGTACCGGCTATTGCCAGTATCAAAGTCAGCATCCATAGAGGTAGCCATTGGGCTACGTACGAAATGCTTGAGGCCGTTTGGCACATCAGTCATCAAGAACCATGCGTCTGTATCTGTCAGATAATGGTTAATTGAATAACCCTCTGGCACAGAACCATTGTTCATAATGGCGTTGATGTCGTTGTCAGCTGTACCTACGCGGCCTTCAGTTTCCAACAGACGTGTTGCAACGAATTGCAGTGCTGGTGGAATGATAAGCTTACGAGGTTGAGCAGCAATCAACAGGCCACGCTCGTCTGTCCAACCTGAAATCTGAATAACGGCGGCTTCAAGAGAAGTCTCGTTAAGATCAGCAGCAACAGTTGGACGGTTTGAGTTAGTGCCACCAGATACAAGTGGGTGTGCTGTTGAACACAAAGACTGACCGTCACCATATGTGGTACCGGCAGCAAATGCGTTGTTTAGTACAGATGCACCTTTAACTTGCTTGGTGTACGCCATCGCACGAGCCAGAGCTTTAGTGTAACGAGCAGACAGAGAATCGTAGAGGTTGTCCTCGATTGCTTCTTCTGTGATGCTGAAACCCATTGCAATGGTTTCGTGTGTATAGCGAGCACTGAATGTCTCTTGAGCAGAGTCGTATTCGATGGCAGAGCCTTCGTTTTTGACCGGCGCTGCTGAAAAGCCCGATAGTTTGACCTCCTCCTCGAATGAACGATCAGAAGATTCTGTCTCAAAGATAGCTTGGTGTTCTTCACCATACTTAGCGTACTCCAGTCCGAACAGAGCGTTCAGTCCGGGAAGGAGTTCTTTGAGTAGTTGTGCGCGTGAAATAGCCATTATCTACTCCTCCTTACACGCCAGTAGTGTTGTTAAACTGATGACCCGCGTTCCATTTAACGAGAGCTTCAGTAAAACCACCACTAGTGTTTTTAGTTTCTTCCACTAAACTAACAATCCGCAAAGGCAGAGTGTTTGTAGTCGCAGAAGTGTCCGAAATACCGATCGTTGAATTACCAGTTGTTGTGTTACCAACAGTAGCTGGAGTAATCATAGCTACGTTAGCGCCAATATCAGTAATAGCAAGATCGCCGACCACTGCACCTGCGCCGCCAGCAGATGAAAGAACGACAGCCTTAAACAAGACGTCCGTACCGTCAGCTACATAAGCTTCGATATCAGATGCAACGGTGCTGGCTGGGTAATACTGACTAAATACCTTGTACCCAAGAGTAGGGTCAGTATACGAACAACCAAGAAATACACCAATAGGAGTCATTGCAGCATCTGCTGTGTCTAACTCTACGGTGCCTCCAGTAACAAGTTTAACGGCATCCCCGTTGAAAATGCTAGTACCATAATTACTAGCAATTCCGTAATGGCGTGTAACGCCAACGAAAGGAACACCACTCAACAATTTTACTGGAACAAGCCCGTTAGGGCCGTTAACTGCTGGATAAGCCATGTTTAGCTCCTTTTATCCATAAAAGTTAAGTTCCACTACCAAAAGTGACCTTTGTTTTTCGCTCATGGAAGAGCGGCATACGTGGGTCGTTTTCTCGCATTAGGTTGTTATCTACAGATTCAATCTGCGCTTTAGTCTGACCGGAATAATAATCAGTCCGTTCTTCCACAAGCTCTTTTGGAGCCTTACAAAGCATCAAACCACCAATAACTACATTGTCTTTGAACCTATCATTTTCGATAGTGACCATGGTAATTTCTGGATGATCTGCGGCTTTCACCGGCTCCCAACCTTGACGAAGTTTCGAGGAAACATTAGTGGCATCGACTTGCCCTTGAGTAGCGACACGTACCCAGTGAAATTCATAACCCGGCTCGGGATTCGGTGCAGGTAATACTTCTGGTCTCTGCCAAGCCTTACGTTGAGTCGTTTTTTCACGAGTTTCTTGCTCTCTATTGATGCGATTCTCAGCCATTATTTTTTCCCATATCTATTGCAACCTGTTTGGCGTATTGTTCTGGTTTCAGTCCAAGTCTCTTAGCAAGATTTAACTGTGTTTGCGTTAGCCTAATTTTCTTAGGCGCTGTGCTCCGCGTAGCGGGGGCAACCACATTAGCTTGCCTTTGAGGTTGTTGGACCTCTTCAGAACTTTGTTGTGTAGAGTCCTCGAAATTATCGGGGAACACTTGTCGCATACGAGAATCAATTTTCTCGTAGTATTCATCGCTTCCAATGGCAATGCCATCCTTCTGAAGCTTACTGTGCAACCCCATCGCTAGAGCGGTCATTTCATCGTCTGACCCGAACCATGAATTAGCTGCTGCCCATTCATTAGCCCGTGTATCTACCGGTGGAGTGGTTTCTGTTGGTAAGTTAACAGGAGTTTCTTCTTCCTGTAAAGTGGGAAGTTTGAAATTATTTAACCTATCAGCCTTAATCTTAGCAGATGTTAATGTTTCTTGAGCTTCAACAACAGCATCTGCGTCACCTGCTTCATACGCTACCTTATATTTAGCTTTGGCTTGTTCTAGCTCTCCTGTAGCAGAACGTTTAGCTTGCTCAAGCATAGTTGATTGATTTTTACCAACTGTGCCTTTTAGTTCTTTATTTTCATCCACCAGCTTTTTAGCAAACGCTTCTAACTCTTGTCTTTCGCGGAGAGCTGTTTCTTTTGCCCGCCTTTCGTCGTGATAGCCTTTGCTGAAATGTTTTATTCTGTTTTTGACCTTGTCAGAGTACTCTTCAAGTTCTTCATCAGTGACATCAGACGGTGGCTCAGAGACTTTACGCCCTCTGTCAGCTTTTGGCGTATCATCAACAACTTCAATTTCAAAGCTATTCTCAGATTCACTAGGAGGAGAAACAGGCTCACCCGCATCTGCTGCAGCTTTTGCCTTCTTGCCGCCCACATCAACTGGAATCTCGCTAGAAGACTCGATATCAATGTCCGGCTTTGGGTTAGAATTTTCTTCATCTGGAAACTCAAACTCCACTTTTTGAAATGCCATGGTGTACTCCTTACGCGCTACAGATTCCACGAGGGTCAGGTATAACTGCCTCTATGGAATCATCATTCATCAAACGAAACTCTTTGCCATTAACCTTAAACCTAGTTCCAGTATTCATGCGGAACATAACGTAATCACCGACTTTACACCAAGGTCCATCGGGATATCGTTCTTTATCGTTATAGGCATCTCCACCCATGTCTATAACTACTCCCATAATAGAAGTAATATACTCACGGTGTTTTTCCGAGTCAGTTTTAAGGAGCGTGCTACCATCATAATAATCACTTATATCAGGTAAAGCTACTAGGATTCTATATCCTACGGGGTTAGGAAGTTGAGCTTCCCAATCTGCATCAGTCATATTCTGAGCTGCTTCAGTCATTATCTTCATCCATATAGTTGCGCGAGAGGTCTTCTACATAATTATGACAGGCTTCGAGACCTCGAATTAAACCTGTTATCTCCTTGTACTGAGCGAAGTCCTTTGCTCCTCCCCCTCCAAGAAACTGTAGTGCTGAAGATTTATCTTCGTTAAGTTTTTCTTTAAGCACGTCAAAGACGGTTTTAGCCATGATTAATCTTTCTTACTGTCAGCCAGTTTAATTACCTCTAAATCCATTTTATTTTGCTCGGAACGTTTATCTGCCCGCATTTTTACACCAGCTTTCTTAGCATCAATGCCCACTTCAATTTTTTCAAGCTGTAGTCGCTCTTCTTCAAGTTTAACATCTGCCATGTCTTTAGTAAGTTTGCGTTTCTGTTCTTCTTGTTTGATCTGCATGTCAGCAGCGTCTTTCTGAGTCTTACGCTGCACTTCTTGTGCTTTTACCTGTAGTTCTTGCTGTTGAAGCTGGAACATAGGGTCTTGCTGCTGTTGTTGTGCCTGTTTCTGTGCAGCTTGTTGCTGGTTTGCTTGTGTAAGCTGTTTGCCAGCCTCTGCAACAACTCGTGCAAGCTGAACTTCGATGTCTTCTGGAAGCTCTTCGTTTGGTGCTGGTAATGGCGCGCCAAGCTTCTCTTCAATATCCTTGCGATACTTGAACCCGAGATGTTCTGCGATATGAGCCTGCAGGGATGCCATGATCTGTTGCGCTTGCGGGTTCTGTCCTATAGCACCCATAACCGATGGGTCTTGCATGAACGACATATGAGCGCCAATGTGTGCCTCGTGATCTTGGTAGATAAACGCTTTCATAGGCTTACCAATAAGTGCCGCCATGTTTTCACTGACAGGATCTGCAGGTTTCATGTCGTCTTTTATAGGGACAAGTTTATCCGCGTTCTTTACCCCAAGAACTTCAATCATCTGCCTGTGTAGCTGCGGGAGGTCGTATATCTGCGGTGCAGACTGTGACATCTGTAGCACTGCTTGATACTGAACCACCCGCTGCGCCATAGTAGAACTGTTAGGGTCGCTAACAGGAATCACGTCCACCATCATATAGTCAGATTGACGCGCAGTAACTTCTCCACGTGTAGGCTGGTAGTTGTATTCGGTAGGAGCATACTCTGCCATTATGGCTTTGAGCATCTTAAACTCCTGCTTCATGGCATAATGAACACGAGCCTGTACAGCTGCCATAGGCTTCAACGTGCGCTCTAGAAGCGCTAGTGTTGTACCCACAGGAGCATTAGCAGACATATCAGAGATGTTCATATCACTGATGGCGCCAAGTCTACGTCCCTCAGTTGTGATTTGATTCAACAACGCTAGGAGTGTCTGTGATGGCTCTTTGTATGGGAGTGGCATGATATTGTCACGGATAGACCCTGACGGTACATCTACATCCTTCCATTCTCCCGGTTCAATAGGTGTATCATCACCTTTGATACGTAGGCCGCGAGACTTCAAACCACCGGGCAGGTTAGACAGTGTGCCTGCATCAACAAGCTGACGAATCAGCGATGTACCTGCTTTAGCGTAACCACCAATGATATGGATTAATCCAAGCCCGTAGAACCCAAATCCCGGCACATATACATAATGTACGAAGTGCTGGCGTTTAAGCATTAGCTCATCATCAGGGTTCCAGTTACGACGAATAGACAATACCTCATTAGTGCTACGCTCAATAGTAACTACATATGGTTTGGCAATGTCGTCTTCGTCTTCATCCACGCCCTCTATAATTAGATCGGCATGAACCTCGTAAACAGCGTAACGATCATCATCGGTGAGAGAGAATCCACCCTCTTCTGCTTTACGTTTCTCAATATCACTGTGGTACGGTTGTGGGTCTCCGAGGTCTACATCTCTGTAAAACCCTGCGGCCTGTAGCTTTTTAATCTCATTCTTTGTGCGACGCATTACGTGAGTTACACGTTCTGCGGTCTCTATGTGACTCGCACCATAAGGAATTATCACGTCTTCTGCAGGGATATAGATAGCTACCTGACGACCTAGATTAGGGTCAAAGTAAACTTTCTTGAACGCGGACCCAGCTAGTCCAAGACTGTAGAGTAACCGCTCGTGCTCTGGGCGATACTCAACCATAGTCTCAGTCAACTCGTAGTTCATATCAGCTTTGACACGAGCCGCTGCTTCTTCTTTATCTTTAGTCTCTTGGCCTAGAATCTTTGTCTTAACAGGGCCAGCTGCAGGGAACGTCTCGGACATTGTCTCTGCTTGAAACCGGATAGCAGCCTCGGCGAGCACTGTGGAATACACGCCGCAAGCGCCATCCCATGGCTCTGTACGTTCTTCATATTTAAAGCCCAGTACATCTAGACCTTTAACAAACGTATCTGCCCATTCTTTGCGACTCTCAGTATCAGCGTCGATCAACCCAAGCAAATCTTCTGATAGTCCTGTGAGCTGCCCTTCATCAAGCGCTTCAGCTAGGTTGCCATCAAACGGCATAAGGTCTGACTCGTCAGCATCAGGGATAATAGTTATCTCCATGCTACCATCATCAAGAGTAACCATATCAGGATTAACGACTTCAATCTCCAGTTCAGATTCTGGAGATTCTTCGTCTATTCCATCCGGTGCTTTGTATAAGCCTTTTTCTACTGCCATGTTGTTACCTCTTAATAAAATCCGCTACGCCGTTGCTTGAAGTATCGTTGCTCTTCTGGCTCGTCACTAGGTAGTGTGATGAAGCCTCCTTGCCTAAAACGCATAAGCGCCATCACGGTAGAGTCCACTAAGTCATCATGGCTCGCAAACGGAAATCCAGCAATCTCTTCTATTACTTCTTCTGCCCAACGGGTCTGAGGAACCCATACCATACCCGATGCTACAATGTCTGCTACAGAATTAAGACGTGCTAGTTTATCTCCTGAACCTCTGTGTGGTGTATACTCTTGAACAGGTAAACCCATACGCCGCATTTCTTGATATAGGGCTGTACCTGCGCTCTTTTTCTCTACAATAAATGCGTCTGGTTCCCATTCCGCATACTCTTCCATAGCAAGATTTTTAAGTTCTGGAAACTCTAAACGTTGTTTTATGCTGTTTAGTAGTATTATGTGGTACGCGCTCTCTTCTTCATTCATAAACACGCCCCACGTTGTAAGCGCTGTGTAGTCAGCGCGGTTGTGAGTTTCTGCGGCTGCGTCTAAAGACATTATAACATACTCACAGGTAGGGGGTGTGTCGCTAGTCCACTCGTTCCACCAATCACGTTTAATAAGTGCAGCTTCTTCTGCGGTGGGTTGTTGTTGGTATTGCGCATTCCACTGAAACGCAGGCATAGACGCCTTAGTACGCAGTAACGCGTTAAGGTCAAAGAACTCAGGCCATAATGGTTTCTGTTCTGGCTTCTTGGTTTTTTTATTTACTACGTCCAATATGGCTGGAAACTCAACCACATCATACTGGTCAGACCGTTCGTTCTGTCCCATGTCCCGCACGACCCGTCCTGTCAGGTCATCCATATGCCATCTGGTCTGGATTATAGCCACACGGCCTCCCGGCATTAATCGTGTACGCGCTCCGAAGGTGAACCATTCGTATGCTTTTTCAAAGACTTCAAAATTTCCGTTAATGACATCTTGTTCGGAATGGGGATCGTCAACGAGCAAGAGGTCAGCACCGCGACCAGCAATAGAGGAACCAATACCGCACGCATAATACTCACCTCCTGAATTGGTATTCCAACGTCCGGCAGACTTAGAATCTATTGCTAACTTCACTGTGGGGAATATAGAATTATACTCTTCAGTAGATATCAAGTTACGTACCTTACGCCCAAAGTCCACCGCCAGATCAGTGGTGTGCGACACCATCATAACCTTCTTATTAGGGTTCCTACCCAGAAACCACGCGGGAAAAAATATGGAAACAAGCTGCGATTTACCGTGTCTGGGGGGTATATTGACACAAATACGGTCTTTTTTGCCCTCTGCAATGTCCATGAGCATATTTGCGAGCATCCTATGGTGCTTCCCGACAATATAATCAGGCTGCATACGCTTACAGAACTCAATCAGGTCATTATAGGCCGCTGTATTATTTTTTCTGGTGCTTAATTCGTCAACAAGGCGGTCGATCTCTACAATTTCGTCTGAAGTATACTGATCCAAGCTGCTCAACATCTGTTGAACCTCTTCTTCAGTGAAATCCACCGCTGTTTCAGTCATCGTCAAACTTATCTTCCTCTTTTAATCCAAGTTCAGCGTCAACATCGAAAGTTTCACCATCAATTATGACAGCATCCTGTATATCTTCCTCTGGTGCATTCAGTTTTTGCAGTTTCTCACGTAATTTAGCCCTCAGATCATCCGTAGACTGGTGAGTTATGGTAACTTCGGACTTCTCTGCGAACAATCCAACGTCAGATATCTTACCCAACAGCTCTAATGCGCGCATACGTACACGAGGATCTGGGTTTTCCGTCTCTAAAAGCAGTTTATTGGTAACAAGATGGCGTATGTGCAGCGAACTCTGCACTACAGACTGCCCAAACTCCTTAAGGATGTTGTTTGTGAGGATTAAAGAAGCGGGTGTGAGTGTCGCTATCTTCTTATCAGTAACTTTTTTAGAAGTAGTCTCGGGGTTATCTGCATATGCCGTAACTAGTTTGGCTGCGATATCCTTATCTTCTTTGGTAGGTTCTACATCTAACCCATGGTCAGCGAGTTCCTTGGCAGTTTCACTAGCTGCGTCTGTGCGTTGGCTTAGAT
>Ga0209634_1003453_pt1 | contig 10655 bp, 16 predicted proteins | sample LinPmetageLP40_FD_184043 | JGI IMG/M metagenome (GOLD analysis project Ga0209634, IMG submission 184043) | Marine viral communities from the Pacific Ocean - LP-40 (SPAdes) (version 2) | ecosystem: Environmental > Aquatic > Marine > Oceanic | place: Pacific Ocean | collected 2010-08-26 | reverse complement strand
CATGACCCTCAGATTAAAAGTCTGATGCTCTACCGACTGAGCTAAAGGGGCGAAATAAGTGATTATGATTTATTGGTGTATTTTATAAAATATACAATATTATAACACTATTTAATTTATAAAATTTAAACTTAATATTATAAATTATAAATTAAAAAAGAATTTATACTATTACACACTACTATATAGTTTAGTAATTTTAAGTGATTTTGTTTTTAGAAATAAATATTTTAATACCTAAAGAAATTAATTTAATAATAATCCTAATAATAAACTTAATAAAACAGTATCATACCATCTAGCTTTACCGACTGCCGGAACAAGTCTTTTTAATACATTATTCCATAACCATGGTCCAACAAGAAGATTAACAACTAATACAATAAGTAAAGCAACTATAAGAGATACTAAACTAATTTTACTTTTTTTTGCTTCATTTAAATCAACTGAATTATTACTATTAATTGCATTTACAACAACATTTGAGATATCATTAGAACCAAACATTTATAATATATATATAGAAAAAAAAAAAATAGTAATATACTATGTATTTAAATATAATTATAATTATACTAATATTAATAATTTATTTAATATCACCTATTAAATTTAGTGGTAAAACAATAATTTACACATTAAATTATAACACTACTTTATTCTATTTATTTAATATAATTATATTAATACAGTTATTACAACTTTATTCTAAGATAATATTATTTAAATACTGGATAATTTTCCCATTTATGTTATGTTATATAATTTTAGATATTATAAAACCTATTATAGAAATTGATAATGGACGACTTAATATTCCACCAAAAAATTTATCTAAATCTATAATACCACATATTATATTAATTATAGTATTAGTCTATAATTTAATATTATCAAACTATAATTATTTAGGACTTATAAATATAGTATTAATAGTTATATTACTTATACTACAATTAAAATATAAATCATGTTATTATGAATTGCCTAATAGTTGGAATAGATTATAATTTAATTTTATCTAATTTTTCATTCATTAATTTAAAATCTTCTAATTCATAACACTCAAAAATATCAAATTTACTATTAATCTTATATAAAATATTATTAACATTAACCTTATATAAAATAAATTGAGATTCTAAAATAGATAAATAAATATATAAAAAACTGTATCCAATCATAAATAACATTAATAAATATATATATACAAGCATTTAATAGAATATAATAGTATATCTTTAAATAAATTATATTTTTTCATTTGAATTTTGTAAAATATCTTCTAGTTCATTATAAATAGCTTTATTCATTGCTTTCTTAAATATATCTTCTTTTGTTTCTATAATAATAGTTTTATTGTCTATGTATTCTTGATTATTAATATAATCAATCATTTTGTTTCTTAAATTTATACGTTCGTAAGACATTATATCTTTATTATTATTTTCATTCATTAATGCCTGTAGATTTTTTTTCTTAAATGTATATGGTAATGAAGAAGGTTCTATAAGATCAAATTTTTTAGAACACATTAATATTTCAGGTATATTAAGAACAACATTTAATTTAGAATTCAATTCTCTATAATTTTTTTTTGCTTTTAATGGCACTGATTTATTAGCAGGATAATTATATATTTCATTATTATTTTTTATTTTAAGTGATCCTCGAATCATATAAGACACATGTGATTGTTTTATTAAAATGTCATTATCATCTTTTATATACCAATATAATGTTTTATTAAATGACGACTTTTCTCGAATACAATATTTACCAACATAAGAAATATTAATATCTCCCTTGGAATTTAAAATATCTTGTAGCATATCATTACTTAAAATTGATAAATTATATGGATAAATATGACTTTTTAAAATTCGTAAATCAATCTTCCGTTGTAATAAAATACATTCTCTAAAACTATCTATTAATATATTGTATTTATTATAGCGTTCCTCATCACTTATTTTTAAATTATTTATTATATCCCAAATTAAATAAATATCTTTCCAATAACCTATTTCTTTAAATAAATTTACCATCTTAATACACGTATTAGGAAATAATTCATATAATTCTAGAAAATATTTATAACTTAAAAGTTTTTCTCCATCTCCTTCTCTAACATGTCTTTTATATAACCATATTTTAAAAATATTTCTCAATTCATATGGAGTATTTCCTTGTATTTCATCTATCATTTTTTTAATAAAATCTGCTATTAATTCATTCGAACTATTCTTAGTTAAAGAAAAAAAAGCTTCTAATGAATAAGACATTATAATATAAATATATTTTTTCTTTATGTTAATTTATTGGACATTAATTTGTAAATGTCTATATTTACAATTGGCACCTCTTTTACAATTATTATATATATTGTCTCTACAAATATCATTAAAATTTATTTTTTTACTATAACAATAATATCTGGCCATTTGTAACGGATTTGTTCTAATAATTGTAACAATTCTTATACCTCTAACATAATATACAAGTCCATCCATTTCAGGGTCGATGAGATTTCTAACATCTAAATATTTAGTACATCCATTTTCAGTTGTGTAAATTGGCATTTTTTTTATTTGATCAATATCTATAGATTTTTTTGAAATAGACCTTTCTTTACATCGTTCTTTAGCATGTGTTGTATAAGTCATGTTTTTCATAGTGAAGTTGTTAATCTTAAGGTTAAGTTAATTAAATCAATTTTATTGATTATTCAATTAAAAATTAGGAACATAATAGGAATTGAACCTATTTAATCTACTAAATTAGATTATGTTCTATAATAGTCTTTTCCTATAAGTCAATACGGTTAAAACCATATACCTATCAAATATGATAGTTCACAATATCTCTTACTTTAATTTAAAAATTATTCACTTTCTCTATGCTTTAATATTATCTTAAATAATATACGCTATATTTACGACTCTTTATAAAATAATCACTTTACTCTAATTATAATATCCAATATTTATAATAAATCATTTACCTTATGCTAATCTATACTATGCTAATCTATACTATGATAATCTATACTATGCTAATCTATACTATGATAATCTATACTATGCTATCCTATCCTATCCTATCCTATGCTATCCTATCCTATGCTATCCTATCCATCGCTACTCAAATCTTAGTTAGTTAATCTGTGTATCAGTTAATCTGCTTTATGCTTTTCGCTTGCCAGTTAATCTGTGTATCAGTTTATCTACTATTTCCTTCCAAAAATTTTATGATGTTTATTATCATAATTTTTTATTTTATCTTTCAATAAACTTTTTTTTTATTTAAAAATAAAATTGCAGTATGAATATTTATTATCAATATTCATTAATCCGTCAGCTTTCCTTAATTGCGGTATAAATACTTAATATCAGTATTTAAAGCCTCTAGAGAGATTTGAACTCTCGACCTTTGGTTTACAAGACCAACGCTCTAACCAACTGAGCTACAAAGGCGCATGAGTTTGCTGGGAATTGAACCCAGATCTAATGTTTGGAAAACATTAATCATAACCATTAGACTACAAACCCTAATAGCAGGAAGAGGTTTCGATCCTCCGACCTTTGGGTTATGGGCCCAACGCGCTTCCACTGCGCCACCCTGCTTTATATTTATAGTTTTAAATCTTTAAGTCAATTTAAAAAATTGATTTGTTAATTTAACTTTACATTAAATTAATTACAATGGAACATTTGGATTCTATAAAATCATTATTATTAAAAAAAGTGGAGAGATTTTGTAGCACACAAGGAATTACTTTAAAATATGATGATTTAATTAAACATATAAAAATTAGTTCAAGTGAGGTATTAGATTCGAAAGATAAACCTAAACCTAAAAAAAAATTATTTATTAAACCAAAAAAATCCCCTAAAAAATTACTCCTTAAACCTAAACATAAAAAAAAAACACATGAGGATTATACTATATTTACTAAAATATGTGATAAAAATAGTTTACAGTATTTTCAGTTTCATGATGAACATAATTGGGTAGGTCCAGCAATAAACATAAAAAGTTCTATGTTATCTCAAGTAAGTTTATATTTTAAATCCCTTAAAACAACTAAAATTACTGGTACAAATTTCTATATTATTCGTCCCAATGCTAGTCTCAAAGACGAACATATTATTTATCCTGATACTATTGACGGTTGTAAATTGGAACCGGATTCATTAATAGCAATCCACTCAGATAATGAAATTTATGATCAAACAACCGAGGAGGATGAAATAGAATTAGAAGAGTGGAAACATGAAGCTACTAATACAAAATATATGATTGATCCATATACAAATACTGTATATAGTTTTCACACAAATGAACCTGTAGGTAAAAAAATTGATGAATTTACAATTGATTTTAATTTGAATTAAAAATTGATTTATTTATACTTTCTTTTTATTTAATAATTATGAATGACATAATTATTGAAGATATTAAAAATATGATTAAATCATTAAATAATAATTATAATTCTAAATATAGTTTAGAATTTTTATATGATAGATATATTCCTAATATAAGCATAGAAAAAAAATCTGTGAAAACAATAAAAAAAAGAATTAATTTAAAAAAAAAAAATAAAAATAAAATTCCTGAATTAAAATATAGATGTATAGCCAGATGTTGGGGTGGTGAAAAATCAGTATCTTATAATCCTATAACAAAAAAATGGACATATGGGTATCAATGCTCTAGACATAAATCAATAGACAGATTTTGTTTAACGCATTATAAACAATTTAAATCGTCATTAGGTTTAACACATGGTATATTTAGTGATGAGCCTCCACACCCTCATTATCTTAAATATAAACATAAAATTGAATCAAAATTTATTGTTAAATCTTAAGCACAAATAAAATGATTAGTTACACACACTTAGAAATAACACAAGATATGTCTACACTTTATAACAATTGGTTATCTAATAACTTTAATGAATCAGTTAACACTAATATATTTCAACCTAGTTATGAAGATGATATGTATATTATTCATGATACATATCTAGATGAATATACAATGGAACCAATCGAATCATTTGAATATACAAATGCGTTTGACGATGAAATGTTCAATGAACCACCTAATCTTGAATTATATGATCATGATAATGAGATTGATGATAATTTTGATAGTTATGACTATGCTAGAAACATTTAAATAAAATAGATAAATAATATAAAATTGAATCCATTATTTATCTATTTTTTTATTTAATCATTAGCAATGTCTCATTGCTGTATTTGTCTTGAGACTACAAAAGATCCATTCGATTCTAAATGTTCTCACACCTTTTGTAATAAATGTATTATGCAATGGATTACACAACATGATGATTGTCCATTATGTCGTAATCCTATTTCTGAAACTCCTACAATAAATAATGATAATGAACAAGAAGATCCAATGGATTATTATTTTATAAATATAAATCGCAATACATTATCAAAAGAAGAAGAAGAAGAAGTAGATAATAGATTGAATGATTTTATAGATACTATAGATGAAGCATTATCTATTTATAAATGGAAGCAATCAAATGAAGGATCTTGGTATACATATATAAGAAAACAAACATATTGTATAGATATGAAAATAGATATTACTCCAAGCATTATCGGATCAAGTGCAATATTTGATAATTATTATAATATTTATGTTAATTTACATAAACGTGAATTTTATAATAGTAAACAAAATAAATATAAAAAAAAAAAATTTAAACTTAGTAATTCTAAAAAGGCATCTTATTTATTTAGATAACTATATTGTGGGTGTTTTAAATAATTTATTAGTTTAGTAATTTCTTTATTCATTATTTTTATATCTTGTTCTTCTAAATTTACTTTAGGTGCCCACATACCAATATTCCTATTAGCGTGGGTTTTACAAACAGTGTTTAAAGAAACTAATACTTTATGAATATGTTGAGCAGTCATTTATTAATTAAATATTATTTAATAAATCAAATCAAATTTGTTATTCTGTATCAGAATTTGAAGAATCAGATATAAATAATACAGGTCTACATATATCGCGTTTTTTTTTTGATTTCCTTTTTTTCTTTTTAGTTAGATTAATAGTATCAATAGAATCAATAGAATCAATATTTAGAGTATTCGGTTTATTAATAGAACTTATAGTATCTATAGTTTCTAACTTATCTAACATTTATATAAGTGTTATAAGTTGTCTTTAAAACAGATAAAATTGAAAAGTTTTCTTGATACTTAAAGATAGGTATAAATCATGGTTCTTACTGAATCTGTTGATATTCACGCTAATCATATTGGTGCTATTAAAATTAATAAAGATAGACTAATGGAAGAATATAATGTTTTTATTAAAGTTATGCGTGGAGAAAGAGATCCTAATCTGAAAGAAAAAAGACAAGGTGGTTATCACAAAGTAGAAATCTCAGGTTATAATAAAGATATTAGAAATGTAATAAAGAGATTAAATGAAATTGTAGATATAGCAATTTTAGAGTATAACGAATATCGTAGACGAAAACAAGATAGACAAAGAGCGTTTAGACAAAAATTTAACACATTTGATTCAGAACAAACAAATAGTATGATTAAACATATAAAAATTAAAAAAAAACCTAGTAATCCATTTGATGTGCTTGCTATAGATGAAGATTTAAACCAAAATAATGAATATGATAATAAATTCCCAGAATTACAAAATATCTGTGCTTCTAGTAATAGTAAAGTTTCTTGGGGAGATATGATTGATGATGAGTAAACTGTTAGGAATTTAGAACGTCACAATAACAGATCATAAAAATTGATTTTAAATTTATTCCTTTTTTTATTTATAAAATGACTACACTCATTCAATTTATTCAACAATTTTCTGATGATTCTGGTAATATTGTTATTCTAGATAATCAAAAGGATACATTTTTAAATGCGTTGAATGATATTAGAAAAACTAACAACGGTTCTAAAAAAAAAAAGAAATATAAAAAAGATCCAAATGCTCCTAAAAGACCAACATCAGCATATATGATTTGGTTAAATAAAAATAGAGATACTATCAAAACAGAATATTTTGGAGATTACAATGATGTTACTGATTGGACTCTAGAATCTAAATGTAAATATTATGAATCTAAAGAAATGAAAATTCCAACTGAAGATGGTAAACCTCGAATAGTTGCTTTAGTTACAGCAAAGGCAGGACTTTTATGGAAAAGCATGAGTATTGAAGAAAAATTTCCATATGATGAAATGTTTAAAGAAGCAAAAGAAAAATATGAAATTCTTAAAGAATCTTATGTTCCTATTGATTCTTGTAATGAGTTTAAAATTCCAGATGACTGGAGTGGACCTCATTATAATATGAATATTGATAAAACAATTAAAGATAGTGATGGTAAAACTATTAAACAGTTTAAAACATTTGATGAAGCTGTAGAAAAAGCAATAAGTCTAGGAACACAATGTTTTGGAATTACACAAACAAAGCGAGGGTTCTCTGTTAAAATAGGTAAAATGACTACATGTGCTTCATCAATCGCATCTTGGACAAAAAAAGATTTTGTTAATCCTATTAAGTCTAAAAGAGGAAGACCAAAATCTAATTTAGAAGATTCTGATGATGAATCTAATACTGAAAATATGGATAATATGGATAATGATTCTGAAAATGAAATTAAAAATGATGATATTGATAGTGACGATGAAGAAGGACTAGAAGTAGAAGAATGTGTTATAGATGGAAAAAAGTATTATAAGAGTAATAGTGGTGAATTATATGATATTGATACATCAGAATATGTAGGTAAATGTGTAGATGGTTGTGTTTCTTTAGAGTAAATATATAAAATTGATTGTTAAATAATATTAATTTTTTTATTAATCCCACTATGAAATTTAATCTTGATCTATTCAATATCAATAAAGAACTTAGTAATGGAGGTTACAAGTTATATGATCATCAAAAAAATGGTGTTAGATGGTTGTTAAAAACTGAAAAAAGATATAATGGCGGATTATTGGCTGATGAAATGGGATTAGGTAAAACTATACAAATTATATCAATGATGATTGCCAATCCCTTATCATTAAACTTAATAGTATGTCCTGCGTCACTTATAACACAATGGAAATCCGAAATACTTAAATTTGCTCCTTCCTTTATAGTTAATCCCGATATAGATAATATTAATATGTCTAAACAAAATGTATTGATTATATCTTACAATAAATTGATTAGACCTAATAATTTAAGTTCATTAAAATATGATAGACTAATTTGTGATGAAGCACATTATTTTAGAAATAAAAAATCTAAAACATTTAAAAAATTAGATAGTATCAAAAGTAAAATACGATGGAGTATAACTGGAACACCTATACAAAATTATTTGAAAGACCTACATACTATGTTTCAATTCTTAAGAAAAAAAGGGAATTTAGAAGTGTTCATTCGTAAATTTATGCTAAGAAGAACTATTAAAGATATTGATTTTAAACTACCAGACTTAATACAATCTATTAAATTTATTGGATCATACAATTCTAAATTTATGAATTTAATTGAAAATAATGATTATATGTTTCATTTGGAAAAAATATTACGATTAAAACAGGCATGTATTATTCCAAGTCAAACTTTAAAATCTATTAAAAAAAAATATTCTATAAAAGATGATAATAGTAGATTAAAATTAGCAAAATTAAATACAATAATTAGGGACATTATTTCTCAACCAAAAATATCTAATAAAACAATTATATTCTCTTATTTTAGAAAAGAAATCAAATATTTATTTAAAAGATTAAAACATAATGTTAATATTGACTATATTGATGGAAGTATACCATCTATAAAAAAAAAAGAAATAATTAATAATAAGGAATTAGATGTACTTATTATTCAAATAAATGCTGGTGGAACAGGACTTAATTTACAACATTATAACAATATTGTATTTACTGGACCCCAATGGAATCCTACATTAGAACAACAGGCAATTGCTAGAGCATATCGTATAGGACAAAAAAGTAATGTATATGTTAAACGCTATATTATAGGTAATATATCTGACTACAGTATCGAAAAAAAAATTCTTAAAATTCAAAGGAACAAATTAGAAATGATTAAAAAATATATACAATAAATTATTTTTCTGAACATATATTAATGGAAAATGATAGTGTAATTAAAAAATTATTTTTTTTACTTAATATTTTTAATACAAATGCTAATAAAATTAAATTAGATTATAGTATTGATGGTGGAACATTATTAGGTGCGGTTAGACATAAGGATTTAATACCTTGGGATGATGATTTAGATATTATGGTTTTAAAAACAACAAGTAATGAATCAAAATTAAAGAAAATGTTTAAATTATTAGAAAAACAAAATATAGGTTATATCAAAAATGATTTTGGATACAAACTTTTTTTTAATGATGGTAAAAAAATAGCTGCTAATCCATGGATAGAACATATTAGAAAATTTAAAAAAAAAAATCCAAATGTAAAAGGTAGAGCTAATATATCTAAAAAAGCATCAAAAACATACAAAAAATCTAAATCTAAACATAAATTATATCAACCATATAATTTTCCCTTTTTAGATATATTATTTGTAAATATTAGAAATAATAGAACACATTATAATAAAAATAATTGGGATAAATGTCATCATACCAAAGACAGTCTTTATCCACTTAAAACATACAAAATTAAATCATTAAAGGTAAAAGGACCTAATTCTCCAAAAGGATATTTAGATGGATGTTATAATAAATGGGAAACTGAAGCACATAAAACCTATGATCATAGTAATGAAAAAATAATTAAAAAAATTAAATTTAAATTATGATATGTCTAATAAGTAATATTTTTAGGTTGTCTAATAGGTTTCATATGATTTGTTCCTCTATTTCTAGGTTGATTAATATGTCTAATATTTTTTTTTTTAATTGAGTAATGATAATTTGGTTTAGTATAATATTCATTCATGTTTTTTTTATTATAATTAGATTCTAGGATGTGCTGTTTGGTACTTGTTTCAATATCGTGAATTGTATTGATAAGTGCGAGAAGAATAAGTGGATTATTCATTTTATATTCTTCTTATAAAAAGAAAAGAATATTCAATTTTGTTGACCGTATTGATTTCCTTACTCAAATTCTAATGTAATAGAAAATTTGTGTTTATTTAAACTATTATTTGCCGAACAAGATAATTCTCTGCGTTTTCTTCTTGATTTAGTGCCTATTTTATTTTCTTCTTTATCCAAATCTATAGATTTTAATAAAATATCATCATTAAATAGTTTAGACTTTTTACTAGATATAGATGTTTTCTTACTTTTTTTATTTTTTTCATCATGTCTTTTTATATTTATATTCATATCTGAATCTATCTTTTCTAAATGTTCATTAATATAGTCTAAAATATTATTATCTATAGCCCATTTAAAAAAATTTAATTGTCCTACAGTTGTTGTTATACACTTATCAGTATTATAAAAAAAATTAATACGTTCACGTCTACAAAATGGATCAAAATTTTTTTTACTGTAAGCTTTTAATTGACTTTTATAATTTAAATAAATATTAAATTGATCGTCTACATATTCATATTTAGATTTTTTT
>Ga0209634_1003452_pt1 | contig 10656 bp, 5 predicted proteins | sample LinPmetageLP40_FD_184043 | JGI IMG/M metagenome (GOLD analysis project Ga0209634, IMG submission 184043) | Marine viral communities from the Pacific Ocean - LP-40 (SPAdes) (version 2) | ecosystem: Environmental > Aquatic > Marine > Oceanic | place: Pacific Ocean | collected 2010-08-26 | reverse complement strand
CCTCTTAAATCATATGACATATTGCGGGTAGATGGAGATGATTCATAAAATAATCTAAATCCCTCATTTGTATTATATTCTCCACAACATTTATTAAAATGATTAATTAACATTATGATTAATATGAATGATAAAAATACTAATACAGTATCTCCATTTAAAATATTACTATTATTATTATTTTTTCTAGTTTTCATTTTATATTATAGTATTTAATTTTTCTATATTTTTAAGAAAATTTCTAATTATAATATATAATAATATATTTTTGTATATTGAAATTATATATAAATTTATATTAATATTATTAATAATAAAAATAATAACAATAATAAAAAATGAGCCAATCAATCGCATCAAAATTAACAAAATTATTTTTAAATAACAATAACAATAATAATAATAACAATAATAAAAAATCCAAATCTAAATCTAGTAAAAAAAGAAGTGTGAAGAAAAATAGAAAAAAATCTAAAAAAATAAGTAAAAAACCACAGATATGTGCTCCTTTTGTTGATACTAAAAAACACAATGGTTCTTGTTTTGACAAAGATGTTTTATTAATATTAATAGAAGCGTGGAATAAATCTCATACTGATAATAAAATTAAAGTAAGTAAAAGCGACACACATTCTAAATTATGGAATAAATTAGGAAATAAAATGTCTAGTACTTGTTCCAATGAATTTTGTTGGACTAAACAATCATTTTTAAAAAAAACATCAAAAGAAAACAGTGAAATTGTGAAAGAAAATTTCTTACCTTCTAGACCAAAAGAGTGGAAGAAAAATCCAATTGAATGGCTTGATACTAACAATATTTTTGATGTAATGGCTCAATATGAAGTAAAATATCCAGAATATCGCTTTTTTGGTCCAGTACCTATTGATTTTGATTTAAAAGACGAATTTAATAAATGTGTAGTGAGCGAATTATGTAGTATAAAGTTAAAAGAATTATATGATAAAAAAATAAGAAAAATAGGTATTATATTTAATTTAGATAAACACACACAGAGCGGTAGTCATTGGATAGGTATGTATATGGATATTAATAAAAAAATTATAGGATACTGGGATAGTTATGGTTATGAACCACCTAGAGAAGTAACAGCGTTAATGAATGAACTTAAAAAACAAGCAAAAGAAGATTTAAATATAAAATGTAAAATTAAAATTAATAAAAACCGACATCAATATAAAAATAGTGAATGTGGTATTTATAGTATGAATTTTATAGTTGAACAATTAAAAGGGAAAAGTTTTGAAAGTGTTTGTAGTAATATAATTAAAGATGATAAAATGTTAGCTAAAAGAAGAACATTTTTTAATTATAGTAATTAAAATGTATTGAACTATTTTAACTATTTTAACTATTTTATTATTTTTATATTATTTGTAAATTTAAATAAAAATTAATCTCATAAATAATATATAGTATATAATTAAATATTTAATAATTTATTACATCATATATAGATATGAATTCTGATATAAAAGAATTATTTTTTTCAAAAAACAATTTAGATTTTACTTTTGAACAGGTAAGAAAGAATGTGCAAAATAATAATGCTTATGATATTAACAAAAATAGAAGTTTAAAGCAAAATTATAATAAAATGTCTTTATTGGTATTTGATAATATGAGTATAGATAATAGAAATTTGGTTAATCTTAATAATATATTAGTAGAAAAGGCAACGCGCTATTTTAACAAATTAATTAATAATCGCAAAGAAGTATCCCCTAATTCTTCTTCCGTTCAATCTAATAGTTTCCCTTCAGTTAATAATATGAATAAACAATATAATGATATGTTACAAAACAGAAAATCAGATGAAATACCACAACAAGGTTCTCCACAAATGTATATGCCTCTTCAGAATAATACTAAAAATTCTAACAATACTAACAATACTAACAATACTAACAATACGCAAAACCAGACAATAGTTAATAATGAAAGTAATATTAATGTGCTTCCATTTACATTATCAGATGAATTTATAAATGAAATTAATAATTCAGACCAACCAATTTATAATAATATGAAAACATTAGAAAAAAATGAAGATAAAGACCCTATGGCTCTAATGAAAGAACAAGCAAATAATCGTGATATAGAAATGCAAAGATATACAAAACAACTAGAACAACTTAAACAAAATTCTCTAAATACACAACCTAATACTTTTAATAATAATAACAAAATGTCTATTGGAAGAGATGATGCTTTAATTGATACTAGAATTGATAATATTAAGGCAGACCCGTCAGATTTATATAGAAGAAAAAATGAAATAACAACAAAAATGATAGATACAATGACTGATAATAATATTGAAGGAAATATAATAACAAATAATCATATAGATTTGGAAGAACATATTGATAAAGAAACAATTACAAATGTAAACACTAATTTTTATCAAAACACAAAATATTTTGAAAAAAGAAGCGCTCAACTTATAGTAATTCAAAAGTCTTTTACAGGTACTAATGAAATTTCGTTTGCTGAAGATTTAGTAGAACCATTAATCGTTGATAGTGATTCTGATATATTTTTGGAATTCATTAATATACAAAGTTTAGATTATGAAGGTGATAATCATATAGAAAACATAAATTGTTTTGCTTTAGAAATTGATGAATTACCATTAAAAACAGCCTCCAATAATGTAGATTTAAATGATAAATATATAATTCCAAATGAAACTTATGGTTTAACAGATAATTCTGCTGATCTTGCGGCAAGTGCTACTACTGCCGAATCATATAATATTAAATTAAAATCAAATTATATGTGTTCTATTACACCAAGAAAATTATCCAAATTTACTGTTAAATTATATGGATTACAAGGTTCAACTATGAAAATACTTAAAAATAATCCAGGTACTGGGTCAATAGAAGGTCAATTAATTATAGGATTGTATGTTGTTAAGAAATAAATAGTATTACTATTTAAATTATAACATATCGTAATAAATTGAAATCATTTTTTTTAATATTTAGTTTATTTTTATTTGGTTCATTAAAAATATGTATTTTGTGTTGATACAATGGATTATAACCATATACATGTAGAGTATATACGGGCTTGTTAGATATATTACTTATGCTATGATAATTTTGACTATCATCTATATAAGTTGTTTTTAAGTTAATATCGTATTTTTGGTTAGTAGTTAATAAAGTTTGGTTTTCTAAATTAATATCGTGGTCGTATTTTTTTTCTAACACATCACCCTCTAATATGCGCATAATACATCCTAATTCAGGGTGATTATGAATCGGTGAAATAGATCCTGGTAACCATTTAAATAAATACATATCAAACATATCATTAGAATCAGTATATGGTAATTTTAATTTATAATAATCTTTATTTTTTTTTTGTAAATAGAATTTTTCATTCATATAATAAATTTTGCTTTTATTATTTATAGTGTTTAATTTATTTGCGTCATATAATTTATCTAATTCTGGTTGATGTAAATTAATAAGATATTTAAATAGTAACCAATCATTTCCAGTATATTTATCTACTATAGGTTTACTATGTTCAATAGTATGAATATTGTTATTATATAAAATAGTATTATTATTTATAATATTGTCCCTTATTTTAGACCTTATTAAACAAGAAAGTTGCCTTAAACTATTAGAATTCATCACTATATATATATATATATATAATATTAATAAATTAAATTAAATAATTTTTATTATAATCAATAAAATACAATTTAAATAAGTTAATTATATTATTTTATATTATTTTACAAATAAATATTTAGTAAGTTTATAAAATGTCTAATAAAGTAAATGAAATATATGAAATATTATTGAAAGATAAAATTTTAGAAATTGGATCTTTTACATTAAAAAATAATATTAAAACAGAGTATTATATAAATTCTCAAAAGATGTATTCTAATGTCCCCTTGATGAATATGATTACTGATAAAATTATTAATAAAATAAATACTATAACAGATTTAGAGTATGACCATTTAGTAGGTGTTCCCTATGGAGCATTACCATTAGTTAGTTTATTAAGTAACAAATTGGATAAATCAATGATTTTTATGCATAAAGATAAAAAGGGATATGGTTCAAAAAAAATGATTGAAGGTAAATATGAAATAGGTGATAATATTATTTTAATTGAGGATACTATAACTACTGGCTCAAGTATTATTGATACTATTACTAAACTGGAAAATAGTGGTATTTTTGTGTCATATGTATTAGTATTATTTGATAGAGAAACGGGAGCATTAAATGATATTAAGGAAACATTAAATATTCATGTAGATTCATTATTTAAAATTTCAAAAATGAGTCATTATTTTTCAGTAAAACAATTAATTAATCAATATGATGGTGGTAAAATTATTAGTAGTATTGGTACTGATAAAAAAAATTATTTATATATAAAAGAAGATAATAAAAGATTAAATGAAGAGGAAAATCAACGACAATTATCTATTAAAAAATATGAATATATATTTAATAATCCCTTATCTACTTTATTAATTGGATTAGTTATTAGAAAGAAAACGGCTTTATGTTTATCATTAGATGTTTCTAGTTGGAAAACGGGGCGAAATATTTTGGAATTATGTGGACCATATATTTGTATGGTAAAATTACACAGTGATTTATTTACAGACATTGGTAATATTAATATGTTTATTAAAGAGTTAAAAGAATTAGCTAGAAAATATAAGTTTTTAATTATGGAAGATATGAAATTGGGCGATGTAGATAAAATTACTTATAGAAAAATAAAAAACTCTTTTTTTAAATATAGAGAATGGGCTAATTTAATAACAATTCACGGTATTACCGCTAATTCTGTTTATGAGTATAGCCAACAACAAACCAAAATAGAAGAAACATCAAATAAAAAAAAAAGTTCAAAAAAGAAAAAAGAAATTAAAAAGAAAGTAAAAATTATAGAAGAAATAGATGATGCTATTAAACAAACTGATAGTAATTCGATTAATGATGTAAATGTATTTGGTGATATAGATAGAGAATTATATTTTAATAATTTATGTATGGTGAGTTCTATGAATCAAAAGAATAGTTTGTGTGATGAAAATTATAATAATCAGTGTTATAAATTATTGCGCGATAATAACGATTTTTCTTCAATTATAGTGTCTCAAAATGGTAATAAAGTAGATGATAGGATTAAATTAACACCAGGAGTTAGTATAAATAATGCTGATATTACAAATTTAAATAGAAATTATAGAAGCATTAAAGAAGCTATTAATGAAGACAAAAATCATATTATTATAGTTGGTAATGATATTATTTCGTCATATAAAGAGATTAAAAATAAAGAAGATGATAATGATGAAGATGATAATAATCAAGACGAATTTATTAAAAAAACGAGATTATATTGTAATATAAGTTGGAAGTATTTTAGTGAAACATATGATGATTTAATTATTAAATATAATAGTAAAAATATTGATATAGCACACATCTACGATAGTATATTTAGTATGACACAATTAGAAGAAAAAATATATTTTAAAGAAATTGAATATAATGAAAGAGAAGAAGAAATTGTTAAGAAACAGCAAGAATTATTTATTAAACAAAACGGCTATAATGTACAACAAAAAGAATTACAAAATCAAAAAAAAGATTTTATGTATTCTCAATATGTATCATATACATTATTTACACTATTAACCATTATTGTTAATTATACACAACTAATTAATTATTTGAATTAATTTATTTCAAATAATAATTTTATTATATTTTTTATATTTTATTTTATTAATAGTAATATTATTTAATAATAATTTATTTAGTATTTATTTACTTGATTGTTTCAGTTTATCATTTTTATTATGAAAAATAAAAATTTGAAACTAAAAAAAATACCAAATGAACAAAATAAAAAAACCGTAAAACGCAATAAAAACAAAACACTAGTCTCAACAAAAATGAACAGAAGAAAAAAAATAACACGTAAACAATACGGAGGGGGAAAAAGATTTATAATGTCCAGGCGAAAAGGTAACCGGGATCGTGTACCTACTGGAAATAAGGGGAGCAAAAAGGGAAAATCTGGGGATAGTGTACCTACTGGAAATAAGGGGAGCAAAGAGAGAAAATCTGTACAGAATTTTTTTAACCCCCCTCCAAAAAAAAAAACAAACAATCAAAAAAGAATTGAAAGAAAAGCTAAAAGAAAAAAAGAAAAAGAAGAAAAGGAAGAAGCTATAAGAGAAGCAGATAGAAAGGAAAGAGAAGCAGATAGAAAGGAAAGAAAAGAAGAAAGAGAAGCAGATAGAAAAATGTTTGAAAATTTATTAGGACCAAAAGAGGAAACGCAAAAAGGAGTTTTTCAGTCATTTAAAGATTATTTTAAAAATCTTCCAAAAAATACAAAAGAAGGATTCCAAAAAGGACTTATAAATTTACCAAGTAATACATCAAAAGGATTCGTGAATGGAATAAAGGGAATAGGTACCGGTACTGGAAAAATTTTAGGGTCTATTGGTGAAAATTTTTTAGAAGGTTTTTTTCAAATGAGCGGTTTTACAAATTTAATGAATTTAGCAGAAGCAAAAAAAGGAAATCGCTTAAAAAAAAAAGGAACTTCTAATGACAAAATACTATATAATCAATTAGAAGGTTTAAAACAATTAGAAGATAGTATGATATCAATTATTACTGAAAATAATATTGAGAAAAAAGATATGAAGAAATTTAAATTAAGAAATTTTAAAGAAATATTAGAATCATTAGAAGGACACAGTGATACATCATATGAATTATTGAAAAATCAAACAGAATTTACAAATAATTTTTCAAAATTAGATACAATATTTGATTTTTTTAAACACACAAATTCTTTAGGTATTGATAAAACAGAATTTGATAAAGAAATTGAAACACTATTATTTTTTTTAAAACCAACTGATAAAAGTAATATTGAAAATGATGTGACCGCAATAACATATCTAAATGAAGTAAAACGAAAAAAAGAACGGATAAATGAATTCTTTTTAAACACAAATCCAATTAAAATAAGTTTATATAAATATCTTAAACAAGATGATAAAAATATATATAAAATAACAAATACATTAATGTTATTATACAGGAAAGAAATAAAATCATATTTTGATGATAAAGTAATTAATAAATATTATACTACCAAACCCAATTTTAGTAATAAAATGGATTATATAAAAAAATTATTTTTAAAAAGGGTTAAAAAACAGGAAGAAGAAGAAAAAAAAATATATATATTGAATCTTTTAAATAAAGAATCAGAAGAACCTACATCTAGTACACCACCAGAAAAATCAGAAGCTGCTACTGTTCCTACTTCTTCTCCAATACCAACAGAATCTTCTACATCTGAAGATGATATACGTGAAGAAAAAGAAATTATAAAGAGAAAAGCGTTATTAGTTGCTAAAACAATTACTATATTATTAAGCGTGAAAGAGATTGAGATTAAAAAAAAAAAGAAAACATTTTTAAATAAATTATTATATAGAGAGGATAGTTTTTCTCAAGAATATTTATTATTTTTAATAATATTAGGTAATGATTTTTCTAAGTTAAATGAATCTCTAAGAGAATCTTATTTAAATGACACAACAGATAATTTATATAAATTTTATAATAAATTACTTAATAAATTTAATAGAATAAATAATAGAATTAAACCAATTAAAGGTGAATATGATAACATTATAGGATTTTTTGATTATAATAAAATAATAAAATATTTACTAGATAAATTATCTTTGAAATATAGTGGTGAAATTAATATTTTATCTAGCAAATTATTTTCTAATATTCACATACCTGCTATATTAAATAGAGAAGATTTATATTACAAAATATTACCTAAGTTAGAAGAGAATTTTAAAACTTACGAGTTTAACAACTATATTTATGAACAAATTTTAAACTATGAATTAAGAAAAATAGAAGATATAAGAGATGAAGCAACAGAATTAGAAAAAATTAAAGAGAGAATGGAAACATTATATACTGAATTTCAAACAAAATGTAACATAATCAAAACAATTTTAGAAAAGTTACAAGAAAAAAAAGTAATACATTTTATTAAATTACTAGAAAATGTAATTAAAAGAAAACCAATTGAACCATTTCCATTTATAAGCGTAATAGGAGTATTTATTGATATAGATTATATTAATAAAACTATAAATAATAAAATAAAAAAAAAAGATAAAACAGTAATTAGAGAAATTAGAAAAACGCGAAATACATTAGATTTTCTTAAAATAACAGATAAAGAATTTTATAATAGTTTAATATCAGATATATCAGAAATAGAAGAGAAAAAAGGTAAAACTAGAAAAAGTAAACCAAAAAAATATATGAAAAATATTTTTGAAAATAATAGTTATATTACAATTATAATTAATATTTTGAAAAATTTATTATCAACTAAAAATCTTATATCACTATTTCATTTAAATATTATAAATTTGGGTATACTATCTGGTGAACAAGATATAGATATTGTTTATTTAACAAAAGAAAAAGATAAAAAACAAAATAATGAATTAAAAAATAAACAATATATTTCTTATTTTAAAGACCTTATATTTAATAAAATACCATCTGAAAATGAAATATATAAAAAAAATACATATGGTGATTATACAAGAATAATTAAAACTGAAGTAGAAAACGATAGAAGTATTAGAATTAAAGATCAAAAAGATCAAAATCTAACGCAGAAAATTAAAAAAAACATATTATATCAAAAATTAGAAGAATCTATTAAATTAAATGAAAAAGGGAAAAAAAATATTTTAGATTTTTTAATTGAACAAATAAAATCAAATCGTAAACAAGAAAAATCTTCAGAAGCGTCAGTAGTGACACCAGAACAATCTTCAAAAGCGCCAGTAGTGACATCAGCACAATCTTCAGAAGCGCCAGTAGTGACATCAGCACAATCTTCAAAAGCGTCAGTAGGGACACCAGCACAATCTTCAAAAGCGTCAGTAGGGACACAAGAACAATCACAAGACATAAAAGCGTCAGTTGCTATAGTTGCTAAAATATTAAATACAAATCAAGTAACAACAGGTGGTTCTAGGAAAAAGAGGAAAAAGAGTAAGCGTAATAAGAGGAAAATAAAATATCCTAGAACTAAAAAGGCGAAAAAGTCAAAAAAGAAGAAAACAATAGAATATATAAATAATAAAAATTATCGTAAATTATCAAAGAAAGTGAAAAGGTCTAAAAAGAAGAAAACACTAGAATATATAAATAATAAAAATTATTTAAAATTAACAAAAAAAAAATAAAAATAATTTAATTTTTTTCCATTTTTAAACAGTTGAATATTATTAATTACTGAAAGCAACAGAACCCATACCACTGAAAATCCGTAAGACATTATATGTAAGGGCATATATTCTTACATTAGAAGCTCCAATATTGCTTTTAAAAGTCAAATTTAAGTTAGCACTATTGATTTTACTGAAATTACACGCTCCACTAGGTTGATGAGCTTCTGGATTAAGACAGAACGAATACATATAAATATACAGTTTAGAAACACGTGTATGTTTTTGAAATGGTTGAATTAATCTGAAATAAGGCCCTTTTCGCTCTTCAAATCTATCAATACCATTAAATTTCAAGACCGCATTCGAAATTGGGTCATCTAGTGTTTCTGACCGATTTAACATACCCGAAAAGTTAAATCTGTCGTTATGTTTAGTTATAACAGCATTATTCAATTGAGAAACCCAATATAATGATTTAACTGGTAAATTAAACGTCAATTCTAATGATTTATTAGTTGTACTATCAGGTATACTTTCACCATCATTGTATTGTATTTGTTCTATTAAATAACGATGTTTCATTTCTGCGAATTTCTTTCTTTCATAACTATCCAAAAAGATATAATCTATATAAAGACGTGCTTCAGTAATACTATATGCCGCACTTAAATTATTATCAGGTGTTAAATATATTTCTTCTGCGGATGATATAGTAACGCTACGACTAGATGTTAAAGTAGTTGCTGAACCATATGTCGCGGTTGCTGTGGTACCATCTTTATAAGTTATTGTTTTATTAGAATCGTTAGAATTATGAAAGTTCCGGGGATTAGTACCAGATTGTGTTATTGTTGTTCCAGATTGTGTTATAGTAAATGATTGGTCACTTCCAAATGTATGCACTTTATCGAAAGAATTAAATCTTATATATAATTTAACTTCGTGATATTGTAAAGCCACTAATGGTAACGCTAAACCTATATTACGACAAAACCAAAATTGTAGGGGAATATAAACAGTTGTCGCACTAGCACCAGCAACTGTATTATTAGGTGTTGTATCAATATTTGCTCTAGGTAATATTAAATCATAAGCATTTTGTTTTGATTCATCATATGCTAATTGAGTCCAAATTTCCATCCATTCACCATAGTGTTTATCTATTTTTTGACCCCCGATTTCCAATTCTACATAATCTATTAAGGCGTGTCCTAAACTATTAACATATTTAAGAGTTCCGTTTTCCGAAGTAGAAGCTGCTGATGCAATTGCTGGAACATCTACCTCTAACATCATTGTATGAACCAAATCACCACTTCTTAATA
>Ga0209634_1003449_pt1 | contig 10662 bp, 8 predicted proteins | sample LinPmetageLP40_FD_184043 | JGI IMG/M metagenome (GOLD analysis project Ga0209634, IMG submission 184043) | Marine viral communities from the Pacific Ocean - LP-40 (SPAdes) (version 2) | ecosystem: Environmental > Aquatic > Marine > Oceanic | place: Pacific Ocean | collected 2010-08-26 | reverse complement strand
CGTGCTGAACGACGGTGCCGGCGCGGTGATATTGGCCGACACTGCCGAACTTGATCAAGGACTGCAAAACGGATTGCTACGCGGTGCCCGGATGGTCCTTAACCAGCAGCTTCAACTGGCAGCGGCGCAGATTGACCGCGTAGATGGGCGGTATAGCCAGCTTTATAAAACCGCCGTAACGTCGTGTAAGGTGTGTGCAGACGGTGAGGTGCCGCTTTGGCAAATCAGAGCCCGCCGTGTCATCCATGACGAGGTAGCGCAGCAGCTCTATTTTGACGATGCGACTTTCCGTATTCGCACGGTGCCGGTGTTTTATCTGCCGCGGTTGCGCCTGCCTGATCCCACGCTCAAACGTGCCTCGGGGTTTCTTGCCCCGTCGGTACGAACGACATCGCAACTGGGGACCGGATTGAAAATTCCGTACTTCATCAAGCTGGGCGACTCTCGTGACCTTACGGTGACCCCGTACCTTTCTTCGTCCACCCGCACGCTTGAACTGCGGTATCGGCAGGCATTTACCAACGGTAAAATCGATTTCATCGGTGCCTACACCCGCGATGATCAACGGCCCGATGAACAGCGCGGGTACCTGTTTGGATCCGGTGCCTTCAAGATGAGCCGTGGTTACCTGCTGAGTTTCAACATCAAGACCGTGAGCGACGAGGCGTATTTCAGCGAATATGGGTATTCATACGAAGACCGGTTGCGCAGCGACCTTACCTTGTCGCGGGCGCGTCGCGACAGCTATGTGCGCGCCAGTCTGTACAATTTTGAATCACTGCGTGCAGGCGAAGTGAATGCGACACTGCCGACGCTGGTAATTGATGGCGAATTTGAACGACGGTTCTTTCCCAAGTCGGTCGGTGGCGAAGTGCGGCTTTCGCTTCAGGCCCATAGCCATCGCAGAAGTTCAGACAGAGACACAGACGGCCCCGACCCGGACCTGATCGTCGACGGGCGTGACGTCGCGCGGATCAATGGCAAGCTGGAATATCTGCGCAGGTTTACCTTTCGATCGGGTCTGGTGACAGATGTGCGAGCGGGAACCAGCTTTAATTTTTTCGACATCACCCAAGACAGCACCTTTGCACAGAACCATAGCGATATCGCGCCGTTTTCATCTGTCGCGCTCAGCTATCCGATGGTGCGACGCGTGTCGGCAGACGTTTCACAGGTGCTTACCCCTGTCGCACAACTGGGGTGGACCGGGGGCGACCGGCAGCTTATCCCGAACGAGGAAAGCACCCGGGTCGAATTTGATCAAGGCAACCTTTTGGCGCTGTCCCGCTTTCCACGGCCAGACCGGCGTGAACGCGGCACAATCGCTGCCCTTGGCGTGAACTGGGCGCGGATCAACCCCAAGGGGTGGGACGCGTATATTTCTGCCGGTCAAGTGTTCCGCAGTATCGTGGACCCATCCTTTTCGGATACCTCGGGTCTTGCCGGAACCAGTTCCGACCTTTTGCTGGCCGCGCAAATTCGGAATACAGCCGGGATGGCGATTACCGCCCGTACCTTGCTGGATACGAACTTGCAGATATCCAAGACCGAATTGCGGGGTGACTGGTCATTTCGCAAAGCCAGCATTTCGGGCACATATGTGTGGCTGGAAGCCGATGCAGCCGAAGACCGGACCCAGGCCGTTTCCGAAGTGTCGTTGGACGGGACATACGACATTGGGCGGCATTGGACCGCTGCGGCAGATGTCCGCTTTGATGTGGTGAACAAGCAGGCCGCGACGGCGGGTGTTGGCCTGACTTACAATAATGAATGTGTAAGCATAGACCTCTTGGTGCGTCGTCGCTACACCTCGTCTACAAGTGTTGAGCCGTCGACCAATATCGGGTTTAACGTCGGCATGCGCGGCTTTTCGGCCTCAAACGGAAAAGAAAGATATGTGCGATCATGTGGGAAGTAAGCAAGATGAACCTGAAGCGACTGACGTGTAGTATAGCCGTTCTGGGGATGGCCTTATTGGCATTGACCCCGGTTGCGGCGCAGGGTCTTTATACGCCTGTTGCGAAGGTCAATCAGATGGTGGTGACCGAATTCGAAGTGCAGCAGCGCCAGAAATTCCTGCAAGCGCTGAACGCCCCGGGGGCCACGCGTGAGGGGGCCATAGAGTCGCTTATTGATGAACGGCTTCGCAACGAGGCTGTTACGAAATCCGGCATCGAGCTGTCCGCCGAGACGATCGATCAAAGCCTGTCCGAATTTGCCGGCCGTGCAAACTTGAGCACCGACGAATTTGTGAAACGCCTTGAGCAGGCCGGCATTTCAAGAGAGACCTTCCGGGATTTCGTGGTGAACTCGATCGGATGGCGCGAGCTTATCCGAGGTCTTTATGGATCACGCACCCAGATTACCGACGCTGAAATCAGCCGAGCACTGGGATCGACACGCGGCAGTGGCGTTCGTGTGCTGATGTCCGAGATTATCATCCCGGCCCCGCCACAGGACGCAGCCCGCATCAACGCGCTTGCCGAGCAGATTTCTCAGTCAAAAACAGCGGCTGAGTTTTCCAACTATGCAACCAAATATTCCGCAACGGCGTCCCGAGGGAATGGTGGCCGCCTTGATTGGCAAAATCTGTCGGACCTGCCGCCCAGCCTGCAACCACTGGTCATGGGGCTCGCCCCCGGACAGGTAACGGACCCCTTACCGATCCCCAATGCCGTGGCACTGTTTCAGATGCGAGATATCCAGGAGACAAACGCACCCGCACCGACCTATTCGGCCATCGAATACGCAGCCTACTATATCCCCGGAGGACGTAGCCAAGCCGGCCTCGCCGAGGCTGAGCGGGTTCGCGCACGCGTAGACACCTGCGACGATCTTTACGGTGTGGCCAAGGGGAAACCTGTAAGCGTCCTTGATCGTGAAACCAAAAAACCCGGTGAAATTCCGCAAGATATCGCCCTCGAACTGTCCAAGCTGGATCAAGGAGAAGTGTCCACCGCCCTGACAAGAGCAAATGGTCAGTCGCTGGTATTTTTGATGCTGTGCGGTCGTACCGCCTCTGCCAACGAATCCGCTTCCAGGGACGATGTCATAAATGTGCTGCGTCAGGAACGCCTGTCGGGATATGCCGATCAACTTCTCGAACAGCTTCGGGCCAACGCGCGTATCGTCAGAAAATGATCCCGGATCGACCCGTCGTTATATCGTGCGGGGAGCCTTCAGGTATCGGCCCCGAGGTCGCGGCGCGCGCGTGGGCCATGCTGGCGGGCGAAATTCCGATGGTGTGGTTGGGTGACCCGCGTCACCTGCCACACGACATTCCCCATCAGGTGATCGACACCCCTGCCCAGGCACTTGGGGTCAATTCAGAAGCCTTGCCTGTCCTTGCGCATACGTTCGCCAAAGATGTGCGCCCCGGCATCCCCGAGCCCGCCAATGCACAAAACGTGATCGACGTGATTGCCCGGGGTGTTGATCTGGTGCGCAGCGGCGAAGCCTGCGCCCTGACAACGGCGCCGATCCACAAAAAGGCGCTCAAGGATGGGGCCGATTTCGCCTATCCGGGACACACTGAATATCTTGCAGCCCTTGCGGGGGTCGCTGACGTGGTAATGATGCTTGCCAGTGATCAATTGCGGGTGGTGCCCGCGACGATACACATTGCATTGGATCAAGTGCCGCTCCTGCTTGCTCCGTCCCGTCTGCGCCGGGTGATAGAAATTACCGCCGCCGGCATGCAAAACCAGTTTGGCATTTCACAGCCTCGCATAGCTGTTGCCGGGTTGAATCCTCACGCGGGCGAAGGCGGCACGATGGGCCGCGAAGAACAAACCTGGATGGTGGGGCTTGTGCGTGAAATGCAGGCAGAAGGTTATTCGCTTCGTGGTCCCTTGCCCGCGGATACGATGTTTCATGCCGCTGCGCGTACCAGTTATGATGTTGCTGTCGCAATGTATCACGACCAAGCGTTGATCCCGATCAAGACGCTGGATTTCGACCGTGGGGTCAACGTGACCCTCGGCCTGCCGTTTGTGCGCACCTCTCCAGATCATGGCACTGCGTTTGACATCGCCGGTAAAGGGATCGCCAACCCGACAAGTATGATAGAAGCGATACGTCTTGCCTATAAGATGGCACAGAAATGATGCAGACGTTTCACACAACAACTGTTTGGCACAAGGCCATCCGTGGATCGGGCCCTGACAACCATATAGGACCGGCGCGCTGATGAGCTCCATCGATACCCTTCCACCACTGCGTGACGTGATCAACACCCATGACCTTAAGGCGCGCAAATCGCTGGGTCAGAATTTCTTGCTTGATCTGAACCTCACGGCCAAGATCGCACGACAAGCTGGCGACATGTCAGAGTGTGATGTGCTCGAGATCGGGCCCGGTCCCGGCGGGCTGACCCGGGGATTGCTGGCAGAAGGTGCACGACACGTTCTTGCGATCGAAAAGGACACGCGTTGCTTGCCCGCGTTGACGGAGATCGCGGATGCCTATCCGGGACGTCTTACGGTCATTGAGGGCGACGCGCTTCAGGTTGACCCGCTGGCGCATCTGACCCCGCCTATCCGCATCGCGGCCAACCTGCCCTACAACGTGGGTACCGAGCTTTTGGTCCGTTGGCTTACACCTCGTGAATGGCCGCCGTTCTGGCAAAGCCTGACCCTGATGTTTCAACGCGAAGTCGCTGAGCGTATTGTCGCAAAGCCAGGGTCAAAGGCTTTTGGGCGTCTTGCGCTGTTGGCCCAGTGGCGGGCCGATGCGCGGATTGTGCTACAGCTCCCTCCCGAGGCATTCACCCCGCCCCCCAAAGTTTCGTCTGCGGTTGTCCACCTTACCGCCTTGGCTGAACCACGTTTTCCGGCCGACCCCGAGGTTTTGAACCGCGTTGTCGCCGCCGCGTTTAACCAACGCCGCAAAATGCTGCGATCCGCATTGAGAGGCGTTGCTCCCGATATCGAAGATCGGCTTCTGGCTGCCGGGCTGAAACCCACCGACCGTGCCGAACAGGTTCCGCTCGAAGGGTTCTGCGCCCTGGCACGCGAAGTCGCCAAGGTCTGACCACGGTCGATAACTTTCGCCAGCAACGCTCCTTGTCTGGCTCTGTCGACCAAACCCTCTTTGACATTCTCCAACACCAACGTAGCTTCAAGGCCCGACCCTCAAGCGCCGTTGATCACACCCACCACGCTGGTGTTAGTCGATATGTGTCCGAACAGTGTGACGCCGCGGTAGTGTACACCAATTGAACGGCGCTTAAGACAGGCTACTCTGGATATGCCGGTGAAACGCTTGGTATCGCAGCACATTCCTGCGAGTACCGAATTGAATGGCACTGTCCGATTTCTGTTGCGTTACAAAACATCCCCGTAGGTCAAACAAGGGTAAAGAGTGCCGGAGCTTTCACGGAATATCTGGTTCGCATCAAAGTTGAATAGTGCGATGTGTCGTGGCACAAAATGGATGATCGGCCCGTGCCCCGAGCATGATTATCTCTTGTGGCGCAGAGCTTGGACAGCCCCTTTGATGCCTCATACCCTAGGTGTCATTTGGCCGCGGGTTCCAGACCGACACCCGGTTGCGTCCACCATACTGGGCCCATGATCACACTCAAAACAACCGAGGGCTCGATGAAATTGGAATGGCCCCACACAACGCACGGCCATTCAATCACTCCGGTAGTTTATTCCGCCGCTTCGGACTGATCGTCGTTCTTGTTGTCGGTGTCTGCGCTGCGGTTTTCACGCTTTTGCGCGTTCTGGTCGTCACCGTTTTCCGAATTGGTGTTGTCCGATTTAGGCTGGGGTTTACGCCGCGGTGCGCGACGCGGCTTGGGCTTGCTTTCCGGTGTTTCAACCAGATTGGTTTCTTCCGATTGCTCGGCGGTGCCATTGGCATCCCCATTGGCGTCGGGCGTATCTTCAGCGGGCTTGTTGTTATTGTTGTTGCGGCTCCGCCGCCGCTTAGGTTGCTCCGAAGCGGGTTCTGGTGAGTCCGACCGCGCAGGATTGTCCTGCTGTTGGCGTTGCTGTTCAGGCTGGCTTGATTGGGGTGTCTGCTCAGCTTGCTCAGTCTGATCGCTGGAATCACCTTGATCGTTGTTTTGTCCGGCCTGCGCTGCCTCGCGCTCCTGACGCTCGACGCGCTCGCGGTCACGTTCAGCTTGGCGCTCGCGGTTTTCACGCTCTTGCTGGTCGCGGCGCTGGTCAATCTCGCGTTGGGCTTCCGACAGCATGCGCAAGTAGTGTTCGGCGTGTTGCTGGAAATTCTCGGCGGCTACGCGATCATTGCTAAGCTGTGCGTCGCGGGCCAGTTGATTATACTTTTCAATGACCTGCTGAGGTGTGCCACGCACTTTGCCCTCGGGGCCAGAGCTGTCGAAAACGCGGTTTACGACATTGCCGCCTTGCGGTTGACGGTTGCGAGGATTCTTGGACCGGGACCGTGATCTGGAAGATTTCATGTAATCAGTTCAGCCTTGTTATGCTGTGCTTCGATAAAAAGCTGCCGGATGCGTATGCATCCATCAAAAGCTAGCCTTATGCTCTGTTGGGCTTACCGCCGCGCGGGACCGCCAACTTGGCATCCACCGCTGCAACATCTTTGAATAAGCACGGCTATCGACCTTGGGCAAGCATAAATTACCGCAAATCGCGGGAAAACACGATTTTTTAGTGACTCTAGGCTGGTGTGTCGGCCCAAAGGACACGGTCACGCCCGTCTAGATCAGGGAGGATACGCACCCTGCCCCAACCGCCATCCCTGAATATCGCGGCGACCTCGGGGCCTTGCTGCCAGCCGATTTCCGCCAATACCCGGCCCGTGGCGGTCAGATATCCCTGTGCTTGCGACGCGATAATCCGGTACGCGCTCAGCCCATCATGACCGTCGGTCAATGCCATTTCGGGCTCGTGCAGGCGCAATTCCGGCGCCACGGAAAGCATTTCGCTTTTTGCCAGATAGGGCGGGTTCGCAACGATCAGATCGAACCGACCTTCAGCGGCATCGAACCAGTCTGATTGCCGTATGTCGGCCCGCCCGGCGACCCCGTGCAACACGGCGTTGGCGCTGGCTTGCAGGCATGCGGCCTCTGACAGATCAAGCCCCATGCCTTGGGCGTTGGTCTGTTCCGCCAGCAAGGTCACCAGTATACAGCCCGATCCGGTGCCCAGGTCGAGCACACGGTTGAACGGTTCCGACAGGGACAGTTCTATCAGGCTTTCTGTTTCAGGCCGAGGATCAAGCACATCGCGGCTCACCTTGAAATCGCGTCCGTAAAAAGCACGTTGCCCGACCAGGTGTGAAACCGGGACCCGCACCGCCCGCAACGCGACAAGGTTCTCGAACCGTTCCGCTATGTCGGGCGCTATTTCCTCCGGGGCGATCAACGTTATGCGCGCGGCATCGACCGATGCGGCGTGCGCTAACAGAACTCGAGCATCCCGCGCCGGGTCAGGCACACCTGCGGCGCGCAGCCGGGCGGTCGCCGCCGCCATGGCCTGAGCGGCTGTGGGAGCGGTCATTGGCCCATTTCCGCCATGATCCGCGCCGTCGCATCGGCTGTAAGGGCGTCGATAATCTCGTCCAGATCGCCTTGCATGACCGAATCCAACCGATAAAGGGTCAGGTTGATCCGGTGGTCTGTCATCCGGCCCTGCGGGAAGTTGTAGGTCCGGATACGTTCGGACCGGTCGCCAGACCCGACCTGAGCCGCACGATCGGCCGAACGCTCGCGGTCGACCCGGTTGCGCTCCATGTCATACAGCCGCGACTTCAGCACCTGCATGGCAATTTCACGGTTGCGATGCTGCGATTTCTCAGAAGACGTAACGACAAGGCCGGTCGGAATATGCGTGATGCGAACGGCTGAATCAGTGGTGTTGACGTGTTGGCCCCCCGCCCCGGAACTGCGCATGGTATCGATGCGCAGATCATTGGCGTTCACGTGTATGTCCACATCCTCCGCTTCGGGCAGCACGGCAACAGTGGCGGCCGACGTATGCACCCTGCCACCGCTTTCAGTGGTGGGAACGCGCTGTACCCTGTGCACCCCGGATTCGTATTTGAGCCGCGCGAATACGTTCTGCCCCTTGATATGCGCCACAACCTCCTTGATGCCGCCAAGTTCGGTCAACTGCTCTTCGATCAGGTCAAATTTCCACCCCTGCGCCTCGGCATAGCGTTGATACATCCGCAAAAGATCCGCCGCAAACAACGCCGCCTCATCGCCGCCGGTTCCGGGACGGATTTCCAGGATGGCCGGCTTTGCATCGGCGGCGTCTTTGGGCAACAGCGCCAGCTGCAAGGCGGTCTCGGCCTTGGGCAGGGCCGCCTTGAGGCGCGGAATTTCCTCTTCGGCCAATTCAGCCATTTCGGGGTCTTTCAGCATGGCCTGCGCGTCTTCCATATCGCCCAGCAACCGACGATAGGTCTCGATCTGGTCGACCACGGGCCGCAAATCCGCGTATTCCTTGGCAAGCTTGGCAAAATCCGCACCGTCAGACCCAGCCGACATCGACGCCTCCAGAAACTGGAAACGTTGGATAATCTGGGCAAGGCGGTCCATGGGGATCATAGGTTGGATGTCGCTGATGACGGCGCTTTGGTCAAGAGCCGCTCTGTGCTATCGTCGTCTTATGAAACCGATATTGCTGCTTTTCGTGCTGTTGCCGGTCAACGTACCGGCCAACCCGACATATCCGGACGGTCGACCGGTGGATTGCTACTGCACGGATCGCAGCGGCGGCAGGATAGAGCTAGGCGATACCATTTGCCTCAAGGTGAACGGCCGCAGCTTTCTGGCGCAATGCCAAATGTCACTGAACGTCCCGATGTGGCGAGAGATACAATCAGGCTGTCAGACCCTGTCGTCAAAGCTCAAGCCCCAGCCGCCGCAAGATATGGTTCATCCGCTTGCGGTTCACGCCCATATCTGATTTCCCGAACCGCAGGCGGCTGAAAATCACGGCACGCGACTGCTCCATTCCCGGCAAGGGTGCGACCGATACCGTCGTGTAATCCGGAAAACCCCATAGCTTGGAGCGCGACTCATAGATATTCTGCCCTGATATGGTTGCAATCCTGCGGGTCCGCGGCACCTTCAGCATTTCCTGATCAAACAGCTTCAAAACGCTGTCCCTGCTCCCGTCAACATCCCTTACCACCATAAAACCATTATCGTATCGATAATCGCCGACAGTTTTCTCGTTCGGAACAATGACCCAGCGGTCCGCTTGCGTCGGCGCAAAGCGCACATAGACCTGCACCGCGCCGATCAGTGCCAGCACCCCGATCAAGATCCACATCGCTGGATGTCCTTTCATTTTGCCCTTGAAACTCCCCGCGGAGCGTCCGGCGGTTTCAACGGTATGCAACCCCAGGTAAGACCGATAAGATTTCAAACAGGATATTTGCACCGGTCAACGCTGTGTTTCCCGAGGTGTCATAGGGCGGCGATACCTCGACAAGATCTGCGCCTACGATATTCAGCCCCTTGAAGGCACGCAGTAACTCCATAGCCTGAGGCGTGGTGAGACCGCCGATTTCTGGCGTGCCGGTACCCGGCGCATAGGCCGGGTCCAGGCTGTCGATATCGTAGGTCAGATAGACAGGTGCGTCGCCGATATCTGTTCGGATTCCCGCGCCAAGCGCGGCGAGGCTGCGGTGCCACAGTTCGTGGGCCGGAAATTGCTGAAACCCCCACGCGGCGGCTTCGGTGAAATCATCCGCACCGTATCCCGTACCCCTCAAACCAATCTGATATGTTTTATAAGGATTTATAAGCTCTTCTTCATAGGCCCGTCGAAAAACCGTACCGTGGGTCTCACGCTCTCCGAACATCTCATCATTTACATCGGCATGCGCGTCGATGTGGATAAGCGCCAGCGGTCCGTGTTGCCTTGCCATCGCTCGCAGGATCGGCAGCGTGATCGAATGGTCACCCCCGATCGCCAACGGGGTAACGTCGTGCTTCAGTATCGCGTCGTAACTGTCTTTGATTATTGACAAACTCTTACTTAACGAAAAGGTATTGATTGCCAGATCGCCAATGTCGGCCACCTGAAGTGAATCGAATGGGGCGGCCCCGGTTGCCAGGTTGTAGGGTCTCAGCATCGCGCTTTCAGACCGCACCTGCTTGGGGCCAAAGCGTGTTCCCGACCGCCACGATGTGCCGATGTCCAAGGGTATGCCCAATATGGCGACATCCAGTCCACTCAGATCACCGGCATGAGGAAGCCGCATGAATGTATTCGGGCCTGAAAACCGGGCCAAGTCGTTGCCGCTGATAGGTTGATTGCTTGGGTTCATGTGTTGCGCATCCTCCAGCCCAACAGGCAAAGAATCTCGGTCGCCACATGCGCCCCGGCAATCGCTGTGGCACCTGTTGTATCAAACGGTGGTGACACTTCGACCACATCCCCGCCGACTATGTTGATCCCGGCCAGGTCCCGCAACATGATCGCGCATTGTGCCGACGTCAAACCACCCCAGACTGGCGTTCCGGTACCCGGAGCATAGGCCGGGTCAAGGGCGTCGATATCGAATGTAAGATAGCAAGGCCGGTCGCCAAGTATTTGTTTTATCTTGCTGACAGCAGCTTGGGGTCCTTTTTCATGGACTTCGCGGGCGTCGATGACGGTAACGCCCATACTATCTGGATTGGTGGTTCTGATCCCGACCTGCACGACGTCG
>Ga0209634_1003448_pt1 | contig 10665 bp, 4 predicted proteins | sample LinPmetageLP40_FD_184043 | JGI IMG/M metagenome (GOLD analysis project Ga0209634, IMG submission 184043) | Marine viral communities from the Pacific Ocean - LP-40 (SPAdes) (version 2) | ecosystem: Environmental > Aquatic > Marine > Oceanic | place: Pacific Ocean | collected 2010-08-26 | reverse complement strand
GCTTTCTGTTCCAATGGTACCTCTTTACAACATTTTTTTTCCTCAGTCACCATAACCCCATGAGAAAACGCCTTGCTTACCTTTTGGTTGGGTTGTCGGTGCTGCATTGGCTCCTACGTTTCCGGGAACCATACTACCTATATTTCCGGGAACCATACCGCCTCCATTTGCACCATAACTAAATACACCTTGAGGAGCTTGTCTTTGTATCCCTTTATATTGTCTAAGATTAGTTATTTTATTCTGAGCTATGTTTTCTAAATCTTTTAATATCGAGTTATAAAATTTAGTTAAACCTGTTTCATCTGTATTAAATTTTCTTTTATAAACATTTTGATCTCTACCATCATAGTAATCTACTCTATTTAAAAACATGTCTCTTCTAGATAATTCTTCTTGATCTATATTTCCTATGTTATAAAATAAACCATCTCGACCACCATAACTTATTTGCAAGTCACCTTTTAAATCAAAACCATATTTTTTTTCTATTTCGTCTATATAAGGTATAATTGGATCTAATAATTTTTTTGTAAATTCTACATTTTCTTTATTCATTTTTTTTCTTTTGTAATCACCAATGCTGTAACTTTGAGATTGTAAATTATCAAAATCTACACTGGCATAGCCTGTTTTATTAGAAGGTTTTTTGTTCATTAAAAGACCGGCTGCCAATGCTGCAAAGGCTAAATATGGTGCAGCAGTCGCAAGACCTGAGAAGGCTCCAATACCTGACGCTCCAGCTCCCGCTAAGGTTCCAAGGCCTGATGCTAATGATGGATCTTTTACAAAATCAGCTAAAGATAATAAACCACCGGCAGCTCCAAGAACATTTCCTATGCTTGTTATTCCTGACCCTGCTTGTCCAGCTCCACCGAAACCTGTTGCTGAAGCTCCTGTACCACTTACACCTGGAATAAAAGATCTAGATTGATTAAAGAAATTTCCTATACTATTCATAAAGCCAGGTTCAGTAGTAGTAGTAAGGTTAGGAGTTTTACCAGAAATAAATTTATCAGCTGTTGGAACTAAATCACCACCGAATGCACTTGGTTTACCTCTTATGTAATTAATAAAATCACCAAATTCAGCTCCTGGTTTCATCGCAGCTGGTGAACTATCAGCATTGAGTAAGGATGAAAACTCTCCTCCTCCAGATTTTAAAGGAGATTTTGCGAGTGCTTGACCTAAACTACCTAATCCAGATGAAAGGCTACTTAGTATTTTAGTAGGAGAGGCATATCCACCTACAGGCCCTCCAGAATAATTGGGGTTAACTTTACCTTGCCCAAAACCGAAACCATTTGGTCCCATATAATCTTCAGCTATATCAGGAAAATCATTTATAAATCTGCCAGTTCCTTTAAAAAAACCACTAGCATCTTTTGCGTTAGCCCATGATGGATCAAGAAAATAATCTAATTCTTTAAAACCTCTTCCAATAAAAGGTATGTCTTTAAGAATTGGAACATTTCCAATATCCATTCCTGTTAAATTTTTTCCAAGTAATGCAGCTCCAGCTGTTCCTATACCACCTAAAACTAAACCTTCGCCTATAGTTCCTTTAAGCATTTCTTCTATTTGTTCACCAGTCCCTGGCATGTCATAGCTTCCATACTCATTCATTCCAGCATTTTCCATTACATTGTAATTAGGTACTGTAAAGCTACTTCTTATAGGAGTTGACCTTGCCGCATCTTCAGAAACTCCCGGTCTAAAGGGAGTAGATGTTCCAACCTTATATCCATAAGACGGTATTCCTGATGTAGGTATAGATTTTTTTCTTCCAATATTTATTGGTAAATCATCAAAGCTAACTAACGGTCTTTGACCTCTATAGCCATAGTCAGATGAGTTTTCTGAAAATCTAACTGGATTTGCTACTGCTGGCATTATCTATTCCTATCCACTAAAGCTTGAGTATTTGGATTATTTCCCGCTAATGCTTTTCTTCTGTTTAATTCTTGATAAATATCAGTGTCTATATTAAACGATTGTACGTTTGGAAGATTGGTATAACCACTAGAAACAAGACCTCTTGCACTTCTTTGTAAAGCTGCAGGTGCTGTTGGTCCACTTAAACTTGTTAAAGATTCTTTAAGTAATTCAGCGGGCGGTAAAGAAGGAGCTTGTTCTCTCGCTCCTTGAAAAGTTAAACCTGCGCCTATACTTCTTCTTTCAGCATCATCTTGTTGTTCTCTAACGGCATTTCTTAATGTATGGCTTAGTTGTGCTAAATACATTTCAAATCTTTCTGACTTTCTAGTCAATTGCCAAGACTTCATATCCGGAAATCTTGGTTCAGCTAGCAATTTTAAAAAATCAGGGTCGCCCATAGATTTTGCAATAACACCAATAGATGCCGCTTTCGTTCCTAAAGCTAAAGCTCCTGTAATACCAATTGAACCAGTAAGCAACGCTAAAGGTATACCAGCAATACCTGCACCTATAGCAGCAGCAATCAAACCACCAATACCTGAATCAGTTGGAAGGTTACTATAGGTAGTGTAAAAATCTTCTAAAGCATTATAAGGATTTGGAATTAGATCTCCTTTAGCATCTTTAGCACCTTTATATAATGCGTTAAATTGATTTTTTGTAAAGTTAGCTGCTTCATCTGTATTACCCTTACCTATTCCTAAAACTTGACCAATTTTTTGAAGGTTTGTTGCTGTTATTGTAGCACCATCATCTAAAAGGGGAGAAAATAATATTTCACTTAACTTTTGTCTAGTTTGAATTTTTAAGTCTTCAGGAACCTCATTCATAATTCCTGCAATTTTTCTTCCTTCTAATTTAGAGAATACATTAAAGAAATCTTCTATATCATCTTCATTAAAACCTCTTTTTGCTTTTATTCTTGTAAAAAAATTATCAGCTATTTCTTGACCTTTAAACGCAATATTATCTTCTATATTAGAAACTAATTTTGTCATGTCTTGCGGAGACTTGTCGGCTAATTCAGCAATTTCTTTTCTAATTGAAACATTAACAAAACTATCCGCAGCATCGGGTGAATCTTTTACAGCTCTAGCAAACCTTACCCATTGGTCTGCTTCTTTATCACTCCCTGTCAACATTTGTAGAATAGTTTTTTTAGGACTTCCTTTAGCATTTGTTGTGGGTGCGGTACTTTTTCGTAAAATATCATCAGCAAATGCACCAAGCTTTTGCATTGTTCCAGCAGAAGTTACTACTCTTCCAGTTTCATCAGTAGGATCTAGTTGTTGAAGAAACATTCTGTATAAATCTTTTCTAACAATTTCTCTTAATTCTTTTGGACTAGCTGCGTCTATCTGATTTAACCGACCCATTCTATCTGTTTGAGCGGCTATGTTAGTGCTTCCTTCAGATAACTCTTGACCTGGCAAATTATCTGCACCTGCTGTATCGTTAATAGGTCTTCTTAAACCTGTACTTCGACCTCTTGGTCCACCAGTTCTTGTAATTTCTGCAAGAACAGGTGTTCGTACACCATCAATAACTTCCTCAGCTGCTTCAAACTCTGTTTCAAAAACTTGTCTTGCTACTTTACTTGGCTTATTTAAAGTATCAATTGGTGTTAAATCACCAGCTTCTTCTCCTGCAATAGATCTAGTGTATATAGTTCTATCTTTTCTTCTTTTTATTTTTTCAATAGCGTCTAAAAAATTCTCTAAATGCTGAGGCTCTCCAGATTGAACAAGTCTATTAAACATTATGGCAGGTGTAGCGCTAGCTTTACCCGCTGCATATTGATCTGCTAAAGCTGTAATATTTGTTTTTTCAAACAAATCAAAAGCAGTTTTGTTATCTTGAGTAATTTGTCTTGCTTGTGTAGCATAATCCTCTAAAGCTTTTAAAACAGGAGCTGCTTCATTAAATTGAGCAAGACGCTTTGCGCCTGCTTCTTCTATTTCTTTTAAAGCATTTTTATATACCTTAGTGCCTTTAGGTAAACCGTCTAACCTAGCTTTTTCCGCAGCAGTTGGTTTTGGTTTTGGCATTGATGGTAGCCTAGCTACACCTGCTAACTGAGCATTACTTACATTTAAATCATCTAGTGCTGCGTCCCACATAGCAACTGGGCTAAATCTTTCTCCATCAGCAGCAATAGTTATTTTTCTCATTTGTTGCACTACAGCATTCATTTCTGTTGGAGACATTAAAATATTCGCTTCAGGTGGTAAATCATAAAGAGTTTTTAAAGGTCCTTCATTTAACCTTAAAGAATTACCCATAATATTTTTAAAATTTTGAACTTCTCTCATTAAATTTGTAGGAAGAATATATTTAATTTGTTGAGATGCTTCATCTAATTCATATGCAAATATTGGCGCACCCTCAGCATTATTTAATACATTAAGAGGTTGTCTTGTAGTTCTATTAAACGCAGGAGTTATTATTTCTCTAGCAGGAGTTTCAGCTCTTACAGCTGGTACACTATTAACATTTGGAATTGATGTTCCTTCTAAATTTTTTAAATAATTTAAAGTATTTTGTTCAGGTGCAGATAAAGTTTTTTTTGCTTCTAGTCTTTTTATTTCTGCATTTAATTCTTCAAATTGAGGAACTCCTTTTTCATTAAAACCTTCTGGATATTTACCACTTTTTTTAGGAACAAAATCATCTGGTAATGTAGGAGATTCAAGTTTTGTAAGAGATTTTTCTATACTAGGTTTTAATTTTTCAAATATTTGAAATGCTCTTTTTTCAGCATGATCAAAAGCAACAGTGCTAGTAACCGCAACATAATCTTGTAACTCGCTATAATGATTCCATAAATCATCATACCAATTTAACCCTGATTTTTCAGTTCCATCAATTATAGATTTATTAATTTCTTCAAGAGAAAGACCAATTTTGTAACCTAAAATATCTCTAAATTCCTCAACATCACCTTTTAAAATGTTTTCAAAGTCTGAAGATGCATCTTTTACAATCTTTAATATTTGTCCATCTGTTAAATTATCTCCGCTTGTTCCTCCCTCACCAATAACTTCTTTTAATTTTTTAATTAAAGTAGCTTCATTTTTTACATCAATTTTATCTTGAGTAGAAAAAACTTTTTGTGCAATTTGTGTTGCACGATATGTAAGAGGTTTATTTTCACCTGGGCTTCCTTTTCCATAATAAGAAGGAATAAATCCTTTATCTAAAGTGTCTCTATACTTTACTCTTAGAGCCTCATCAGCAGCTCTACCTTCAGCTCCACTGCCAAATTTTGGACCACCTTTAATACCTCTTCCCAGTAAACGAGAGAATCCTAAGCCTAATGTTTCGCCAACAGCTGCAAAACCAGCTTCTCTTCCAGCTCTTGCAAAAACATCTGAAGCTACTTCCTCTGATATACCTCTCATCCATTGTTGACCTTCATCAACTAAAGTACCAACAGCTGCGGCTCCACCTGTAGTTGCAGCTCCTACCGCCATTCTTGTAAATAAACCACTAAAACCAACAATAGGTAATAAAGCAGGTACTGCTCCACCTAGTAAAGCTCCTGCTGCTGTCATGCCTGCATAACTACCAGCAATTGAAGCTATCATTGGAGCTCCTACTTCACCTATTAAATCTATAAAATCTTCTCCTTCAAATTTATCAGAGTCTATAGCAAGAAGATTTTGTGTTTCTGATTCTACTCCAAGAACTTTTTGCCCTTCTGGGGTTAAAAGAAAATTTTGTTGTTTATCAACAACATAACCTTTACTTCCAATAGACTTATCTAAAAAGTTAATTTTTTCATTAAAGTTATTTGTATTAGCAAATCCAGCTCTAAAACGATTATTTGTTACTCCTGATTTATAATCAGCACCTCTAAACCTACCGCCTTCAGTGTAAATTTTAGGTGCTCCGCCAGGACCTTTTGAAATTGTATCTTTTTGTAAGTTTGTAGGTTTTGATATTTCTTCAAAGTCTCCACCCAATTGATTTCTTAAAGCACTTTCTTCAGATGTTGTAAGAAATTCACCTGATTGCTTTACTTCAATATCTTGGCCATCAAATGATTTATAGTATTTTGTTATAGCCATTATCTACCTGCTGTTAAATCTATTGATCTTGTAATTCCTGATGGTCTACTTGTTTCGTCAAAATAAAATTGACTAGATTTAGGGACTGCTAAAGGCATTCCGCTTTTCTTTATTTGATCTACAACTGACCTTTCCATATTTAAAACTTGATCTAAGTAACCACCTTGAGGAGAGGTTTCAGCTAATGAATATAATGACTGTAATGCAATATTAGCATTTCTAGACGGGGTTTCAAATATTTTAATTAATTCTGATAAAGATGCCATAGCACTTGCAACATCTGTTGTATTTCCTAATAAAGAAACAATATCGTCAGCTCTTTTTCTATCAGCATCAGAAATAGTTCTGTTTGATTCACCTAATAAAACTGTAATATTTTGTGCTGTAAATCTTTTTGCCCATCTTCTTAATAAAGTTGCTGTTGGTATAGTTTGATTTCCGTTTTCATCAAAAACTTCTCTTCTATCAATACCTAAAATACCAGCTATACCTGATATAGCTTTATCAATAACTTGTGCAGAACCAACGGTGTAACCAGAAACCATATCTTTGGCTATACTTATTTCATCTTGTGTTCTTTTAGCATATTCTTCAGCTTTATAAATATCTCTAATTATTGGATTTAGATTAACATCAGGATCGTATTTAACATTTCCTTGCTCATCTTCTTGAAGTCTAACTTGAAACTTTAAATTATCTTTTCCGCTGTTTCCGTACAGCCCCGGAAGCTCCACTTTTACAAACTTCTTATGCATAAAAGGACTGTCTCCATCTTCACCTAAAGCAGATTGTGCTTTTCTTACTCTTTCTCTTAATAATTCAGTTTGTAATTGTTCTTTTTCATTAAAAGATTTATCTGATCCCATTGGAATTCTTCCTGCAAGAATAGCTTTTTGCATAAAGTTTTCTTCCGCCATTTCTTTTGGAGCTAACTCATAACCTAGGTCAGTAGCTTCTTGAAGAGTTATAGGTTCTGGAGTTAAAGAAAAAGAATCTTCTCCAGGCATTTTGTAAGCATAAAATTCTTTAGCTTCTTGATTTTGTAAAATAGCTTGTGACCTAGCAGCTCCCCTCATTGCCTCACCTTTAGCAACGGTACCAACAACACTTCCATCAAAAGGAACTGATGCATAAGCTGCCATAGCTTCTGGGTTACCCACAGTAGGTTGATTTTCTCTTAACTCTTCTAATCTTTCTTTAAATACTATACTTTTTTTGTCATCTGATTTTACTTCTGGCTCAAAACTTTTTGACATATTTTCAGGAGACTGTTGGAATTGTCTTATATCTAAGTCTGCAATAGAATCCCAAGCTTCTCCTTTTCTTCCAGTTTGTTCTTTAAACACTTCATATAATAAAACATTACCTTCAGGAGAGCTGTCTACTGGTATTTTTTCTCCTGTTCTAGGTTGAATAAAAAATACTTGACCAGATTCATCATCAGTTTCTGTATTAGATTTAATCCAAAGTCTAAAATCTTCTATATCTTCATATTCTTTTCTTTCATTTATTTTGGTATTTTTCTTCACAGGTTTTCTGTTTTTAATTTCTGTTCTTTTTAAACTATTTGTTAAAGAATCTAAGTCTCTTTGAATGCTTTCAGGGTTATTAGGAGCTGTAATTGGATCTAAAAATTCATTTCCAAGTCCAATACTAACTGGACCACCGACTGCGTAATTTTTTGGTTTAATAATAGGTGGATTAAACATTTTTAACCTCCGTATACTGAACTAGTATTTCCACCTGCCCAAGAAGGCAAGTAATTTTGCAATGTGTTATATGGGTTAACGTAAGGAGCATAACCAGTTAGTGTGCTTTGCATTGGACTAGCTACAGCACCTTGAGATTGACCCATCATCATAGAGTTGCTTGGAATTCCTTGAGCTAATCCCATTAAGTAAGTTGTTCTATTGTAAGGGTCTTGATTAATGTTAAACGCATTTTGTCTTTGCGTATCATATAATGCTTGCTCATAACCTCTTGCTGTTCTACCCGCATTTCCTAGAGCAGAAATATCAGCTCCTTGGAAACCTTGTAAGGCACCTCCGGCTCCTATAAATCCAGAACCTAAATTTTGCATAGCTGGAGCAAATCCTGCTAAACCAGTTCCTAAATTAGCATATTGAGAACCCATTGAACCTACATTTCCTGAAAGACCAGATAAAAGTTGTGATAAACCACTTCTAGCTTGTCCAAAACTTTGACCTAAGCTAGCCATAGTTGGCGCAGCTTGTCTTAAAGCTCCTTGCTCTAGGTTAAATTGGTTTTGTGCTTGACCGTATGCTGAGGCCATTGCTTGATTTTGAAGTTTTTGTCTATCTTCTGCTTTCTTTTGCTCTAAATCATAAGAAATCATATCTGCTCTTGTTGAACCACGAAGACCTGATTGAGCAGCTTTCATGCTTAAATCTAAAATCTTATTATCATAAAATTCATCTACATCTTTTAGCTGATCTTTCATAACAGCATCAATATAAGGATTCATATATGTTTCAGCAGCATCAGCATCAAAAGAACCAAGACCAGCTTGGAGCATATTCATACCTTCATATATGCCACGTTCTGTTGGAGCTAGACCACTACGAGCTAACATAGCGGCATCTCTTTGACCCATTACAGCTTCATCATATAAAGGATAAGCATCTCTCATAACAGATGCTCCTTCTCCTAGAAAAGGTAACGCACCTTCTTGCATCTCCATTCCTCTTTGGAAATAAGGAGCATAAGAACCAATACCTTGTGAAGTTAGGTCAAGAGCAGCTTGTTCTAGTGGGTTAAATGGAGCTACTTGAGTTGTCAAAGCCTCAAGGGGAGGCGGTTGTGATGCAAAACTAAAACCTTGGTTAAATAAAAGTTCTGTTAAGGCACGAACATATGGATCTGCTAGATTATATTGTGTGTTACCACCATAAGTTGCATCTGAAACGCTCGGTAAATTTCCTACAAACTCAGCCATTATCTTGCCTCTAAATTATTCATTAAATCATACATTTTTCTTACACCAGCTTTTCTGTTTCCACTACCCATATTTTTTACAGCATCAGCTGTCATTACAAATTCACCATCAGAAAGCATTGCTGGTATTGAGTCGCTTGTTCCTGTTCCGGGACCATTAGCTGCTCCACCTTCCATGAGGTTGGCAACCCCACCTTGTGCATATCTAGAAAAAGAAACATCTGGAACTCTTCTTCTTACTTCACCGCCATTAGCCATACCATTATTAATAGGAACATTAGGTTGTGAATATGTTGGATATAAAGCATTCTGATCTATTACATTAAATTTACCACCAAATTGATTTTGAACATCATTTCTTGCCATAGCATTAAGAAGCCCAGCGTTACTTTCAAATTTATCACTAGGAAGATTAGTTGGTTTATTTAAAGCTTCAAACATCATAACAAAATTAATATCATCAGCGTCCAAAGTTTCTTCTTTTCTAACCTTATCTAAAACTTCAGAATATCTTTTTAATATTTGTTCATCATCCATCATTTCATTTCCAAATCTTCTTTTAATTGATTCTGCTGCTGAATCTTGGAAGATACCTTCAGGATTTCCACCAACATAATTTAGTCCGCTTCTTGATGGAATGTTAGCGTAGCCTTCTTCTCCAAATAGTTCACCGCCAATATAATTACCCATTAACTGACTGCTTAATCCTTCTGCATTTCTTACACCTAATGCATCGCCTACTTGACCTGCAGCATATAATGTTCCTAAATCTTGAAGCGAGCTTTTTGCATTTTCTGGTGATCCAGCTAAAGATTTAATTCCTTTTCTCATTTGCTGTGCTGGACTTGGTTCTGGTTTTAAGGCATAAGCTCCTAAACCACCTAAAGCACCAGCTGCTGTTAAAGAAGGATATTTTAAAGCTTTACCTGCGACATAAAAAGGAGCTGCTGCTGCATAACCAAATCCTTTTCTAGCTGCACGATCTAAACCTCTTAAAATTCCATCATCAAACATACCAGGCTTTGCACCAAATCCTGCAGCTCCTGCAGCTCCTCCAGCTCCTCCAGTTCCTCCAGTTCCTCCAGTTCCTCCAGCTCCTCCAGCTCCTCCAGCTCCTCTAGGAGGTATTTTGCCTGCTTTAAATCCATCATCCATTGTTCCAGCAAAAGCTGCTTTTGCTTCTTGTTGACCTATTGTTTTGTTGCCTGCGCCCAAAGTAGACGAAACTGATGGAGTTTGTTTAAGAGTACTTACATTTCTTCCTAATGTTTCTTTATTAACAACAACAGGTAAATTTCTTTTGTTGTAAGCACCTATTCCACTTTTATTAGGTAATGCTGTTTTTATTTTATCAACAGCTTTACCACCAACAGTTTTTCCGTAGCCAGCTAAACCAGCACCACCTTTTAAAGCACCATCATAAACTGCCCTCATATTCTTAGGCAGTGCGTTTAAAATACCAGCCCCTATTTTATTGCCATAGGCAGTTACTGAGGCAAGAGCTTGTAGTTCTGGTCCAGTTATAGTTAATGCATCTATTTTAGCACCAGTTTTACTTACTATTTCACCAGTTTTGTTAACAAAAAGATTTCTTCCTTTACTTGCTGTACTTGCTACTTTGTTAAGTCCAGCTTGCAATAATGGTGTTCCTGCATTTTTTAGTGAACCAGCAGTTTCAGTAAGAAGTTTAGTTGTAGCATTT
>Ga0209634_1003447_pt1 | contig 10666 bp, 1 predicted proteins | sample LinPmetageLP40_FD_184043 | JGI IMG/M metagenome (GOLD analysis project Ga0209634, IMG submission 184043) | Marine viral communities from the Pacific Ocean - LP-40 (SPAdes) (version 2) | ecosystem: Environmental > Aquatic > Marine > Oceanic | place: Pacific Ocean | collected 2010-08-26 | reverse complement strand
ATAGTATAGCTTTTGAAAAAATGAAAAATAACAAAGCTGAAATAGCTTTAAACAGCAGTGATGATTTTCAGTTTTTAACATTTACTGGCAACTATAAAGCTAGTCCTGAAGACACTCTTGATAAAGACGGTAATGCTGTATGGACAGGATCTCAAGAACAAAGAGAAAGAGTTCAGCTAGCTAAAGCTGAATATGCTCAACAACAATTTTCAAATCAAAATGTAAGAACTAAAGAAAGTATAAAACTTCCTAAACCAAAAACTAAAACTAAAACTAGTAAAACTGGAAAAGGTTTTTCTTCAAGTAAAGAAACAAAAAAGTTTAACTTTTATGATGAATTAGAAGATGCTAACATTACAGTTAATGGAGAAATTGATAAAAAGGCTACGCTTGAAGAAATTAAAAAAATATTAATAGATGCTGATCCTGGTGTTGTTATTAGAGCTAGCGATAGTGCTCTCGATGATGAGATTGATAGATCACTACCAGGCTACAATGAAAATGACTTGTATATCAAAGTTACCCCAAGTGGTTCAAAAAATCAACCACCTTACAAGCCATTGTCTTTAGATGTATTAGATAGGTATATTGGAATAGGAGCTGGTTCTACTGAATTTGGACCATTTATAGATGAAGAAAAAATAAATGATTTTATGATAACAACATTGCAATCATACCAAGGGCCTAGCAGTGGCGCAGCTAAATTTAATCCTAAAAAATAAATATGAATACAGAAGCTTTACAATATAGTTTTGATTTGTTTTCAAAAGATGGTTATAGCGGATCTATAGAAGATTACAAAAGTTTAATATCTACAAATGATGAAGCTTTAAATTATTCTTTTAACTTGTTTGAAAAAGACGGTTATAGCGGAGATTTAAATAGCTTTAAAGATATAACTATAGGAACAGATGAAATAAAAAAACCTGTTGTTGAAAAAGAATTATTTAACTGGAAGCCAAGTTTATCAGCTAAAGAATATGAAGCCCTTCCGTTAATGGACAAAGAGAGAGCTAATTGGGAAAAGTTTAAAGAAATAGAATTAAAAAACCAAAAAGAAGAAGTTGTAGAATCAGATGTTACGGCAGATACAAAAGCTTTTTCTAGCTTAGAAGATATACCAAAGTATGAAGGTTTAACTCAAGATACTACTATTGAAGTTGATAAAGATGGATTATATGATGTTTTTATAGAAGATGAAAATACAATTACAAATACACCTATAATCGGCGGGTCTTCAACTATGGTTGGTGGTTTTGGAAGTTCAGTTGCTCAAAACAAACGTAAGGCTAATAAAGAAGAGATGGAAGTGTTACTTCCTGTTATGGATGCTTTGCAAAAAGAAGCTTTTAAAAATTTACAAGATTATGGATTTAGTAATAAAAATGCTTTAGGCTCTGATACTTATACTATATCTACAGAGCAACATGCTATAATAAAAGATAGAATTTACAATAAGTTTGTAGAGAAAGCAGGTATACCTATTGATAAAGGTTCTTTTGATTTTTTATATAACGAAACTATTGTAGATAATAAAGACCAAGTAGAAAGAGATTATAAGTCTAACAGAATAAGACCTGAATATACTGAAGTTTCTCCTGAGTTTAAGGATATGTTTGTTTTAGAAGCTGATAAAGGAAAAAGCGAAGTAGAACTTACTAGTGATAGTTTAAAAGCTAAACAATTTGAAATAACTAAAGAATTAAACAACATAAACAATGTTTTAATTCCTCAAGCTATTAATAGAACAGTTGATAAAGATGAGTCTTCTACAAAAAGAAATCGTCAGCTAGATGATTTAAACAAAAGAAAAATAGAATTAGAAAACAATTATAAAGATCTTGATAAAGCTATAGAGCAAAATGCTACAAGTACTAAAGTAATAGGTGGTTGGATGCCTGGCGATCCTTTATCTTTTCAAGGAAAACCTAGAACTTACAAAGAAATAAACGAAGAGTTAAACTCTAAGTTTTTTAACATGCAAGGTAGAAGTAAAGAGTCTACAAAAAAATTAAATAAAGTATCTCAAGATGTTGAGAATACAGCAGGTGTTAGAGCTCAAAACTTAATAAATGAAAACCCAGCTTTATCTCAAAGAGAAGCTGTAGAGCAATTGTTTAACGATGAGCTTTTGTATTTACAACAGTTTGAAGCTGATGGTAGAAATAGTTTTGTTAATTTAAAATTTACACCAGAGCAACTTTCAGGTGGTAATCCAATGGGAGCAAAAGTATTAAGAGCTTTAGATGCTAATGGATTAAAAAAGAATATAGATGATAGTGGTAATATAAATATATCTCTATACGATTTAAGAGCTGCTGGGATTGATTCTAGGAACTTTGAAGGTTACTTTGATGAATTAGGCAACTTAATAAGTGATAAGGATCTTACAGCTGTTAAAATGTACAATGAAGAAGTTGATGAAGTGACCGTAGCTGCTAGAACTTTTAGAAATTTAGCTATAAACAACGTAGATGTTGGAGCTATAGAAAAGCCTGATGGTTTTGTAAATCTTTTGCAAACTGGAGCTGTTGCTACTTTAGAAACTTTAGGCATGGATAAAGGTGAAGCTGAAGAGTTTCTAACAGGTACAACTGAAGGAACTGCTAGAACTCAAATAGATAATTTAGATAGAGCTATAAAAACTGCTAATAACACACCTGAGATACAAGCATCAATGGGTGGTAAAATAGAATTAACAGAGGATCAAAAAGAAAATATATCTACAAGTATGACAGAAGAAGTTACTTCTGGAATAGGTGGATTTGTACCTGACTTAATGATACTAGGTGCTACTGGAGGTGTTATGAATGCTATGGGTTACGCTAAGTTAATTAGCAAAATGTCACCTATGGCTAGGTTTATAACTGGAGCTGTTGTTGAAGAAGCTAAGATGCAAACAATACTAGATATGAAACCTGGTGGTGGTGCTACTTTTTACACTTTAGGCGCGGCCACTAGTGGTATAAAACTTAAAGGGGCATTTGCATGGTTAGATCCTTTGTTTCAAAAAGTTATAAAAGCTGGACCAATTGGAGCTATATCAGCTGAAGGAGCTGGAGTTGCAGAACTAGCTTACGAAAGCTTCATGGGTGATAAAAACTTTAAAGCAGAGTTTGATGAAATGTATAAAGACTTTAGCACAGTATCAAGAAGGGCTATTGTAAATAGCATGGTCTTTGGTTTAACAGGTTTTACGCATGTTAAAAGAGGAGACTTTATGACTACTCAAAGAAAATATGAAGTTATTTCTGAATTAAAAAATGAAGTTAATAACTTAATGGGGCAAAAGTTAGACTTTGTTGATGGTTTTTCTAGTGAATTAAAAGTAGATAAAGATGGTGTTGTAATTCCAGATGCATTAAAGCCTAAAAAACAATTTAAAGATTTATCACCAAAAGATCAAAAGAAATTTGCAGAGTATACTCAAAGAATACAAACTTTAAATCAAGAGATACAAGCTCAAACTATGCATCATAAGTTAGATCCTAACTCTAAGAACTTTGAAAAAGACTTTGATAAAATGATTACAGAGCCTATGAACAGGGCTATGAAAGCTCTTGTGCCAAATTTTGAAGGTGTTAAAGTTAAATTTGGTAGAAGGAGCGATCCTAAAACTCCTATGTTTAAAAAGAATTTTGACAGTGCAGAGAACACTGCTCAGTATAACCCTAAGACAAAAGAAATGTTTTTTGACTTAGATGCTTATACAGCTGGTAAACCTCCTCATGAATTTACACATGTTGCTTTAAATGCTTATCTTGAAGCTAATCCTGGTATGAAATTAAACTTTACTAAAAACTTAGGTAAAGTATTTGAAGGATTTGATTTTGGTGAATTTGAAGGAACTGAGCTAGCTAAAAGAATTAAAGAAAGATATAATATAGATCTTAGAACTTGGAAAGGTAAGAACTTAGCGGCTGAAGAATACTTAGCTTTTATGGGTGAATTTTTAGCTGATCCAAAAGTTTACTATAGCAACCCAGACTTAGCATCTACTTTTATGAATCAAGTTAGATTAGAAGTTAAAGACTTTCTTGTTGAGGCTGGTTTAAAAACACCTAATGTTAAAACTGCTAAAGATGTAGTTCAATTATTAGGTATGATAGGTGAAAAAACTAGAATGGGTGGTAGATTTGAAGTTAAAATGCAAACGCTTGCTAAGCTAGATGAAATAGATGTCATAGGCGCAGAGCTAGTTAAAGCTAATAGAGAGGCTGAAGCTAAGAAAGTAGCTTCTAAAGATTTAACTAAAGAAGTTGAAGTTTCTAAATCTAATAAAGAAATAGCCAAAGCAAACACTAAAATAGAAGAAAAAATAATAAAAGCTGGAGATACTAGAGTTAGAGACATTAAAGATCAAGAGTTGTCTACAAAAATTAAAAAAGAATTATCTGAAAACAACATAGGCAAAGCTACACAATTAGCTAACCAAGCAGCTAAAAGTGCAGGTGCTATGTCTTTAGAGCCTAGCAAAAGAGTTTCAGCAGAAGAATTTAGATCTGGATATGAAGAACAATTAGCTAGATTAATTGAAACTTACAAACCTGTTGTAGATGGTAAGCGTATACCTTTTGGTGCTTATATGCAGAAAAATTTAAAAAGAAGATATGGTCAAATACTTCAGCAAGCTAAAAGAGGTAAGTTTGAAGGTCAAGAAAAAAGATTAGGACAAGACAGGGCAGAAGGAGAAAAAGAGTTTGATATTAAGTCAGAAGAGGCAACGCCAGAAGAAGCTATTATAGCTTCAGAAGAAGGAAAAGCTAAAGTTACCCCAAAATCTAAAGTAACTAGAGACTTTCCAGAAATATTTACTGAAGACTTAAAAAATGAAATTGATAAAGGTTTATTAGAAATATTTGAAGGAGAACTACCAGGTGTTGAAACAAAAGAATTTAAAAGCTTTATAACAGAAGCATCGAGAGGTAAATTAACTAATAAAGTTAAAAAAGCTTTAGGTGCAGGTAAAAACTATGAGTTTTCTATTAAGAAAATGGCAGCAAAAATGAAGGAAACTTTAGATCCTAGATTTTTTGTTAGATTAGAAAGTCAAACCAAACCTGAAAATAGAATATTTACTAAACCACCTAGACGTTTAACTAAGCAAGCTGAGATTGATGCAGCTATGCTTAACGATAAAGTGTATGTAGAGAACACAGCTCAAGGCGTGAACATATACGAGTTTAAAGATTTTACTTCAAAACAATTATCAGATTATATATTAGCACCAACTATAAGTCCTACTACTGGAGCTAAAAGTGGATTAAGAGGAACTAGAAAAACAGCTTTTGCAGAAGGCTTGGTTGATAGATTAACTAGAGACGCTACTCCACAAAACCTTAAAAGAATAGGTAAAGAAACTGGTGAAATAGCTGAGATAAGCAAGAAAATGCAAGTTGATCCGTCAACTACAATGGCGTCTATAGATTTAACAAAAAACTACAATATAAAAAATCCTAATAAAAAAATATCAGAAAAAGAAGTAGAAAGATTTATTGTTGAGTCTTTAAAAGGAGACGAGTCAATGAAAAAAGCTTCAATAGAAAACCCTGAACTAGGAGAGTTTATTAATGATACTTATTTTAATGTTTTAGAAGGAACGCAACCAAAAGAAAAAAGCTCTGGATACATTAGCCAAGTTAAAAATAAAGTTTTAAATAAAGATAACTTAAATAAAATATCTAAGAATCTTGATATTCCTGTAGAAAAACTAAAACCTATACTAGAAAAAGTATTAAATCAAGAAAGTTTTTTCTATACGGAAGATAAGTTACCTCAAGTAAGACAAGAAGAGCTTTTAGAGTTTCAGTCAAGTATCATTGACTTTGCTGAAAATGCTTTTCCAAAAGAAATGATCAACGCTTTAACTAGTAAGCAGATAGAGCAACTTGTTGGTTATGCAGAAAAAACATCTGGAAAAGGTGGAGAAGCGAAAGGGTTTGTTGATGCTTTAAATGTAGATGGTAAAAGTTTTAAGAAAGGTCTTAGCAATAATAAAAGCTTAAAAGAAAATAAAATATTATCCAATGAAACAAAAGAGCTTATAAAAGATGTTGATTGGAAAAATATAAAAGTTCAAAATGTAACTGGTCAATTTAAAACTTATAATGAAAAACTAAGACAAGGAAAGATAACAACTAAAATAGAAAAAGAAGCTGCTTATCCTAAAATAGATGCTGAAAATTATAGAAAAGCTCAAAAAGCTATATCTGCAATAAAAAAAGATTATTTAAATTCCAAAAAAAATAATTTAGAAAGTTTAGAAAAAGGAATTAATTTCATATGGAATTTAGGAAGAGCTAACACCAGTATGATAGCTGGTCAAAGAGGTTTAATACCAATGGATTTTGTTTATAGACCTGAAGGTTTTCAAACCATGGACAAAAGAAATCCTGTATGGAGAAATGCTTATAATGATGCTATTGCAGAGGCTAAATTAGATCCTAAAAAGCTAATTAAAAAGCGTAAAACAGGTGACATTACTTTAACTTTAGATCAATACGCAATATTAAGGGCTAATGAGTTTGCTAAAATGAAAGGTGAGCATTTTAACCCAAGTGCAGGTGAATCAGCTTCTGAAGTATTAGGGATTTTAAAAGGAGAGTTTGAAGCTCCAGCAAGTGAAAGTATTCTTAGCAATGTACAAGGATTAATGCCTAAAGGTTTGCTAAACAAAGTAGATGCTGCTTTTGGATCTACGGCTAGTTACGGCACAAAAAGATTTGCTTTAAAAGAATTAAAAAATTATTTAAAAGAAACTGTAAACAGTAAAGGAGAAAACTTATATGACATAGTTCTAGAGCAAGCTAGAAAAGAAATATTAAACACTAAAGGTCTTAAAGAATTATTCACTAATAAAAAAAGTATAGATAATATAAACATTGCTACAGAAGTTTTTAAATATGCAATAAACCCAACTCCTGCAAATAAACTACTTTTACAAACAGCAAAAAATAATTTAAAAGCAAATACCGAAGTAAGAAACCAAAATATCGAAGTAGCTAAAGAAGCTTCTATGGCTAGTAAAGATCTAACTAAAAGTGAAATGCTTAATGAGCTTAATAAAAGAGATAAAGCATTTAGATTAGCTAATGAACGCAATAAAACTATTAAGAAAGCTAGAGTGTTTGATTTTGACGATACTATAGCTAGAAGTAAAAGTAAAGTATTTGCCGAAAGAGATGGTAAAAGAAAAACATTAACTGCAGAAGATTTTGCTAAGCAAGGTGAAAAACTAATTTCAGAAGGTTGGAAAATGGACTTCACAGACTTTAACAAAGTTGTTGAAGGTGAAAAAGGACCTTTATTTGATTTAATAAAAACTATGAAAGAGGCTCCTGGTGATAGAGATATATTTATTCTTACAGCTAGAGCACCTGAATCTCAAAAAGCTATTTATGAATTTATGAAAGCTATGGGAGTTGAAATACCTTTAGAAAACATAACAGGTTTAGGTAGATCTGAAGGCAAAGCTAAAGCCGACTGGATAATTGATAAAGCTTCGGAAGGTTACAATGATTTCTTTTTTGCTGATGATGCACCACAAAATGTTAAAGCAGTTCAAGAAGGTATGTCTCGTCTTGATGTTAAATCTAAAACTCAACTAGTCAAAGCTTCTAAAGATTTAAAAATAGACTCTGAAAGAGATAAGAAAAAATTAATCTGGAAAACAGATGAAGCTGGTAATATAAAAACTACTTTTGAAATAGCTGGCAAAAAATATAATTTTAATTTAGATGCTAGAGATACTAAAGGAAGTTTTGACGTAGAATTTAACTTAGGTGGCAGAATAGACATGACTGGAACCGGCAATGCTGTTAAAGTTATTAGAACTGTTTACAATGGCTTGTTAGACGTTGTGAGCAAAAACCCTAAAATAAAAAGACTTGAGTTTTCTTCTCTTAAATCAGAAACAAGTAGAGTTAAGTTATATACCGCGTTGATGGATAAAGTTGCTAAGAAATTAGGATGGGAAACAGACGTATGGGAAGTTAAAGATTTTATTGGTGAGAATAATAGTTATGATTTTGAAATATCTAAACCTAAAAAAAAGCAAGTAGCTCCAGTTGAAAAAGTATTAGAAGTTATAGATATTAAATCTAATACTCAGAAAAATTTAGCATCTAAAGATTTATCTAGAGACTTTAATAACTTAATAGAAGAGTCAACAGGTATTGGTGCAGAAAAAGTGTTTTCAGATGTTAAGGCTCAAGTAAGAGGTGCTAAAGCTAAAAGACAAAGATTTTTTATACCGCCATCAGCAGAAGACATGCTAGGTTTAGTTTATACAACTCTAGGTAAAGGTAAAAAAGGTGAAGCTCATTTAAAGTTTTATCAAGAAAACTTATTTGATCCTTACACTAGAGCAATGGAAAACTTATCTACTGATAGAGTTAACTTAATGGCGGATTTTAAAGCTCTTAAAAAAGAATTAGATGTACCTAAAGATCTTGCTAAAAAAACAGAGTCAGGTTTTACTAATGAACAAGCTGTAAGAGTTCACTTATGGAATAAAATGGGTGAAAAAATACCTGGATTATCTAAAACAGATTTAAAAGAATTAAATGATATAGTAGAAGGTAATCCAAAGCTAGAAGCTTTTGCAGATCAAATACTATCTATAACTAAAGGAGATGGTTATTCAATGCCTAAAGAAAACTGGGCTGTTGGAACTATAACTACAGATTTAATAGATGTATTAAACACTAAGAAACGTGGTAAGTATCTAGAGACATGGAAGAAGAATAAAGATCTTATATACTCTAAAGATAACTTAAACAAATTAGAAGCAGCTTATGGACCTAAATATAGAGCTGCAGTTGAAAACTCTTTAAGGCGTATGGAGTCTGGAAGCAATAGACTTGGTGGAGGTAATCAACTAAGCAATAAAGTTTTAGATTATATAAATAATTCTACTGGAGCTATAATGTTCTTTAACACTAGATCAGCAGTTCTTCAAACTATATCAGCTGCTAACTTTATAAACTGGGGATTTAATAATCCTTTTAGAGCTGGTAAAGCTTTTGCTAATCAACCTCAGTACTGGAAAGATTTTACTGAGTTAATTAATTCTGATTACTTAAAAGACAGACGTAATGGTCTTAAACTTAATATAAATGAATCTGAAATAGCTAATGCCGCGAAAACTAGTGGTAACAAAGCTAAAGCTGCTTTGAATTATATACTTGAAAAAGGTTATGCGCCTACTAAATTTGCTGATAGTTTTGCTATTGCATCTGGTGGTGCTACATTTTACCGTAATAGAATTAATGATTTAATTAAAAATGAAGGTAAAACAGAAGCAGAGGCTAAAGAAATAGCTATGAAAGAGTTTAGACAAGTTTCTGAAATGTCTCAACAGTCTTCTGATCCATCTAAAATATCTCAACAACAATCTAGTGACCTAGGTAGAGTTGTATTGCAATTTGCTAATACACCTATGCAATATGCTAGAATACAGAAAAGGGCGGTTCAAGACATTGTTAATGGTAGAGGTGATTTAAAAACTAATATAAGTAAAATAGCTTATTATGGATTTTTACAGAACATGTTGTTTAATGCATTACAACAAGGAGTTTTTGCTTTAGGATTTGGAGATGATGAAATTGATGAAAAAGAAGAAAAGAAATTAGTAAATGCAGCTAATGGTATGTTAGACTCGTCTCTTAGAGGTTTAGGTATGGCAGGTGTAACTGTTCAAGTTCTTAAAAACTTAGGTATAAACATATATGATAGATCTAAAAGAGATCGTCCTGAATATGGTGATTCTTATAAAAAGTTATTAGATTTTTCTCCTGCTATAAAAAGTAAACTAGGTAAGTTTCAATCTGCTGGTTATCCATTTGATAGTAAAAAGCGTAGAGCAGAAGTGTTTGAAAAAGGATTTAGTTTAGATAATCCAGCTTATGAATCGATGGCTAAAGTAATAACAGGTACTACTAACTTGCCTTTAGATAGACTATATAGTAAAGTTAATAATTTATCTGCAGCTATGGATGAAGAAACTGAAACTTGGCAGTCAATAGCTATGGTTTTAGGTTGGCCAGAGTGGCAGATAAAAGGTAGACAAAACTATGTTGAAGCTCCTAAAACAAAAGAAGAAAAAATAAAAATTAAAGAAGAAAGATCTAAAACTAGAATTAAAGAAGCTAAAGGTTCTACAGATTATAAAACATTAAAGAAGTTAAACAAAAAAGAACAAGTAGAAATGCTTATAAAATTAGGGTATCCTAAAGGAAAATTAAGAAGATCAAACTTTAAAGAAGCTGATTTAATAAATGAAATAATAAAACGAAATAAAAGAAAGGAACAATAAAATACTGGGCACCATACCCAAAGTTCCTGTAACCAAAAAAGGGGAGGTCATTACGACTTCCCCTTTTTATATTTAGCACCATGGGCAAAATCCGCCCGGACAGTTTTCACACATAATTTTAATTTTAGAATCTATAAGTAATACCAAAAGCAAATATAAAACCTCCACTAGCTATAGCTAAAGTGTTAGGATTTAAATTGACTTTTTGTTTATGTAGTATCATGTTGCCAGCTGCAAAGCTAGCTAGGCTTATACCACCTATTATTGCTAATTTTCTCATCCTTTTATTTTTATTATAAGATAAACGTTTGAAAACATTATACTTATTAAAACAATAGCTGCATATATTAT